>Ga0316201_10002843_pt1 | contig 12516 bp, 8 predicted proteins | sample CS6wburrow_MG_FD_204516 | JGI IMG/M metagenome (GOLD analysis project Ga0316201, IMG submission 204516) | Coastal sediment microbial communities from Delaware Bay, Delaware, United States - CS-6 worm burrow | ecosystem: Environmental > Aquatic > Marine > Coastal > Sediment | place: USA: Delaware... | reverse complement strand
GGAAGGTGCAGTAGCCGCAGTCTGCCTGGTAGCCGACCTCGGCCACGCGCTCGTAGGCCAGCACCGGCTCACCCTCGAGGGCGCCAAGCTGCAGGCTGCGCGGGAAGTACTGGCGGTCGGCGCGCGGCCGCTGCGACCAGCCCTCGACCTGCTCCTCACCCAGCTGGCTGAGCGCGGCGTTGAAGCGCCGCACCTTGAGCGCGCCCGGCGGACGCTCACTGTTGACCACGTCGAGCTCCACCAGGGCGAGCGCGATCTGGTCGTCGACCGCCCCCACCGCCACCTGCTCGACGTACCTGGGGCCGGTCTCCAGACAGGCGCCCAGCATCGGGCCACCGTCTGCCGGGTAGCGCCGCAGCTGCCAGGGACAGCCGCCGTCCGGGGCGTCGGGCTCTGGGTGGCTGCAGTCGCGGCAGCCCAGCAGGGCGAGCAGGAGGTCGTCGCCAGCGTAGGCTGCCCGCGCCATCTCGGCGCGCGCCAGCTGGTCGAGGGAGAGGATGGTGCCGTCGGCGTCATAGCGCGCGCGCAGCACCTGGACCGCCACGTCCTGCCAGTGCGAGTAGTCCACCCACACCACCTCGAAGCCGCCCGCCCTCGGCGCGTTCACCGCCAGCACGCCGACCGGGTTCATGGGTCTGTAGCTGCTCACCTCCGGGGCCGGCGTCAGCTCGAGCGGGACCGAGACCACGCCGCCCTCCCCCTCCCCGGGCTGACAGATCCCGGCCAGGCAGGCGTCGCCCTGGGTGCAGCGGTCGCCGTCCTGGCAGGGGTAGCCGTCGGGGGCCGGGCCGCTGCGGCACTCTCCCTGAATACAGATAAACAGCGCGCTGCAGCTCGGCTCGCCGCACAGGGTGCCGTCCGGCGCCAGATCGGTCAGGCAGCCGCGCTCGAGGTCGCACACGCCGATCATGCATGGGTCGTCGCTGTCGGCGCAGGCGGTGTGCTCGGGAGTGGCCAGGCAGCCCGCGGTCTCGTCGCAGTGGTCGATGGTGCAGTCGACGCCGTCGTCACAGGTGATGGGGAGGCCCAGGCAGCTGCCCTCGACGCAGCGGTCGTCCTCGGTGCAGCGGCGGCCGTCGTCGCAGGGGCCTGGCACCGGGTCGTAGAGACAGCGCAGCTGCTCCAGGTCGAAGCGCTCGGCGGTGCAGGGGTTGTGGTCCTCGCAGTCGGGCAGCAGCCCGGTGCCGCGCAGGGAGATGGCGGCAGAGGCCTCGGGATCATCGGCGTCGGCGAAGCCGAGCGTGGCCAGGAAGGGCTGTGGCCGGTCGGGCGCGAACACCACGTCGACCGGGAGCGAATCACCCACGTCCACGAACAGGGAGGTGCGCGCGATCTGGAACACCGCGGGGGTGGCCGGGTCGACGACCGAGCTCAACTGCAGGCCGACCTGGCCGCGATTGTGTAGGCGCAGCTCGACTGTGCGTCGTGCACCCACTCCCACCTCGCCGAAGTCGAGCTCGGCGGCGTTGAGCTCGAGAACGGCGTTGAGCGAGAGGGTGCCGGGAGGGTCGGGCTGGCAGGCGGCGAGCAGCGCGGTGGTCAGCGTGGGCAGGAGTAGCGGGAAGACTCGGTTCATGGTGTTGGTACGCGGTGCAAGCGGCGTACCCACGCTGAATACCTGTAGCCCACTGTAATTACATGCTTTAATTGCGATGACCGATGGCGCGGACAGGAGTGGAGCCGCGGACTACAGATTACTGATTCCAGATAACTGACGTGGGTACGGGGCAGGCCGCTCAATTCTTCACGACGGTTTTCTGAGCGAGAGGCGGATTTGAGCCACGTTCAATGTGGCGCCGATCACGCGCCGCCTTGTCGCTGACCGGCTTGAGCACGTGCCGCAGCACAGCGGAACGCAGCGCGCACGCCCCCTTAGCCCACCTTCTCCCACACCGCGGATCCGCTGGCACAGCGCTTGCTGAAACGGCGCAGCGTATGACGGGAACGCCACGCAGAGTTTTTTTGAATAGCCGGGGAGGCCGAACGCACTATTGCTAGACGGTACACGCCAGTCGCCATGAGGCGCACAGGAGCTGGCGGTGTAGCGGGCGACCTCACCACAACAGATGTGACGACGGAACCTGGTCGGTCTCATTGCCGGGTAAGGGGACGTCTACGCTCTCAACGGAGGAGTCGATCATGAACCCGAAGCGCAACAGGTTGTTCACGCTACCCTTCACGCTCATCGCCAGCGTCGGTCTGCTCGCGTCGGGCTGCGCCGAGCCCGCATCGCCCGACAACGACGCTATCAGCGCCAGCGCCCCGGAGGTGACGCCGCTGGGCACCGGCCGCTTCGCCGCAAACGCCGACGCCACCGGCGCCTCAGAGGGTGAGGAGGTCGTGGTCGAGGAGTCCTGCGAGCCCAGCGACGCGGGCGGCTGGGACTGCGTCTGGGATGACGGCGAGACCGCGTGTACCTACGGCGTCGACGCCGACGGCGTGCTGACCTATCAGGACTGCAGCGGCTCCTGGGGCGACTACAGCTGCGCCAACACCGGCGCCGAGATCGTCTGCGAGTGGGTCAGCGACCGCGGCAGCTGCACCGACACCTACTCGCTCGACTACGAGCTGATCGAGAGCGACTGCGCGCCCGACCAGTACTACCCCGAGGAGGACTGCACCACCCAGGGCGACGGCACCACGCTGTGCACCTGGGACGACGGCTACTCCCGCTGTGAGATGGTCTACGGCGCCGACGGCGAGTTCGTCAGCCAGAGCTGCACCGATGGCTACTGGAGCTACGACTGCCTGGCCGCCGACCAGCTGATCAGCTGCGACCTGCTGGTCGAGGGAGAGCTGCTCTGCTCCGACACCTACGACGTCTACGGCAACCCGATCGAGATGGGCTGCGACGAATACTACGAGGAGCCGACCGATCCCGAGGAGCCCTACGAGGAGTGCACCGAGCAGGACGACGGCTCGTGGATCTGCATCTACGACGACGGCTACAGCTACTGCGAGGTGGCCTACGACGCCGCGGGCTACTTCGTCAGCCAGGCCTGCACCGACGGCTACTGGAGCTACAACTGCCAGGCGGCCGAGCAGCTCATCTCCTGCGAGCTGCTGATCGAGGGCGAGTGGATGTGCGCCGACACCTACGACGAGATGGGCGAGCCCATCGAGCTGGGCTGCGACGAGTACTTCGGCGAGCCCGAGGAGCCGGTCAGCGAGGAGTGCGTGCCCCAGGACGACGGCTCCACCCTGTGCAGCTACGATGACGGCTACTGGGTCTGCACCAGCAGCTACGACGCGGCCGGCCTGCTGATCTCGTCGGACTGCGACACCACGGACGGCGACATGAGCTATGACTGCGCCACCGACCCGACCGACGGCCTGATCTACTGCGAGCAGCGCATCGGCGACGAGACCTGCGCCGAGGTCTTCACCCAGGAGGGTGAGTACGTCTCTACCACCTGCGCCTACGAGGGCGGCGACCGCTAGCAGGGCTTGCCCTGGCGCTACTTGATCGCGTGCACGATCAGCGATCCCGAGATCTCCCTCACCAGCGGCAGCAGCTCGAACAGCGCGCCCAGCTTGCTCACCGCCCCGATCAGCGACGCCGGCACGATCGGGTGCAGGAAGTCGTACGGCCTCACCTCGACCCGGGAGAAGCCGGCGCGGCGCAGACGGGTGGCCAGGGGCCAGCGCAAGAATGCGGTCTCATCCGGGGTGTTCTGCAGCAGGCGGCCGATGGGCTTGACGTTCTTCTCCACGGCGATCTGCGGGTTGAGCATGTTGGGCTCGCTGAACCAGAGCAGGCCGCCCGGCCTGAGCAGTCGGTGGGCCTCGGCCACGAAAGGCTCGAGCGGCAGGTGGTGCAGCACCGAGTTGCCCACCACCGCGTCGAAGGCGCCGTCCTCGGCGTCGAAGTCGAGGGCGTTGCCGATGCGCACCTTGGCGTTGGCGAAGGGCGCGGCGCGGCCCGCGGCCACCTCGATGGAGCGCGGCGAGATGTCAAAGGCGCACAGGCGCAGGGCGGGCCGCTCTTCGAGCAGCGGCAGGGTCAGGGCGCCGGTGCCGCAGCCGACCTCGAGCACGCGCGGATCCTGGAAGCGCTCGAGCGCCGCGGCGATCAGGTGCGCGCGCCGCCGCAGGCGCTGGCGGCCGGCTTCGGTGGTGCTGCCCCACCAGATCTCCTCGGTCTGTTCTGCCAGCCGATCGAAGTGCTCGCGCTCGAGCTGCTCGCGTCCAGGTCTTGGTCCCATGCTGGCTTCGCTAGCACCCGGGTCCGCGCGAGACAAGCCCGGGCTGGCCGACTGCGGCGTCGATGTCGATGCGCTATAGTGACGGCATCGCCGTCCGGAGTCAGGGGGCCTGGGGAGCGCGGATGAGAAGATGCCTCGCCATCGCGGCCGCGTTCCTGGTCGGCTGCGCGCCCTGGCCCGAGGCCGAGCGCGGCGATCCGCTGGCGGCGTCGGGCGCGACCGCGGCGCGCCAGCCGGTCTACTACGGCGAGTCCTCGCCCACCCTCTACACCTCGCTCTCCAGCTCCCAGCAAGACGCGGTGGTGGCCCTCTGCCTGCGCTACCAGGACCAGTGCTTCTGCTCCGGCTCGCTGATCTCGCCGCGCGTTGTGTTGACCGCGGCCCACTGCATCGACACGCCGGAGATGCTGATGACCGCCGCGGACATCGAGGTCCATATCGGCGCGGACAGCGACAGCCCGCACGACGTCCTGACCGCGGTCGCGGTCGAGTACAAGGACTGGCAGCTCGACTACAGCGACGACGTCGGCGTGGTGGTGCTCGACGCCGCCTATCACGGCGCCACCCCGCTCCCGATCCGCAACGGCAGCATCGACGCCATGAGCGGGCAGCAGGCGCAGGTGGTCGGCTACGGCATGACCGAGGTGAGCGACTACAACACCCTGCGCCAGTGGAGCACCATGGACGTGGAGTCGGTCGACTTCTGGGGCGTGCTGGTCGACGGCCACGGCCTCACCGGCGTGGCGCCGGGGGACTCGGGCAGCCCGCTGCTGTACGACTTCGGCGCTGGTGTGCGCGTGGCCGGCATCGCCTCGACCTCGCAGGATGGCTGGGTCTACTCGGCCAACTACACCTCGGTCGCGGTGCACGAGAGCTGGATCCTCTCCATCATCGACAGCTACGAGAGCCCGGCCTGCCAGAGCGCCTGCGCCAGCGCCTCATGCGGGACCGACCAGGGGTGCTTCTGCGGCTCCTGCGCGCGCGACGAGGAGTGCGTGAGCGGGCGGTGTCAGGAGATCCCGGCGGGCAGCGGCGGGCGTTGCCTCGACTTCGCCTCCTACTACAGCGAGTGCGCCAGCGACGACGACTGCCCCGGGGACGAGGGCTGCTTTGTCTACCCCGAGGGTGACGGCAGCGAGTGCGGTGAGCCCTGCGGCCCCGAGCCCTGCGCGGAAGGTGATCCCGGCTCCTACTGCTACCCCTTCCCCACCCAGAGCGGCTACGCCTCGCTCTGTCTCGAGAGCGCCCAGGAGTCTTGCACCGAGGAGAACGGCTACTGCGTCACCAGCGATGGCCGCTCGGGCTACTGCCTCGACCTCTACTACGACGGCACCGTGGTCTGCTACGCGATGTGCCGCACCGTGGTGACCTGCCCGGAGGGCACCACATGCTACCCGCTCGGGCCGAGCTGCGATGGCACCTGCGCCGCGGTGCAGTGCGGCCGGGTCGGCGACTGCGACTGCGGCGGTTGTCCGGGAGGGCAGGAGTGCGTGGCCAACGCGTGCCAGGTCTGCCAGCAGCGCTGCGAGGGACGCGTGTGCGGCCCCGACGGCTGCGGCGGTGACTGCGGCTTCTGCGCCGCTGAGGAGTACTGCAGCGCAGAGGGGCTGTGTGTGTTTCGTCCCGGCGATGACGCGGGTCCACGCCCGCGCAGCGACGCCAGCGGCAGTTTGCCGGTGGCGCACGAGGTGGCGATCTGCGGCTGCGGGCAGGCGGGGGGGCTGCTCATGAGCGGGTGGGGATTGCTGCTGCTGCTAGGAGTACTGCGGCGTCGTCCGTGATCCGTCGTCCGTGATCCGTCTTCCGTCTCCCGTCTTCCGTCTTCCGTCCTTCCGTCGTCCGTCCTCAGTGATCAGCGTCTCCCGCTTGCGAGCCCAGCTCAAAAGCGCCATATTCACGCGGCACGTGGCCCCATGATCTGCGCCCGTGCGCGCCTTGATGCGGGGGGCCCAACACAGGAGCAAGGCCATGACCAAGTACACAGAGCTCGGCCTCGTCAATACACGCGACATGTTCAAGCAGGCGATGGCTGGCCAGTACGCCGTTCCAGCCTACAACTTCAATAATATGGAGCAGCTGCAGGCCATCATCATCGGCTGCGTGGAGTCCAAGAGCCCGGTCATCCTGCAGGTCTCGAGCGGCGCGCGCAAGTACGCCAACCAGACCCTGCTGCGCTACATGGCGATGGGCGCGGTGGCGCTCTCGCGGGACATGGGCTCGGAGATCCCCATCGCCCTGCACCTCGACCACGGCGACACCTTCGAGCTGACCAAGTCCTGCATCGAGTCCGGCTTCTCATCGGTGATGATCGACGGCTCGCATCACCCCTACGAGAAGAACGTCGAGCTCACCAAGCAGGTGGTGGAGTACGCCCACCAGCACGATGTCACCGTGGAGGGTGAGCTGGGCGTGCTGGCCGGCATCGAGGACGACGTGGTGGCGGCCAAGTCGATCTACACCCAGCCCGAGGAGGTGGAGGACTTCGTCGGGCGCACCGGCGTCGACTCCCTGGCCATCTCCATCGGCACCTCGCATGGCGCCAACAAGTTCAAGCCCGAGCAGTGCACCCGCAACGCCGACGGCGTGCTGGTGCCGCCTGAGCTGCGCTTCGACATCCTCGAGGAGATCGAGAAGCGGTTGCCCGGCTTCACCATCGTGCTGCACGGCGCCTCGTCGGTGATGCCGGCCTACGTCGACATGATCAACGACAACGGCGGCGCGATCAAGGACGCGGTCGGCATCCCCGAGGATCAGCTGCGGCGCGCGGCCAAGAGCGCGGTGTGCAAGGTCAACATCGACAGCGACGGCCGCCTCGCCGTGACCGCGGCGATCCGCAAGGTGTTCGCCGAGAAGCCGGGTGAGTTTGACCCGCGCAAGTACCTCGGCCCGGCGCGCGACGAGCTGATAAGGCTGATCAAGCACAAGAACGAAGAGGTGCTCGGGAGCGCGGGGCGCGCCTAGCGCGCAGGCCCGCCTCGGAGCTCGGAAAAACTGCGACAGGGAGCAGCCTTGGCCAAGAGCAGCAAGAAGAAGCCAGCCGCGCGCAAGAAGGCGCCCAAAAAGGCGGCGCCAAAGAAGGCGGCGCCAAAGAAGGCAGCGCCGAAGCCCAGGCGGGCACGCGCGGCAGCGACGTCGCACGAGAAGGTGAACCCGCTGCCCGCGGCGGTCTACCACGAGCGGCTGCGACCGCGCGACCCCGACGTGCGCGGCGACTACTTCCGCGACCAGACCGCGATCATCCACGCCCAGCCCTTCCGTCGGCTGAAGCGCAAGACCCAGGTCTTCTTCGACCCGCGCAACGACCATATCTGCACCCGCATCGAGCACTCCCTGCACGTGGCCACCGTGGCCGCCACCATCTGCAAAGGGCTGGGGCTCGACGCCGAGCTGGCCCAGGCGGCCGGGCTCGGTCACGACCTGGGCCACCCGCCCTGCGGCCACGCCGGCGAGGTGGTGCTCAACGATCGTCTGGCCCCGATCGGCGGCTTCAAGCACGAGCTGCAGAGCCTGCGCGTGGTGGACCGGCTCGCAAACCGCGGCCGCGGCCTCAACCTGACCTATGGCGTGCGCGACGCCATCGTCTCGCACTGCGGTGAGACCGACGATCAGCTGCTGTGCCCCAGCGACCAGAAGAAGGACCTGTTCCTGGTCAAGGACCGCGCCACCCCGCCCACCTCGTGGGAGGGCTGCGTGCTGCGGCTGGCCGACAAGATCGCCTACCTCGGCCGCGACATCGAGGACGCGGTCACCGCCCGCTTCATCTCGGTCGCGGACGTGCCGACCCACGTGCGCGACGCCCTCGGCGAGACCAACGGCGAGATCATCGACACCCTGGTCGCGGACGTGATCGCCTACTCGAGTCAGCACGACTGCGTCGGCTTCTCGCCCGACGTTCACGCCATGGTGACCGAGCTCAAGAACTTCAACTACGATCGCATCTACACCGACGGCCGCATGCTGCGCTTCCAGCGCTTCGGCGGTGGCTTGATCATGCGCCTGTTCGACTACCTGACCGAGATCTACGAGCGCAACGGCCTCGACCCGCACGCCTACGAGACCAGCCCCGAGGTGGTGGACCGGCGCTTCGGCCACTACATCGAGGCCATGCTCGGGGTCTACTCCCGCGGCGAGGAGGGGCACGCGCTGCGGGTCGTGGGCGACTACGTCTCGGGCATGAGCGACACCTTCGCCATCGAGTGCGTGCGCCACATCGTGTTCCCGGACTCGATCGTGGATCCGCACGCCTGGGTCTAGCGCCGCTGCGTGTAATCGCTCGGGGAGGGGCGCGACATGAGGATCCTGCTCGTAGACGATGACTCCGCGGTGCGTCGCGCCCTGACGCGGGTGCTGAGGCGCGACGCTGACCTGGCCGAGGCCGCCAGCGCCGAGGAGGCGCTGGCGCAGCTGGAGGGCGGGCTGGTGGTCGACCTGGTGCTCAGCGACTACCACATGGATGAGATGACCGGCCTCGATCTGTACACGCGCATCGAGGAGCGCTTCGGCGCCAGCGCGCCGCGCGTGGTGCTGATGAGCGGCAGCTCTATGGAGCCGGGGCTGCGCCGGGCGGTGAAGGAGAAGGGCATCGTGCTGCTCGACAAGCCGTTCCGGATCGAGGAGCTGCACCGGGCGCTGGAGCGCTCCGCGGTGCGCCATGACTGAGCTCGCGCCGGCGGTGGAGCGCCTCATCGACCTCGCCCTGGATGAGGACGTCGGCGCAGGTGACGTCACCACTGAGGCCTGCGTCGCCGCCGACGCGCGCGGGCGCGCCGTGCTGCTGGCCAAGGAGCCCTTCGTGCTCGCGGGCGGCGCGGTGTTCGCGCGCGTGTTCCAGCGCGTCGACGCAGAGGTCCAGGTCGAGCTGCGCTTCGCTGACGGGGACCAGATCGAGGTTGGCGCGGAGGTGGCCGTGGTGCGTGGACCGCTGCGCGCCATCCTGGTCGCGGAGCGCGTGGCGCTCAACTTCCTGATGCGGCTCTCCGGCATCGCCAGCGGCGTGCGCGACATGCGCGCGCTGATCGCCGCCTATCCCGGGGTCGCGCTGCTCGACACGCGCAAGACCACCCCGGGGCTGCGCGCCCTGGAGAAGGCGGCGGTGCGCGCGGGCGGCGGCACCAACCACCGCCACGGCCTGTTCGACGGCGTCCTGATCAAGGACAACCACATCGCCGCCGCGGGCGGGGTGGCCGAGGCGATCCAGCGCGCGCGCGCCCACTGCCACCACCTGCTGCGGGTGCAGTGCGAGGTGAGCAGCTCGGATCAGATCGCCGAGGCGCTCGACGCCGGGGCCGGGGCCCTGCTGCTGGACAACATGGACGAGCCAACGCTGAAGCGCGCGGTCGAGCAGGCGCGCGCCCTGCGCGCCGACGTCTTCCTTGAGGCCTCGGGCAACATGACCGCCGCGCGCCTGCCCCGGGTCGCGGCCTGTGGGGTGGACGCGATCTCGGTCGGCGCCCTGACCCACGGCGCGCGCGCCGTCGACGTCTCCCTGATGGTGGCGGCAGCCGCGCTTGAATGATCTCAAGGCCCCGCGCGTCCGAGAAACTATGAACCCACCGCGGCGGCTGGGGCTCGCCCCCTGACGGTGCTATCATGGGAGCATGATGAGACGCGCGCTGCTGATCACGATCGTCTGCTGCCTGGCCCTGCCCGCGACCGCACAGCTGGACATCTTCCAGAAGAAGCCCAGGCCCTTTCTGCACCCCGAGGGCTACTACCTGGTCGCCATGCCGCGCGGCTGGGAAGGGCAGCTCCAGGCCGACGGCTCGTTCGCGGCCTCGGCCAGCCGCGGGCGGGACCAGGGCAAGCTCACCATCCGCATGGCCAGCGTCGAGCGCGACGTCGACACCGAGCTGGTGGCGCTCAACGCCCACCGCGAGCTGCGCAAGCTGCCCCACTTCAAGGACGGCGGCGGCGGCCGCCTCAAGGTGGGCGGCAAGCCGGCCTCGATCCGCTCGTTCGAGTTCGACTACATGGGCAACACCGAGTACACCATCTCGGTCGAGGAGCTCTACGTGGTCAGCGGCACGGTGCTGTTCGTGGTGCACTTCGAGGTCATGAAGCGCTCGCTGCGCCACTACGCGCTCGATCTCTCGATCATCTACGACAGCATGCGCGTGGCCGAGATCGACGCCACCGGCAAGCCGACCAGGCCGGTGCGCCTGCCAAAGCGTACGGGAGGCTCGGCAATCATGCCGGGTGTCGGCAAGTAGGCCGCCGGGCTCAGAACATCAGCTCCAGCCGCACCCGCCCCTCTGTCCCCGGCCCGTCGACCCCGGAGCCGTGCACCCGGTAGCTGGTGTCGAACAGGTTGTGGAGGCCCACGCTGATGCGCAGCTGCTCGAGGACCAGGTAGCTGGCGCGCAGCCCGACGAAGAAGTAGCCGGGCGTGCCGCCGTCGGGGATGCGCGCGTCCGACACGTCGCGCGCGCTCAGCCGCTCCTGGGCCAGGGCCCAGCGCATGTAGACGCCCAGCATCAGATCGTCGACCACGAAGGAGCGCAGCCCGACTCCACCACCAGGGGGCGGGACGCGCGACAGGGGCTCGTCGTGGGTCAGGTCCTCGCCGAAGCTGTAGGCGTAGCTGGCGTAGAGCTCGGTGCGCGCGGGCAGGCGCAGGCGCGCGCTGGCCACCGCGCCGAGCATGTAGGCGAGGCCGGCGTTGACGCGCAGAAAGACCTGCTCGCGGTCGTAGGTCTCGTAGCCGAGGTAGGTGCCGGCCTGGCGCACGATCAGGTCGTGCAGCAGGTTGGCGTAGCCGGCCAGCTCTCCGGACAGCGGACCGAGCCGCCAGCGCGCCACCGCCTCGGCGCCGCTCAGGCGCTCCGGTCCGAGCAGGCCTGGGTCGGCCAGCTCGTAGCCGCCACCGAAGTGGTCGCGGCCGGTCAGGTCGTAGAGGTTGGGGGCGCGGAAGCCGTGCGCCAGGCCGAGGCCCAGGCTGATCGGCAGCGGCAGCTGGTACTCGCCGAACAGGCTGGCCGAGGGCGCCGCGAAGCTGCGGCCGAGCGCCTGGCCGTCGAGCCGCTCCTGGGCTGGCGCCTCGGCGTGGTAGGCGCTGTAGCGCAGCCCCGCGACCACGGAGAGGGCGTCGCGCAACAGCAGGCGCTGCTCCACGAACAGGCCGGCCGTGGTGTAGGCCGCGCCGTCGGCCACGGTCGAGGCCATGGGGTCTGCCGCGCCGAGGCTCTCGCGCGGCACGCTGTGCTGGCCGCGGATGCTCTTGTCCCAGGCGTCGCTCTCGACCTGGTCGCGGTACAGCTCGCCGCCGACGGTGCCGCGCAGCTGAACTGGCCCGCTGAGCGGGAAGCGGTGCGAGAGGTGGCCGCGGCCGCCGATCACCACCACGTCGTCCTGCTTGGTCTCGAGGCGGCCCCGGTCCCAGCGCAGCCGCTCGGTCAGCTCGTGGAAGCTCTGCAGCGAGAGGGTCGCGCCGGCGTCATCGAAGAAGCTGCCAGCGTGGCTCTGGTAGCGCAGCGCGACCAGATCGAGAAACAGCTCCTTGGTCTGGCGGCAGTCGCGGACGTGGCCGGCCTGGTAGCGAAAGCACTTGTCGCTGCGCGGCGCGTCGAGCTGGCGGCCGCCCAGGTAGGTGAGGGAGAGCAGGTGTCCGGGCCTGGGCGCGTACTGCAGCTTGGCGTCGAGGTTGCCCTGGCGGTAGCTGGAGAAGTCCTGGACCCCGGTGTCGCGGCCGCCGCGCAGGTTCTGCAGGTCGGCGAGGTTGCCGCTGGCGCGCAGCGCCACCGGTCCGCCGCCGGTGTCGAGCTCGGCGCCGAGCTGCTTGGCGTCGGAGGCCGAGCGGTAGGCGGCGCTGAGCCCCCCCACGAGGTCGAGGCCCTCATCGACGAAGCTGGGATCACGGGTGCGCAGGTGCACCACCCCGCCCAGGGCGTCCGAGCCGTACAGGGTCGAGGCGGGGCCGTGCAGCACCTCGATGCTAGCCAGGGATTCGACCCCGATCAGGTTGAGGTAGGGCGAGGGGCCGGTGCGCCAGATGCTGTTGTTGAGGCGCACGCCGTCGACCAGCAGCAGCACCTGGGGGCCGACCAGGCCGCGCACGATGGGCGCGCCGCCGGCGGGAGAGGTGCGTTGCACCAGGACCCCGGGCATCTCCTCCAGGGCTTCGGGAGCGCTGCGCGGTGCCTCCAGCTCAAGCTGCTCGCGCGTCAGCGTGGTGACCAGCCTGCCGGTGCGCGCGGTCGCCTCGGGGGTGGCGGTGGCCGTGACCACCAGGGCCTCGGCCTCGGGCGTGGTCAGCGCGGGCTCTGTCGCTGTCTGGGCGCGCGCCGGGTTCGTCGCCACCAGGGCGACGAAGACC
>Ga0316201_10002841_pt1 | contig 12523 bp, 8 predicted proteins | sample CS6wburrow_MG_FD_204516 | JGI IMG/M metagenome (GOLD analysis project Ga0316201, IMG submission 204516) | Coastal sediment microbial communities from Delaware Bay, Delaware, United States - CS-6 worm burrow | ecosystem: Environmental > Aquatic > Marine > Coastal > Sediment | place: USA: Delaware... | reverse complement strand
GTTCATGCTTTAAGAAGGGATGCGAGTGCCGGTTTTTGTTTCCCTTTCTGGCAAATTCTGGGAGTAAACTTGATATTGCTGTAGCTGATTTGATGAGTGAGATTATACGGAGATGGCAACTTAAGGCGCGACACCACCGGGCGGGGGGGGGATTTGGGGAGATGGAGGACCAGCTATCAGGTGAAGAATTTGCTGATACAGTAAAGAGTTGGCTTGAAAGCCTGTCCGATGCCTGTGGCAGTATGACGGATGATGAGTGCACATTTGACCGAGAAGCGGCGGCGGTGACTAAGGTATTTGCATCGATCAAGAGGGAGGCGAGTGAGACTGGTATGAACACAGATCTCATGGACGAATTGGTCAGGAGTGCGGGTGCGTTTGAGGCAATGACCAAGGCAATAGCGGAAAACAAAGGGACTGGGATATACGAGGGAAAGACGCCAGTCGAGGTAACTCGACACACATTGGATGGCAGTACCAGCAGGGAGAAGAGGTTCGTTGTCGACATTCATCGTCCTCAGGGTTGCCAGTTTATGAATGTTTACAACCGAGTATTGTCTCACCTATTCACATGCAACACAAACGTTGCAGCCGGTGATTCTGGACAGACTTGGTATCAAACGCTTTACAACTGCAAGAATACACAGTCTGACGACAGGGAACCGAGGGATGTGGTTGCGAGGAGTGTAATTCGGCGCTTGATTAGGGCACAGTGCGAGAAGGAACAACGGCGGGAGCTGGCCGGGTCCGCAGAGGAAGAAGAAGAAGTGAATACATGGGTCGAGGGCCTGTCTCGTGTTTTATCGGGGATCAATGCGGCGACATCCAGGAATGTAATCAGTGCTCCGATGAGCCACAACCTTGCGTCTAATGGGGGTTCCAGGTTTCATTTCTCTCATCAATTTGCCGAGTTGCTCATCGGTCAGTTGAGTGATGTTTTGGATCCTGACCGTAAACATAATGTGTCCGCAATACTCCGAAAGTGCAAAAAGGAAGGAGAGGACGCGACAAGCTGGAGGGATATATCTGCCAATGATTACATTTATCGACCCAGGGTCCTAGACAGTATCTGTTTTTACCACCATTCGATGTACTACACGAAGCTTTACAAGAAAGAAGGTTTATCGGAGACTGGAGGGGATGATGTTGAAGCGGAGCGCTTGACATTTAGGGAAGGACACCCCGGCTCAAAGTTTGCGTATCTGAGCAAGCTGAGGCGTGTCAGGATCCCCAATGTTTCGATACCTGATGGAAAGCTATGTCGTATCAAGGAGCTTTGCGTCAACCACAACGGGGACGACCTGAGTGAAGAAGTGAGAAGGAGACGAGAAGACTATGCAGAGATGGCACTTTTGATGTTCTGCCCAATCAAGGGATATGGCGAAGGAGATGACGAGAGTGGAAGAGACGGAAAAGAAAGTTTCAGACTCGATGGGAGTTTCTGGAAGAAGTTTGATGCATTCCGTGCCAAGTACTTCGAGCGAGGGGGTTATCATCAACAGTCGTATAAAAAGAAATGTGAGAAGGAGTTCCTTCTGAGTTCGAGTGATTTTGACCCTGATAGTGACGAGATCAGGGACCAGTATTTAGATTTGAACGGGGACGAGTCGGATCCACATGACATGTTCTGGATAAAAGGATTTGAGATTTTACAGAATATAGAGGATAGAATGAGCATGGAACAATACCAGGGTCGCGCTAAGGACGAAGTTTCGGACATAGCGCCGTTACCCGAGAAATACAAAGATGACTCCGGTGCAAAGGCTTCAGAGGAGGAAAATGGCAGCGATGATCTTGCAAAGGACATTGCCTACTATTGTCAACAGTATGAATGTGATCAGCTGCAAGAAGATAGTGGAAATTATATGCGACCGTACACACAGAAGAGGCTTCTCAGTGATGATTTAGGTGGCGCTCGTATCATGGAAGCTCGCCTTACGTCGACAACTGATATCACCGCTATGTCCGAAAATGGAGATGGCAATCCTACCTCTGCCGCCACCACGGTATCAGATAATGCCATGCAAGCCCCGGGAGACAGGAAGTTGTACGAAACTATCATACAGCTGATCCAGGGCTCGCTGCTCGGTGGGGGGAACTATGACGATGTGTACCCCACGAGTGAAATGGACGTTGAAATGGACGTTAGTCATAATGCGGATGGATGCGCTGGAGTCGAACCACAAAGGACTGCAGTACCAACACTCGAAGATGTTGCTCGTACTGTCCTGCGAGAGGAGGGTAAACGCCTCGACGAGAAGCAGTACATTATGTACGAAGTGATCGCTTGTTCCTTCCTACTGCGCTTGTTGAAACAGGAAGAAGATAGCATCCTGGTTCAACGCAGAGTGAGCGGTGCTATTGGGCAGGGTAGCACAGACGATATCGAATGTCTGAGGAGGGCCCTGCGAGATAGAGGAGGACGGGAGCAGCTGCTCATGTTTGTGACAGGATTTGCTGGAGCAGGGAAAAGCACCGCGATAAAGGTTGCCCAGAAATTTTGCTACGAATTTTGCAAGGCGACCTCCGTCATGTGGGCGGATAACACATTTCTGTTCACTGCCTACACAGGATCTGCTGCAGCGGCATTCGGAGGACTCACCACGGTAAAGGCAACCTACATTGGTAAAAAGGGTGACACCCCAAAATTGAGTATCGAGGAGGAGAGGGCATTCGAGGGCGTCCGCATCCTCATAATCGACGAGGTGTCATTCTTGACAGATAGGGAGCTTTTGAAGCTCGACAGGACTCTGCAGAGGATTGGCGACAGGAGTAAGCCATTTGGGGGGTATAGCATCATCTTTTCTGGGGACTTCCAGCAAAACGAACCTGTTCAGATGAAACCGTCGGAGAAGCTGTGGCACCCCACTTCATCCGGACATTTTGAGAGCAGCATCAATTGTGCCATCATCTTGGATGGTATCCACCGTTTCAGAGACGATGAAGCTTATGGCCGTATTCTGCAGAGATTGTGCAGGGGCGAAATGACACAGGATGATGTGGATTTGATCAACAGCAGATACGTAGGTGCTGGAGGTATTCAGTTGCCCAAGAAACTTGATGGCGATACCTGCTACGCTTGTCATACCAATAAGCAGAGGAATGCAATCACAGCGGGCATATTCCAAGAGCATCTGAAGCGGACGCACCCTCTAGCCGATGATGCCGATGAACCACCCAAGCACACTATAATCATCAAGGGCCTGGTCCAGTCGGTTACTTCATCTGGTGCAAATGTTGGTGCGCTACGTCAGAGAATAATAGAACTGGGGGACGCCGACTTGAAGCAGGGTACAAAATTGATCAGTCCACACCTCTGCTGTTATGTGGGGGCATATTTTATGTGCAACTCGAACGATAATCTGAAAGAGCACGGCACGGGTAACGGAACTCAGGCTAGATTAGTTGAGGTGAAATTGAAAGCCAACCCAGCTAGCTTTGGATGTGAGGTGTGGGACGGAAGAAAGGTGTGGACTGTCTGTGCCTCGGATGTAGAATACGTGAAGTTCGAACACTACATCAGAAAAGGTGAATCGTCAAGATTTTTCAAGCTTGTTCCCAAAAAGGTCACTGCCGTGGCGGAAGTTCTGCCGCATGATGAAGCGAGTCAGACAGTCCCGATGAGGTGCAGCATAACGCAGATTCCAGTAAACGCAAGTGATGCCATTACGGGCCACAAACTGCAGGGTCTGACGAAAGACAACGTCATTGTTTGTTCGTGGAATAAGACGACCAACTGGATTTATGTCGTTCTTTCCCGGGTTCGGACCCTGAAAGGCCTGTACTTGTTCCGGAGACTCAAGCTTGGTGATATCAAGCCCCCCCCACGGGACTACCTTGCATTTCTGGAGCGAATGCAAGCACTACAAGACCGTGATCTAAGAAGGGCTGGGGGGAGGGTAGCAAATTAAACTCCTGGTAATTGGTCAGAATCTATAGGTATTTACTTTATCCGAGCCCCCCCCCACGGGACTACCTTGCATTTCTGAGGCGCATGCAAGTACTACAACAAGGTGATCTGGGGAGAATGAGATCAAGGGTGGCAGTACATATGTTAAACGAGGAATAAATTGATAGAGTTGTTGTTATTTTTTACACTGCTTCCCCATCATTATTGAATGTACCATCCGTAACATGGATCGAGGGCGTGCCAATATATATTCTCGATGTATATATGTATATTATATATATAACGTACCCCTATCCCAATCCGATCCATCTACGATTCTGTTTCAATTCTATCAGTTGTCTGTTTTCTATTTTTCTATCAGTTGTCTGTTTTCTATTTTCTATCAGTTGTCTGCTTTCTATTTCTATCAGTTGTCTGTTTTCTATTTACATACCAATCACGCCTGCTTATCACCCGCTGAAGTGTGTAACACGATCCGATTCTTCCGTAGTTCTGCTTCGTTCCGTTAGTTGTATTTCCCTTGCTCCGGCCCTTGCTTCCCTCAAAACCTCTCTCGTGAACGTACTGGGCAGTATATCTCTAGGACTTGCTTTTTTTCGGCAAATAGGGCATGATCCACTCCTTTGTAACCAACCACAAATACAACCAGAGCAAAATGCATGATAACATTGTTTAAGGTGTGAAGCATCTTGGAAAAATTCATGACAGATCGGGCAGCGGAGCAGAGAAGTTAACTCTTCAAATGTCAGACCTGCTGCCGTTTGCGATTGGATGGAGGAATTTTGATGTTGTCGACTCATTGGATATTGCTTGTGACGTTGTATGGAAGCTTTGTTGCACTACCAATGCTGTGCAATGATCGGAGGTGGAAGTGATGGATGGGGGCGAGGGGGGAGGGGGAGCAGAAGCTCAACTCCGACCGCACACGTGGTTTTTTTAGTTGTTTTTTTTTCTTTTCAAAAAAAAAAGTGTACTGATTCCGAAGTACGTGGAATAATTTTTGACACTATTCCGCCGCGTGGACAACTTTTTTGTAACTGAAATATTTGTCTCTCCATCGGCGACTATTTAGCTCATCTCTCTCTCATTCTATTCGATCGTTTTATATGAAAACACCTCAATAGATATGGAGAAGCAAGATACTACTATTAGAGATCGTGCTATCAGATGGTATGCGAGCGAGGCGGGTCCAATCTTATTCGTCAAGGAACATCAGGATGACTTTTATTTGACCAACAATGATTCCCATACCCAACGAGCACCTGGAGACCAAGAGAATGGGCAGCGTCGGTATGAAAAGGTGCAATTCTCTTTTAGAGTAACCGACATGAAGCGTACATGTAACGACCATACCTCAATTAAAGTCGTAGCTGGCAAAAACAAGTTTCTAAAAGTTCTCTGTTTCCAAAAAGAGACTACGCAATATCTTCTGCCACATCAAGTGAGCTTAGCAAAGCAAGGTCCGAAATTCGACGTTGACAACTGGTTGCTCGTAAACAGCCTTCCTGACGAATATTTCGCATGTAAAAGCTTCGTCCAAGATTCATGCATCAGAAACCACACACTGACTCCCGATTGGCATCTTACAATGAGTGTCTTCGTAGCTGACAAGACTATCGCCAGGAAAGGGATTCCCAACCCGATAGAGTTATTATTTCTCGGAGGGCTTTTGAATATCTTCCAAAAGACATTCTATGACGAATACTGTAAGTATTTTCACATTAATCAAGCCACTACACATGTATCAGATGTAGTGTTTGGTTGGGCCGATATCAATCCTGATGCACTAAAAAGAATCGAGGAGCTCGCGGTTGGAGAGGCACTCAAACTTGCTTCTCGCTTAGCTGAGAACGAACTTGCTTTGGATGGATGTAGATTTGATCGTGGCTTCTATCCGGGAAAAAAAAATGGCAGAGATGATGATGGTATTGGTTGGTCTGAAGTCTGTAAGCGGGTCCGTCGTAAATCCAAGGATATGTTGGCGGCGAATGAACGGGCACGGGAGCTGGTTTTGCAATCGAACGCCGAACCTCGTGAAACGATGGGAGATGTTGAAATGATGGGAGAATTCTTGGATGAACTTGGCATTGGCGACTTGGTGAGTTTGTTTTTGTAACCGTTGTAATCGCCTCAGCGGCATGCTCACATCATATCATATGTGTCCTGATATTTCTTCGCTACAGGAGGAGGAGAAGACCTCAAGCTCGGGTGCTGATGACTCGAGCGAAGCTAACTCTGTTGATACCCTCGAGGGTAATCCATTCCACCCTGTTAACGATGACGCTAGCTGCCGCTCGCTGGAAACGGTAACGCTGGCGCCAGAACATTCATTAGAATCAAGGAGACGAGCAGATATTCTGCCTCATGATCACGATTTGAAGCGTCACATATTGCAGACCGAATGCTTTTCACCCCGAAAAGACGCTCCGTGCGAGACCAATTTACCGAAGCAGAGCTGCAGAACACTCGAGCTGAGGAACGAAGAACTTGAACAAAGCCTCGGCCAACTCAGACAGCAATACGAAAAACTGTTACATAGTAAAGAGACGCTCAATCGGAGCTACATGTCACTTGAACAGGAGTTCGATTCGCTCAGGTGGCACTTCAATGAACTCGAGCACGACAATGCAAGATTGCTATCAGAAGTTCGATCTCGGGACGAGTGGTACCGGCGACAGTTCCCTTGTGGCTATTTTCCTTATCCCGGGGAGCAGCAAGGACCACCTCATAATCATAATGACACTGCCGAAATACCACGCAAAATACCCCGTACAGTATAAAATATAGTTTAAGCACTTCCAAACGTTCTTCTACATTTGTGTCCCTGCTTTTCTACGTGCTTCGTATCGGTGTGGTGTTTGGATATTGGCGTTGGTGATGCGGAGGGACAATCTTCGCGACGAAACAAGGAAGAAAGGAGAGAAGAGAGGAAAGCTCCCTGTGCGCTAGCCGAGACTCGACCTCCAACAGGTAGGTAGGCTGGGCTCCCTGCTCCACTCCCTGAGTACATCTAATGATGTGTCAAGATAAAGAAAACCAAGTCAGGGCTTCCGCTTCCGATCTTTCCAAGCACAAGCTTGATGAATTGGCCGGACGACATGCCGAGGAGCCTTTGTTGAAGGAGAACCCCGGCCGCTTTGTTTTATTTCCTATCCAGGACAATGACGTGAGTACATGTATAATACACATCATGTGTTTTATGTGCAGCCTGCTTTGCCAATAACAACAATACTCACGCACACACACACCGCCTAACCTTTTGCTTTAAATAATAAAGATATGGAGCATGTACAAAAAGGCCGAGGCTAGCTTCTGGACCGCCGAGGAGATTGACCTTGCCTCCGATCTCAAGGATTGGGAAGGCCTCTCCGACAATGAACGTCATTTCGTCTCCCACATCCTCGCCTTCTTCGCCGCCTCCGATGGAATTGTCAACGAAAACCTCTCTGGTAACTTTGCCACCGAAGTCCAAAGCCTCGAGGCTCGCTTCTTCTATGGATTTCAAATTGCCGTTGAGAATATTCATAGTGAAACCTACTCATTGTTGATTGACACTTATATTAAGGATCAAAAGATCAAGTCTCATTTGCTCAATGCTATTGAGACTGTCCCATGCGTCCAAAAGAAGGCTCGTTGGGCTCTCCAATGGTGTGATGCCAACAACGCCTCCTTTGCTGAGCGTATGATTGCCTTTGCCGCCGTGGAGGGGATCTTCTTCTCGGGATCCTTCTGTGCCATCTTCTGGTTGAAAAAGCGTGGTCTTATGCCTGGTCTTTGCTTCTCTAATGAGCTCATTTCACGTGATGAGGGTCTGCACTGTGACTTTGCCTGTCTCCTCTACAGCAAGTTGGTCAACAAGTTGCCAGAAGGTCGTATTGAAGAGATTATTACCAACGCCGTGGAGATTGAGAAGGAGTTTGTGGTGGATGCCCTCCCAGTCAGCCTTATTGGTATGAATGGTGACCTCATGTGTCAGTACATTGAGTTCTGTGCCGATCGTTTGTTGCATGCCCTTCGATGCCCCAAGCATTACGGAGCAGCCAACCCATTTGAGTGGATGGAGATGATTAGTCTCCAGGGCAAGACCAACTTCTTTGAAAAGCGTGTGGGAGAGTATGCCAAGTCTGGTGTCGGTGTGAGCCAAGAGGATCAAGTATTCAGCCTTGATGCAGACTTTTGAATTACACATTAGATAGAGCTACGGCTACGCGTGAATCCCGAATGGGCGCTGACCATCCCCGCGAGAGGTTGGCAGTCTTTTTGTTTATAGTCCTTATTTTCCTACATGCTAATTCAGTACTAGTCTATCTCTGAGAGCAGTGCCTTCTTAGCCACGCTCACCACGTAATCTCCGGGCAAGCTGCATATCCTTTGGCATGATAGTCACGCGCTTGGCGTGGATAGCACAGAGGTTGGTATCCTCAAACAGGCCGAGGAGGTACAGCTCGGCGGCTTCCTGCAACGCCAAGACGGCGGTAGATTGGAAACGTAAATCTGAATTAAAGTCTTGGGCGATTTCACGAACAAGACGTTGGAAGGGGGCCTTGCGGATCAATAGATCGGTGGTTTTTTGATACTTGCGAATTTCACGCAACGCTACTGTACCGGGACGGTAACGGCGGGGCTTCTTGACACCCCCGGCGGTGGGGGCGGACTTGCGTGCGGCCTTGGTGGCTAGTTGTTTGCGGGGGGCTTTCCCTCCGGTAGACCTCCGGGCGGTCTGTTTGGTTCTGGCCATGAACTTACGGGCTGACTTTCTCCTTCTGTTGGTTGTTTTATTTCTTTATCTCTCTTTTATGGGAACAATGAGAGAGGTGGGAGATCGTGGGCTCCCCCCCCCAAAAAAAATTCAAAAAAAATAGAGTACTAAATCCTGCGCTGGTGCCAAGTTTATTTTCGCACGCTTGCATTTATTATACATTACTAATTCCTGCGTTGACACTTTGCTAAGGAAAAGCTTTCCTCCAGTTCTGTGCTGCTCATAAAAAATAAAACAAAGCCTCCAGGAAGAGATGAAACCTGCTAAGTCCCCTCCCAAGAAGGCTGCAGCCGCGGCTGTGGCCGTGAAAAAGAACGTAAATCGCTCCCCGATTAAGACTGTCTTTCCGTCGACATCATCTGGTGGAGTTATCCGGTCCTTCGAGACCGCCGTTGCTGACATTGTCATCAGTGTTGTCTACAAAAAGCCTGGTGATTCGAAGCATGGAGCATTCCTGAAGCCTCTGGTCGACGCTTGGCGCGACGACGATCCGACTGCTCAAGATTGGTACATCGATTCGATTCTCCCTCGTCGCGACGATACTACTGATCAGCCGATGAAAACTGCGCAGGGGCTTCCCTACATCTGGCAGTGCATTGTCACACTCAGGGGGAACACCGAAGAAACACCCACTGAGATCGGAAAACAGCTTGCTGCGTCCTTCTCTTCGTTCAGGGGAGCGGATGATTTCCATAAGACGTTTCAGTTCGAGTCCGATTCAAGTGAGACCCCGCCTGGCAGTCTCAATCGCTATCTCCTCGACAGAGATTGCATTGTCTACCTGAAGAAGGTTTACTTTGGTGTGAAGAAGGAAACTATTGAGCAGAGCGACCAAATCTTGAATGAATTCTTCGGCTCTCCCCAACTTGGAAGGCGCATTCTCTCCCAGATTTCCGATGCAGATTGGGACGAGCAGCCCTGGTAATTGTAATTAGCCCAAGGTAGTGGTAACGGGTACTTAAAATAAAATCCATTTATAGTCGTTGCTAGCCTGGGGGCTTATACTATTTGCAAGTAATCGGCTAACAATGGGCGTCCCTGAAAAGTTGGGTTGTTGGGCTCGTTGTCTTTGTGATATGAGTTATTTTTATTCTGAATTATCATAGCAAACAGGCCGTGAAACAAACGCCCACTCTGTAGAGATAAGATCGTGAACCAGAGTGACAGAAACAATAGAAGAGTGGTAGCCCCAAGCACGATGTGCGGATCAGATAATGCTGACGCCTTCATCATCCGTACTATACGTGACAGCCCAAGCTGTAGAAGGATGACGTCTCGATACCATCGGCATCTTGCTGTCGAAACTTGACACGTAGCACGGGGGAAGAAGTGTGTTTCATGTGTCGAAGCTTTGCTCGCTTCGCTGGCGGGTTCCCGACTGTCCAATCCAAAACATTTGGGTCCGATAATCTATGCGCCTTGGCACTGTGGCGGCGGTGATCATCTTTCTTCCCCCCGTTGGCACTGCAATTGTGCGTCGACTGTTCCGTCTTTGGCTGCGGCTTCAGAAAGTCCCTAACGGTGATATCGGTGAAGTGAAAATTCCTGCCCTTTGAATACTTGATCACGCGTTTGCCAATTTTGACCAATGTGTTGTGGAGAGAGGCAATGTATTTTACGTCGTATATAACACGAATGCTTCGCAACAGTCGTGGGTCCACGAAGTTTCCGGACCAGTCGGGGAAGAGAACATCTCCCTGATGACGACGCAGTTGCTGTATACAATAGAGAGCGTTAAACAACGCCCCCCCATCCCCATTTCGTAGCAGCTGGAACTTTTGCAACGAGAATTCTTCGATGAAAAGGGAGGCATAGCTGTTCAAAAGAACGGCCCATTTTGGGGACACTAACCTGGTTTCGAAATTGAGCATCTGGGACAAGCCCGGGATTACGAACCTGATCCCATCAAAGCGAGATCTGCAGCAGTCAATATCAAAGCTGTCGATCGTCTGAGTTACCTTCTCGGAGGTAGTCACGACAACATCAATATGCTTGGCTAATCCATCCTCTTTGGTGCACAGAAAGCCAGCTGGCATCGCAAACTTTGCATACTTCGGATCCTTGCCAGACAGAAACTGACGAGCTGCAGACCCGAGACGCTTGCTTTTGAGTGCCTCCTTGAATGTGATTAACATTGATTCGTCGTTTGGGAATGCGTAGGATTCCACGTGGCCGATGGAGTTGCTGCCGAGTTGCTGGTACTTCGAAGTCAACAGACCTTTGAAGACAAATCCGTGATCTGCTAGGTGTTGGCGGATGAGATGGAGTGCATCGGCTGTGACATAAACATCGACGTCACCTGCGCTGAACTTCTTGCTGCCGCTGTTGTTGCCAGCGGGTGTGTTCCCATGAAGCACCGCTCCAACTACCATTGAGCCAGCGATCGCAACTTTTCCGCTACCGAGTCGACGAGTGATAGATTCGATGCCAGACAGGAATGACAAGGCGTTGCTGCTTCTGACGGTTCCGAATCCTCGGCGGAATTCAACTCGTTCATCCATATTGGACAACAATGAGCTCCTCAGCGACTCATTCATCAGGCGGGTGGATATGGTCTGATCACCATCACAATCTTCTCCTACAGCTGGATGGCCACCGGTTCCAACGAAAAGACGCTTCGTTGAGGATATTGTACTAATTACGTCGACTGGCGAGAGAAACGATGCAATCTGAACAGCCAGGTCGCTGGATAATAAGAGTGACTCCATCTTTATCTTTGGGTCCTGTTCTACGTCTACTATACATTATATTTATATATATATTTGCATGATGTACACAGAAGCCGGAATAATTTTTTTGAATTGCAAGTTGTTTTTATTTCATACGAATTCCGGCGTAGATAATGTTATTCGGCGCACGGAGAAAGGGAGAGAAGTCCTTCTGACAAAGCAGGTTGTACTAATTCCGACGTAAGTTGGCAAGTTGGTAGAAACGATTTAGACGCAAGACAGGGGTTCCTGTAAAAATTATACCAAGAGCTGATCGAGATAACTTGCTTTCACTTCCTGTTGGTAATATACCATTAAAATCATGTACATTGTCAAGAGAGACGGAAGACAGCAAGCCTGTCGTTTTGATCAAATCCAGAGCCGCATCTCCAGGCTTTGTGACGGTCTTAACCGAGAGGTGAGACAAATGACACACTTGTAGCATTTATTTTCTTGTTAATATAAATATAATCTCTAATGCTGTCTACTCATTGCTCCGCACCACACCACTACTCTTTATGTGTAGTTTGTCAATGAAGCGGTCATCTCCCGGAAGGTGATCCAGGGAGTCCACCCAGGTGTCACTACTGTCGAGCTTGATGAACTCGCCGCACAAACCGCTGCATCATTTGCCACCCAGCACCCTGACTATGCCATCCTCGCCGCCCGTATCGAGGTCTCCAATCTACACAAGATGACTGAGAGTTCATTCTCTAAGGTTATGCAAGCCTTCCGTCATTACGAGCACCCCGAAACCGGAGAGCCCGCGCCTCTTATTTCTGAAGAAGTGTATAATGTCATCATGGCCAATAAAGACACGCTTGATGGGATCGTCATTCATGATAGAGACTCTGAATTCGACTACTTTGGTTTCAAAACCCTCGAAAAGTCATACCTGCTGAAGTTAGATGGAAAGATTGCCGAACGTCCTCAGCATATGCTTATGCGTGTTGCCGTCGGCATCCATATGGATGACATTGAACGTGTGAAGGAGACATATGATCTTCTCTCACAGCGATACTTCACCCACGCGACACCCACCCTCTTTAATGCAGGCACACCCAATCCACAAATGTCTTCGTGCTTCCTTACCTGTACGAAGGAGGATTCCATTGATGGTATCTACGACACCCTCAAGAACTGTGC
>Ga0316201_10002840_pt1 | contig 12527 bp, 11 predicted proteins | sample CS6wburrow_MG_FD_204516 | JGI IMG/M metagenome (GOLD analysis project Ga0316201, IMG submission 204516) | Coastal sediment microbial communities from Delaware Bay, Delaware, United States - CS-6 worm burrow | ecosystem: Environmental > Aquatic > Marine > Coastal > Sediment | place: USA... | reverse complement strand
TTATAATCCTCCAGTCCAGGGACATCGATACGTGATAAATTGTACTGAACGCCTTTACCTATGATAAAAAAGGCTTTTCTGTCCGGCCAGTTCTTATTGATGAAATGAGCAAAGTTGCGAATAGATTGGGGATGATTCATCACACCATAACCGAAGAGATCAAAAATGTCCAGGACATTGTAATATGCAGCATCGTAGCCGCCACCTTCAGGGCTTTTGCGATAGTCAACGTATGCCTGCACATAATTCTCAGAACCTGTCAAAGTAGGATCATAGAGTTTTGGATGAGAAAGGATAATGAATTCGGTATTATCTCCCGTCCAGTCGGAATAACTTTTACCATTGCCGATGGTGGCTGTTTTTTCGTTGTCGCCAATGATAACAACAACTTCCATTGCCTCTGCACTACCAGGCAAGACAAATTGAAAATTATTGTTACTCGTCGTTGCCACAAGACGTCTGGCATTTGTCAAATCATAAATGACCACCGGATCTCCATTTGATCCATCGAGGGTAACCACCACAGATGTCTTACTATTATTGGCAGGCAAATTGAAAAAACCAGTTCGATTCTCAGCCAGGTCAAATGTTCGTGGATAGGTAGCAATGATATTGGCAACCACATGCCTGCTATCGCTTCCATCCAGGTCGCGGACAATGACAGGCACGTCTGCGGTTAACTCACTGGCAGGTTTGGAATGTGTATATGTACGGCCCTGCATGTTTAATATCGTATCCTGTTTGACCAAATTGTCTCCTATAAAGACCTCAAGATGGTTTTCAATCCTTTTTGTTGTCGCCAAAGTAATTTCAAATGTGGCATTCGGACCGGAGCTGAAAACATTTGAAATCGGCATATTGGTGCCGGAGTTCTTCAGGACTTGAGAAGCAAATCCTTCTGCCTGTTCATAACTGGATAGGGAAACTCCCTGGTCAAATCGTAAATCAGTAAAGTTTTCTGAGAACACCACCTTTTCAGTATGCATATAATACTCCAGTGCAGTTGGTGCGTTCGAAATGTCATTTACAATGTCGGTAAACTGATTACCACTATTATCAGAAGACCAGGTCAGAAAATAGGACGAAGTATCCGTATACAAACTGTATTCAGGGTTCAATTGCTTTGTATCAGGGTCGGAATAGAGATATTGGTCAAATTCACCCCTGTTTTTCACACCGTAAAACTCGATGTAATCATTTGTACTCAAGCTACCCTGGTTACTGACATACAATGGGGTAGCTTTGCCAAAATGAAAAAGTTGTAACTGAGCACCCTGGATGCCTCCCAGGGGAACACCTTTTTGTTGTAATTCGGCTCCAGAAATGCGATACAACCCATCTTCAAATACCTTGATCTTATGGTAAGTTTGATCAAACCTGATCCATTCATTCCCAAAGAGTGTATCAGACCCATGAACCATTTGGGCTCCTGAAACAAAGGGTATTGAAACCAATACGAATAATAAAATAATATTCCTCATTTGTCTTTAAACTTTTAACGGGTGTGGGGTTGGTAACTCAAAAGTACAACATTCGCGATGTAAAGTCCAACTGTTTAATTGTTCCAAATTGCTTCAATCCCGACGTTCTTGTCGAATCGATTGTTTCATTTTTTTCAATCGTCCAGGGCCACTGTATTTTGAAACCTGGAGAAAAGAACGCGGTTTCGCTCCAAAAGAGCTGAAAAAACGAGCAACTCCGGGGATCATACTACCACAAAAATCAAAGGTACGGCCCGCTTCGAGGCTTTCACTAATGAATGTATGCATTAAAATGCTATGCGGACTTGGCTTTCCTTTTTGGCTCTGCTGTCCTCCAATAATATAATAAGTATACGCATGATCCCAGGCGACTAAAACACCTCCTGCAACCGATCGATCTGCTTCCCTGGCAACGAAGAAGCGTCCTTGTTTTCTCTTGAGCAACGCCTCCAACATACGATAGATGACTTCTTGTTCAGGTTGTACCCCGGCTTTTTTACGGACCAGTGTTTCTTGTATGATCTGGTAGAGCAATGACGAATCTGACGATGGTTCTACTGTGTAGAGGCGCTGTGCTGCTTTTATGTTTCGGCGGAGATTTTTTGAGTATCCATCAAAAAGCATTTCTTTTTGATGCACTTCGATCATCATCGAATACCTGGTTTGCAAATGAAAACCAGCCCACTGAAAGCCAAGCCCATCCTGAAACTGTGGATTGAGATTGATTTCAACTATCGGCGTTGATGGAAAAGAAGCCAGAAAATCTTTTATGATGGTATTCCTTTGATAAGCATCCTTTATGTTCGATAGTTGACCGTTTAAATCACATAAATAGTGATACTGTGTCCAAGGAGGCTGAACTAACCGACGAATCCCTTTGATTTTTACCGCATAAACAGGTAATGCCAGATCAAAATCACCGGATGAGGCCGTTATTACGTGCCAGTTTTCCCAGCCACAAACAGCATCCAACCACCAATCCTGGGCAAAGAGCGGCAGATTCTGTTGACCAGCACACCATTTTCTGTACTTTGCATCCATATTTGCGAATCCGTATGATCACAACGATCACATACCTTGTTTTCTTTTTTTGTGCGTCAGTTCAGCTGCTCTTTTGGATATTTCTCTTTTCAAAACTCATGAAAACACCCAAAACTCAAGAAAGACCAACCAAACTACCTGGTATTTCAATTGTCATCGCTGCGCGTAATGAATCAAGCAATCTTCGCGCCAATTTGATCAAAATTCTAACACAGGATTACCCAACATTTGAAGTCATTGTGATTGATGACCACTCAACGGATGAAACAGGATCAATTCTGGCCACCTACGCCCATAGTCATGCACACTTTAAACATGGTGTTTCCCCAGCGGGAATCCATGGAAAAAAGGTTGCTATGACAACTGGTATACAAATGGCAAGCTTTGAATGGATATTGACAACCGACGCAGATTGCAGGCCTGCAACCGAACAATGGCTCGGGTCCATGGTTCATCATTTAGGCACAAATAAGCTATTACTTGGTTATGGTCCAAACACGAAGACACCGGGTTTTTTGAATGCGTTCAGTCGTTTTGAAACCACCATGACTGCAATTCAATACTTTTCATGGGCATTGGCTGGACGACCATATATGGGGGTGGGTAGAAATTTGATGTATCACAAAAGCTTATTTGATAGAGCAAATGGGTTTAAAAGTCATATGGATCTAAAATCAGGGGATGATGACCTTTTTGTTCAGGATGTTGCGCAAGAAAAGACAACAGGCATATGTCTTGATTCATCATCATTTATGTATTCAGCAACACAAGAAACGTGGCAGGATTTCTATCGCCAAAAAGCGCGACACATCTCCACATCGACACGGTACCAGTCCATACACAAAATTGGACTCACAGCCTTTGCGACAGCTCAAATGTTTTTTTATCCTGCTTTCATCGCTGGATGTTTGATGGAACAATCATTAATACTGTGGTGTATCTTTTTTGGAACTTTGGTCACAAAACTCTTGGTGTTTATCCCATTATCAAAAAAACTTGATGTTCATGAGCTATTCTATGCCTTTCCATTCTTTGACATGGCTTACAGTCTGTATCTTTGGGCGCTTGTTCCAAAAGTGATTGGTAGAAATCCCATTGAATGGAAATCATCAGGAAGTACTTTCCGGACCTCAGCCCAGAACAAGCAGCCCAATTCGAGCAGCTAGGGCCCCTTTACACAAGCTGGAATCAACAAATCAATGTCATCTCAAGAAAAGACATTGAACACTTGTATTTGCATCATATTCTTCATTCACTTGCTGTTGCCAGGCTAGTATCCTTTCAGCCAAAGGCAAAAGTGTTGGACCTTGGAACAGGAGGAGGGCTACCAGGTATTCCATTAGCGATTCTATTTCCCCAAACGCACTTTACGCTCATCGATGCACGTTCAAAGAAAATGATCGTTGTGGCGGATATCGTGGACAAACTTGGATTGCAAAATGTGACATTTCTGCATGGACGAGCAGAAGAGTTAAAAATAAAATTTGATTTTGTACTTGCCCGGGCCGTGACAGCGTTGGACAAATTAAACATGTGGGCGATGCCTCTGATTCATGGGACGCATAGACATGGTTTGCCGAATGGCTTAATTGCTTTTAAAGGAGGGAACATCAAAGAAGAACTAAAAAGCTTACCGAAAAAGGCATACTACGAGGTCATCCCGATCAATGATTTTTTTCCAGAGGGTTATTTTGAAGAAAAAGCACTTGTCTATGTCCAAAAGTAAGCAGGAAGGCATGAAAGTTGATTTACGTGAGGAAAAAGTCATTTTTAGTGAGTTTTTTAGCGTGAAAAGAGCATTTTTACGACACGAAAGATTTGACGGAGAAATGTCTCCGGAATTGAGACGCTACAGTTTTGAAAAGAATAATGCAGTTGCTGCACTCGTTTATCATGTTGAAAAGAATGCCGTGCTTTTGGTAAATCAACACAGGTATCCACCGATGCACCATGGTGTTGGATGGGTCACAGAGGTTGTCGCTGGAGGCATTGATGAAAATGAAGATCCGGGATCAGCTATTGTTAGGGAAATAGAAGAAGAAGCAGGATACCGGGTAAAAAGCTATGAATTGATGCATGATATGTATGTTTCTCCCGGGGTATTTTCAGAACGTGTAAAACTCTATTATACAGAAGTCAAAGAAGAAGACAGGGTAAGTGCTGGTGGAGGCGTCGATGCCGAAAACGAAGATATTCAATTGCTTTGGATACCTGCCGGAGAAATTGAAAACTGGCTTGCAACTGGAAAAATTATTGATGCCAAAACAATTGTGGCGTTATACTATTTTATTCAAAAAAAATTAAACAAAAAAGCTTAAACCACGTTACTTTATTGATAAATCAACTATAAGATCATGACAAAAACAAACCACATGTTACCTGAAACGCCATTTGAACAAATTGAAGGAATTCTAAGAGCGATCAAAGCAGCAAAAAAAGCCGCATTCAAGGATAAAAAAATTGATATTACGCTTGATCAATGGGCTGTGATCAAAAGCATTTCAGAAGCAGAACATGCAAATCAATCTTACCTTGCATCTGCCACGCATAAAGATCCTGCCGCAATTACGCGCATGATCGAATTACTTGTGAAACGTGACCTTGTGCAGCGCAAAGCAGAAAAATCAGATAAACGTGCATACCACGTGAAACTGACGCGAAAAGGAGCAGGCATGGCTCGTAAAGTTGCCCCTGTAGTTGAGAAGATCAACGCACAAGCATTGCAAGACGTTTCTGACAGAGACCTCAGTGCGATCAAAAGAATTGCCGGGAAAATTATCGACGGGTTGGCTTAAGACTTGAATTTCCTTTTTTAGACACACTTGAGAATAAGATGACAAGTGTATTTAAAAAATAAGAACCGTTTTTAAAATAAAGGACGGCTAGTTGTTCATCATGACTGGCATAATCAACATAAGCAGGTCTTCATCATCTTCCTGTTCAGTTGGAAGGACGATGCCTGCACGACTTGGCTGTGATAAATCCATTTGGATTTCGTCGATGTCAATGACGCTCAACATTTCAATCAGAAACCGGGCATTAAACCCAATTGTCATTGGTTCTCCATCATATTGACATGTCAATTGCTCGGTCGCTTCGTTTGAAAAATCCAAATCCTGGGCGGAAATGGTCAGACTTCCTTCATCTATACTCAATGCAACCTGGTTTGTTGTTTTATTTGCGTAAATCGCAATCCTTTTTAACGAATTTTGAAAACTTGAACGACTTACAACGAGGTGATTGGGGTTATCCACCGGAATGACAGCATTATAATCAGGATACTTGGCATCTACTAATCGACAGACCAACTGTCCTTCACCAAGGTGGAAGAAAGCATTTGTTTTATTGTAGCTCAGTTTGACATTTCCTTCTGAAGGAAGAGCTGCCTTGAGCAACGTAAGAGACTTTTTTGGAATGATAAAAGAACCTGTCTGGTCTGTGGAAATGCCCATAAAAGTGTATTTGACCAGTTTGTGTGCATCGGTTGCAACGAAAGTAACTTTATTGAAGTCTACCTGTACATATACACCCGTCATCGCGATTCTTAACTCATCATTACTTGTAGCAAACAGACATCTGTTTAAGGCTCTTGCTACCTTTTCAGCGGATAGTTCTATCTCCTGTGCATCCATGAGTTGAGGAAGAGCAGGAAATTCATCAGCGGCATCACCGGCAAGCTTATACTTTCCATATGAAGAGGTCATCTCTATCGCATTGTTCTCAGCATTGATCACAAATGTGATTGGTTGTTCCGGCAAAGCCTTTAGTGTATCCAATAAAATTTTGCCCGGAATAGCAATGGCTCCATCTTCATCAGCAGACACCTCGAGAACGTTGATTAGTGTCGTTTCAAGATTCGTAGCTGTGATCGTCAATTGATTGTTTCTGATGACAAAAAGGAAGTCCTCCATGATCGGGAGGACAGGGTTCGATTGGATCGCCCCGGATAGCACATTGATTTGCTTTAGCAGATTTCCCGATGAAACAGTAAACTTCATGAAATATTTGGTTTTATGTCAAACTGAAAGGCTCGAAGATACGCTTTTCAGTAATTAAAAATATGCCTCAAAAATAACGGTTCTTGCGAGATAAATTCATAAAATTGCGCCTCAAACAGTGAAAGGAACGTTCTTTTTGTGAATCTATCAGTAAAGCAACAAATGCTGGCACAACCGCCCATCCATTCGATTCCCGATTTAATACTCCCTGACTACGAAATGCATCACCTGGCAAACGGCATTCCCGTCTATCTAAATAACGGGGGAACGCAGGATGTTGTAAAGATTGAGCTCATTTTCATTGCTGGTAAAACAATAGAAACACAACATACCGTGGCCAAATGCACATCAGCATTGCTGACTGAAGGTACAGAAGGCCATTCATCCGAGGAAATTGCAGAACATTTTGATTTTTACGGCGCTGTCATTTCTGCAAGGGGGGGAGTGGATACCTCACGTATTCGGTTGTACTGTATGAACAAGTACCTGAGTCAGGTTTTACCATACCTCAAAGAAGTTGTAGAGACACCGGTTTTCCCCCAGGAAGAAATCGATACGTATCTCGATCATCAAATCGAAAGGATCAAAATCGAACTGACGAAGAATGAGACCATTGGCTACCGAACCTTGACAGAATCTATTTTTGGTCCTAATCATCCCTATGGGTACAATACACGCATTGAGGACCTGGAAAAAGTCACCAGGAAAATGCTGGTAGACCACCACCGTAAAAATTATCGAACGGACAACCTGATGATTTTTGTCAGTGGTAAAATTCACCCTGATTGTTTTTCACTATTGGATCATTATTTTGGGCAAAGGGTCGTTACGGGCGATCAACCTCATAGAATGATTCCACCTGAACCTTCAAAGCAACGAAAAATTCATTTACAAGGGCCCCAGACACACCAGGCAGCCATTCGCATCGGTCGCCCTCTTTTCAAACGGACACATCCTGACTTTGCGGGCATGTATGTAGCAAATGCATTGCTGGGAGGGTATTTTGGTTCGCGATTAATGACTAATCTGAGAGAAGAAAAAGGATTCACTTACGGGATATATTCAAGTGTAGACACATTCAGGAATGGAGGGTGTTTTTATATCAGCACCGAGGTAGCACGCAAGAATGTTCAACAAAGTTTACAGGAAATATATCGGGAAATAGAGCGTTTAAAATCAGCCCCGGTTCCTGAGAGAGAACTCCAAATGGTCAAGAACTATTTGATGGGATACCTGATGATGCAACTGGACGGACCATTCAATACCATAGATGTGATAAAATCATTACTTTTAGAAGCTGAGAGTACGGACCATTTTGAGGTATTGGTCCGTAAAATCAAAGACATATCCCCCAAAGAAATACAATCGTTGATATCAACCTATTTAAATCAGGATGACTTGATTGAGATCGTTGTTGGAATCTAATAAAATACTCACTCTTTTACATTGAGCATCAAGAACATAGCAGGTGTGTGTGCTTTCTTTTCTCACTTATTTTTATGTTCTTTGTGCGACGTGAAAGAATCTTCTTCGTTAAAATTGAGCGTAGGAAATAATATAAGTGGAGAATGAAACTATTTAGTCTGTTTACACAAGAGTTGGCGATCGATTTGGGAACGGCCAACACGTTGATCATACAGGACGGAGTCGTGGTGATAGATGAGCCATCCATTGTAGCGGTGGATACCCGCACCGGAGAAACCATTGCCGTTGGCAACCGGGCTATGCAAATGCATGAAAAAACACATCAAAATATCCGGACGATAAGGCCATTAAAAGATGGAGTTATTGCCGACTTTCAGGCCGCTGAAAGCATGATAGAAGGGCTGATTAATCTGATTGGCTCCAAAAGGAGGTTTTTTACTCATTTGAAAATGGTTATTTGTATTCCAAGTGGAATTACTGAGGTAGAAAAACGGGCAGTGTTTGATTCTGCTGATCATGTAGATTCTAAAGAAACCTATTTGATTTTCGAACCAATGGCAGCAGCGCTGGGGATTGGATTGGATGTTGAGGAGCCTGTTGGAAATATGATTATTGACATTGGAGGTGGAACGACGGAAATCGCTGTGATCGCTCTTTCCGGAATCGTTGGAGATCAATCCATTCGCACGGCGGGAGATGAGTTTACTTCCAATATTATTGACTACATGAAACGGCACCACAACATTTTGATTGGTGAGCGTACAGCCGAACAAATTAAGATCAATGTGGGTTCTGCCCTCAAGCAACTGGACAATCCACCTGATGATTTTGCTGTCAATGGCAGGGACCTGATCACGGGTATTCCAAAACAACTTAGCATTTCTTACCAGGAAATTGCAGAAGCAATTGATGAGTCAATTACCAAAATCGAAGAAGCAATCCTGAAAGCATTGGAAACAACGCCTCCTGAACTTGCATCTGATATTTATAAAACTGGATTATACCTGACTGGTGGTGGAGCATTGTTGCGTGGGCTGGATAAACGAATTGCAAGAATAACAAAACTGCCGGTGCATGTTGCCGAAGACCCTTTACGGGCGGTAGTGAAAGGCACAGGCATCGCATTGAAAAATACACATCGATATTCATTTCTCATCGACCGCAAAAGTGTTTAGATTGAGCGATTAGCCAGGAACAGAGCATATGCAAAATCTGATTCAGTTCTTCATCCGGTTTGCTGCATTTTTTTTATTTGTGCTGTTGGAAGTGGTCTGCTTCATGTTGATCATCAGGCACAATGAGGCTCAGCGGGAGATCTTCCTGAATTCTTCAACCTTAATCGCTGCTAAAACGAATGAATGGTATGATGGTATCGTGGAGTATTCCAAACTTCAGGACCTCGCTGATAGCCTGGCAAATGAAAATGCGAAACTAAAATCTGAATTGTATAACAACAGGTCCTACCTGGAGTTACAAAAAGATGTCAGGTTTGATACTTTATATCATCAGCGATATCAAACAATTCGTGCCCAGGTGATCAATAATTCAGTCACATCAAGAAACAATTCAATGACGATAGATAGAGGCTCTGATGATGGAATTGAAAAAGGGATGGGTGTCATTGGAGCGAAAGGAGTCGTTGGAGTGGTCAGAAATATCAGACCGTCATTCAGTAATATTTTATCCATTTTGCATAGTGCCTCGCGAGTAAGTGTTTCTCTCCGGCGCAATCAATATTTCGGAACACTCGTGTGGAAAGGGTTTAATCCTCAAAAAATGTCTCTCGAGGCAGTCCCAAAGCATGCCGATATTCAGATTGGAGATACTGTTGAAACAAGTGGATACTCTCACATTTTTCCAAAGGGATTGATGGTTGGAACTGTAGACACCTTTTGGATTGAGGGAGGGAGTAATTTTTATACGATTGATGTATCAATGGTAAACGATCTGAGCAAGGTCAACCAGGTTTACGTTGTGAAAAATCTCGTCAAGATGGAACTTGACTCATTAGAAAAAGCAATGTTGAATGAATAGTCTCTGGGTAAAAAATATTATTCGACTTTCAGTCATGGCTTTAATCCAGGTGATTCTCTTAAAACGGGTGTATTTCGGTTGGGAAAACTTCAACTATTTTTCTTTTATCATTTACCCATTAGCCATTCTTTTACTACCCATCAAGACGCCTAAAATTGCGCTCATATTAATTGGGTTTTTACTTGGTATCAGTGTTGATTTATTTTATGACTCTCCCGGAGTGCATGCAAGCGCAACAGTTTTCCTGGCTTTTTGTCGACCATATATATTGAAAATGATTGAACCGAGAGGGGGTTTTCCTACACAGGAAACAGGACCAACAAGACATAGATTTGGAACAAACTGGTTTTTGACTTATAGTGCCATTGGCTTGTTTCTCCATTTTATCGTCTACTTTTCAATGGAAGTCTTCACATACGTTTACTTCTTTGAAATTGTCCTGAAAATCATTTGTAGTTTTGTGGTGTCCTATATTTGTATTTTGCTGTATGTGTTTTTAATCAACCCAAAAGATTGACATTATCGCAACACAAAAAGCCATATCGAATGACAGATCTATTTTTATCCAACGTGTATTTATTATTGCCACGCTGATTCTGTTGTATAAGGTTGCGGAAATTCAAATTTTTGATTCTTCATATAGTAAGAAAGCTGAAAGTACAACCCTTGACCGGAAAACACTGTACCCTTCGAGGGGCTTGATCTTTGACCGAAATAAGGAACTTTTGGTTTACAACAACCCGATCTATGACATTCGGGTCGTTTACAACCAGGTAAATCCCAAAATGGACAAAGAGAAATTTTGCAGATTGATTGACATATCACCTAAAGAATTTGAAGAAAGACTTGAAAAAGATTGGAACAATTATCAATATTCTAAAGCGGTTCCATTCATTTTTTTAAAAAACGTGCCCGCTCAAAGAATCCACGCTTTTGAAGAAAGCCTACATGAATTTCCTGGGTTTTATACCACGTTGAGAAATGTCCGTGGATATAAATATCCGATTGGATCACATGTCTTTGGATATATCTCGGAAGTGGATCGGAATAAAGTCGAATCTTCAAATGGTGTCTATAGCCAGGGAGATTACATCGGGACAACTGGCATCGAACATAAATATGAGGAGATGCTGAGAGGAAAAAAGGGGGTGAGCTTTATCTTAAAAGACAACCTGGGAAGAGAGGTCGGAAAACTGGATGATGGAAAACTGGACTCTTCAGCGATATCAGGCAACAACCTCATTTTATCAATTGATCGGGCACTCCAGCAGTATGGAGAAGCACTCCTCAACGGAAAAAAAGGAAGTGTCGTTGCTATCGAACCGAAAACCGGTGAAATTCTTGCGATGGTGAGTGCGCCAAACTATGATCCTGCGTTGTTGACTATTCATAAAGGTCGCGGAGTAGCTTATGACGCTCTGCAAAAAGACACCCTAAAGCCATTTTTTGACCGAAGTGTGATGGCAGAGTATCCTCCTGGTTCTATCTATAAACCGGTAATGGCCCTGGTCGCTTTGCAGGAAGGCGTATTAAATGCGAACAGAACGATTTATTGTGAAGGTGCTTACACCTATCGATATTTCTCATATGGATGCCATGAGCATTCGATTGCTTACAATGTTCCGATCGCACTTCAGCATAGCTGCAACTCTTATTTTTTTCAAACATTTAGAGATTTCATAGAAAAAGACGGATTTTCTCTGCCCCAGATTGGATTGAAAAAACTTGACCGGTATTTGTACAACTTTGGGCTTGGTCGAAAGATATCCCTGGACATTGAAAAAGAAAAGAATGGAAATGTACCAACGCCTGAATTTTATGATAAAATGTATGGACAGGGAGTTTGGAGATCTACCTATATCCTTTCGATGGGCATTGGACAAGGAGAGTTGCAGTTAACCACTCTTCAAATGGCAAATTTGGCAGCGATTATTGGAAATAGAGGATGGTATATGCCGCCTCACCTTGTCAAAGGACAAATGGATGAACAGCAAAACGTGAAAGAAGTAAATACCCCGGCTCAGTATGTCGGGATTGATAACCAACATTTCGACCCGGTGATTGAAGGAATGGCCCGGGCGGTAAATGCCGGTACAGCTCAGATTGGATGGCATCCTGAGTTTCAGATTTGTGGTAAGACCGGGACTTCGCAGAATGTCGGAAAAGATCACAGTGTCTTTTTTGCCTTTGCGCCCCAGGATGATCCGAAGATTGCGATTGCAGTGTACATTGAAAATGGAGGGTGGGGTGCGACCTATGCTGTACCTATTGGAAGTCTCATGATTGAAAAATACCTCACCGACAAAATTCTCCCCAATCGAAAGTGGTTGGAGACAAGAATGTTGGAAAGCAATATTATTTCACCATAAAAAAAGAGGGTACACGGCGTGCAGCCTGTCACCCTGCACGCTGTCACGCAGCAGCGTGACAGCCCGACAATATCATATGATCATTTCCGCTATTGCAGCAGTTGCAAAAAACAATGTTATCGGACATAATAATGACATCCCCTGGAATATGCCAAAGGATATGAAGTTTTTTATGCGCA
>Ga0316201_10002839_pt1 | contig 12528 bp, 6 predicted proteins | sample CS6wburrow_MG_FD_204516 | JGI IMG/M metagenome (GOLD analysis project Ga0316201, IMG submission 204516) | Coastal sediment microbial communities from Delaware Bay, Delaware, United States - CS-6 worm burrow | ecosystem: Environmental > Aquatic > Marine > Coastal > Sediment | place: USA: Delaware... | reverse complement strand
TGGTATCGGCTATCAGGTTGACATTCGTGTTGCTTGCACAGCGAAGCTGGCCGGGAACACAACCTTCAACGTCCGCTTCGTTACTCGGATCCTGCACCATTGCGTCCCAGCCCTCATCAGTTGGTGTAATCAGTACTGCGACGGCAGTGTTGCGTCGAATGGCCTCGCTACGTGCGTAGTAGAACATGGACATAACTTCGTTGTTTTGTGCTGAAACGCGGTTTTTGCGAATCGACTCCCCTATGGAAGGAAAACCCCAGGCCACCAGGATGGTAAGAATGCTGATGGAAACAAAGAGTTCGATGATGGTAAATGCCCCGGCGCCATGTCGTGTTGAAAAGTTACTCTTGTTCATCGCACCACCCTCTTATGACGACCCCCAGCAACGGTCGCTATCGGCCGTTGGTGTTTTGTTTCCAAGGTAGTCGAGGGTTAACGCTCCGCAGGGATCTGACACTTGATCACCGTTGGGCGTGGCAGTAAGTGTATAGGTGGTTGCGGTTCTGACAATGGTAATGTCGTAGTAACCGTCGGCTGATGCACCGGTCGGGTCAGGACAACCATCGGCACTGTAGGAATTGAAATGCGTGAAACAACGTTCCAGCAATTGTGCACTGTTCATAAGTGACGAAACCGCATCGGCACGCCGGGATTTTCTAAGCTGATCGATGTAGTTTGGATAGGCGAATGCAATGATAATCGACAGGATGGCCAATACCATCATGGTTTCAATCAATGTAAATCCGGGTGAAGCAGGGGGGCTCAGACCACTGTGCGCCGCTGGGAGCATTTCATGTATTGAGTTATGCGAACGCATGATTTCTTCTCCACGCCATTTCCCTTCCCTGGAGTCGAAGTTCCGCCACAGTAAGCTGACCGTGTTGAACCGTCATTGTCCCAATCATAGTCAGGGTATGCTTAAAGCCAACTTAACCGGATTTTAATATTGTCTTAATAGATCACGGACTCAGGGATAGGATCGGGCGCCCTTTTCTGCAGAACAATAAAAATCAACACAAGGCCGAGAAAAATGGCCAGGGCGATCACCAGGGCAATTACAAGAATAAGGATAAAGATAAAGATAAAGGCCAGGATTAATGACCAGGATAAATCTCTCTTCTTAACAGTGGCTTAAAAAGGCGTTCAGCTTTCTTTAACCTGCTACTTTATATACTGATTCTGATTCCATGCAGACACAGCTGTTACAAGTCAACAATGGTAAGCACAGAGTCAATCGGCGATGGAATCCCTCGTAAACCCGGACTATGAGGAAATGCAAAGGGGCAACCTGTTAACTCAATAGTGGTAAACACGACTGCCACAAACACTAATGGGCGTCACCCAAGCAAGTGAACCGCATGGATGCTGCGGTCTCTTCCTTTCCCAGGGCAAAAGTCCTGCATTTCAGTCATCAGTATTGCTATGGGTTAGGTGGAAGTCGCTGCAAAGAAATCCCCGCCAGTAGCATGTAACGCCCTGGCGAAAAGGGGGTTTAAGTTAGTCGCGGGGTTGATTCCCTCGGCCCCGTGTGCCGTCAGGAGATGAATCATGAAACCAAGGTATTCTTTTAGTTCAATATTTGGAGCCTTGCTCCTCAGCCTTGTCGTATCAACGTTATGCGTTGGGTCGGCAATAGCCTCAGGGGGGGTAGAAGACTCTTATCACGGTCAAATGGGCTATGGCACAGGCACGGGTATGCTGGAAAAATGGTGTGCCTTGCCGAATTTCAGTTATTACCAGCAGGATGGCATCGACGGCTGGACCAAGCAGTCCTGCAATAATTGCCATATCGGCGCCAGCTGGAACCCGACCAAGGAGACACCGGACTGCACCCGCTGCCACGTTTCAGCAACGCCGACTATCGGTAATGCTGAAGTGGAAAATAGCAGGTGTATGACCTGTCATATGAAGGACACAGCCAAACGGGGTGATATCTTTGAGCCCGAATTTGATGTGCACATCAATGCCGGGTTTGTCTGTCAGGACTGCCATATTCGCGTGACGGACGGATCCAGTGATCACCAGTTCCTGAAAGGAACCGCCATGGATACCACCGAGGAAACGATGATGGGAACCATGTCATGCACTATGTCCGGTTGCCATGCGGCGCTGCCGCATTCCAGTGAAACCGGCAAAGGCAAGAATCTCAACGGACACCTTGAAAAAGTGGCCTGCGAGACCTGCCATACCGGTCTGAGACCGGCTGCTGCCCTGAAAAGCCGCCAGTGGAACGTGTTTAACGAGGCGGGTGTTGTAAAGACCACCAAGCACGCTCCGTATTGGCTGCCGGTACACAAGTGGTACGACAATACGGGTCCGGGGGCGGCAGGTAAATTCCATCTGCCGATACTGGGTTTTACGGAGAGACGCGATGCGGAAGGCGCCAAGATCTACCCCTTCAACGCGGTGACTGTTGACTGGTTCGTCAAGAGAAAGAATTCAGACTTTGACGACGTGATCATTGTGCCGGAGGTTAAAGCGGCAGATGCGAACCACGATGGCACCGTAACCTTAGAGGAAATGCAGGCGGTCAATAGCAAAGCCACGCTGATAACCGCCGATATGAACTTCAGCATCAACCACTCTGTTACGCCGGTATCCGAGGCGTTTATCTGCAATGACTGTCATGGTAAAAATGCCTGGGTCCTCGACTGGAACCAGCTTGGTTACGCGAATGATCCGCGTGTCGGTAACAGTAAAGGTAAAGGTAATGGTGGTGGCAAGAAGAAGGACAGATAACCAGTAAACGCCCACCTGGTGATTTGTCTGGATTGCCAACCATAGGGCCTGTGGATTTTCACAGGCCCTATCTTTTTCTCAGGCTCTTAGCAGCAGTCCAGTCGAACCAAGCAATTATTCAGGCGAGGAACATGTCAACGAGTGATCCTCTCGCCTGGTGCATCCCAATCATTTTGAGATATTCGACCCGGATGTGAAATGAATAAACTTGAAAAGGCACCACACGGGGGGTGTGCGGTGCCCGACCGTCGTCAGTATTCCAGCGGTTGTCGATTACTGACGACGGGAAGACCGAATATCACGGGCGGGGAGTGTCGTCCATGCGTGTCTCTTTAAGTTATTAACTTTCACAGTCTTGAGGCAGAGTCAGCCTTGAAATGTGGGTGGTCAGAGCCTCAAACTCACCTGAGAAGTCATCATTCGGGATGATGTCCACTGTACCTGCGTAGCACGAGGAGAAGGTGAAGGTGCCAGTTCCCCACGGATAACGATTAACCAACAGGGGGTCGAAAGCGGAACCATAAATGCCGCTATCGGTGATATAAAAATCAATCTCGACGACGTTACCGTTGATAGTCCCTGTTCCGATAACCCACACTTGCCGGCCCAGCGTGTCATAGGTGTAGAAACTGATGGCCACAACACCATCACCGGCGACATCTATCATGAAGCCCTCACCGTCGCGTGCGCGGTCAAACCAGGTGCCGCTGATACTGCTGGTGATGACGAAATCAGTTGTTATGAGCTCCTGCAGGTACAGCATCACATCGATCATGTTCTGAAAGTCGGGTGTTCCGATAGCTGAGCGGGTCATGACGGTATCGGGTATACCCCAACGGGCCTTGTGCACAAACTCGCTATATTTACCATCCTGTTTCAGATAGGCGAGCATACCGCCTTCCGGCTGACCGCCATTACCCCCCTCAAAGTCCACGGCAGGATTACCATGGCAGGCCAGGCAATTATTGTTGTAGAAAGTCTCGCCAGCCGCGCTGTCTGCTCCTGAATTGATGGTGTACACAACCGGGTCATGATCTTCGTCGATACTCATGAAATATGATTTCGGGTCTGAGTCAGCGTTGTTGACGAAGTCTACGACGCATTCGAGCTGATCCTGTGTCAGCACGATGTCACCGGTGTTGGCACCTGTTGTGGAAAAGTCCGGATGCTGGTTGCCCAGGGTAAATCCTGAAGCATACGCTGCCATTTCTTGTGCTGTGGGGTTTTCCCCCAATTCAACCCAACTGCCGGAACCGTCCTCGAAGGCACGACCCGTGCCGGTATGTAGCACTTTATCCGTGCTGATCTGATAATAATTACCCAGGCCAGGCGCGATGTCGCGTGAACTGGTATCAACGTCACCCAACCCGGCGTTGGGCCGTTCTGCGGTACGGGTGCGGCGGATATACCCGCCATGCATACCGAGGCGATCCCAGCCGTGACAGGATTTGCAGCGCAAATAGTCGTTGACCGACTCGCCTGCCGGCATACCGCTGCCACCAGCGTCTGTCTTTGTCCAGTTGTCGTAAACCAGTGCTCCCAGCGAAATACACGCTTCCGTTTCGGGCTTGGCATGGCCAGTTGAGACCCAGCCGATACACATAAGTGGGATGGCAATGGTCCAAAATGTTGATTTAATCCTGGTATTCATAATTCACCTCGCGAGTTTATGGAAATTCTTTACTAATACTGAAAGGGGCTGGTCTTTTGTATATTACAAAAATATCATATACAACCTTAGGTCAGTCTGAAGAACGTTGTAAGCTGTGGTTAAGCTTGTTCTTTTTGAGAGAATTGAACTTCAGTTGTATGAACAAAACACCCCATCACCACGGTCTGATGGAGGAGTAGAGCGGCGGGCCACCGGATGGTGACCCGCCTTTGCTCCTGCCTTGTCATGAGGTTTTATGAGTGACGACTATTCTCTTTGGGTTCCCGGCAGTGTATAGATCAGGTCCGGGTTGTCAGAGCGATAATTATCGAGCCACCAGACACGTCGTGCCTTGGCATTGGAATCGCTGATTTCACTCTCGTAGTCGTCATCGTCCTCGAATGTCCACTGGGCTGTGACAGCGTACAGTTTGGAGGCATCTGAATTACCCGCGAGGCTGGCTTCGCTGGAGTGGCTGTCCCCACCTGTGTTCAGGCGGTCGAACTCGTTGCAGAAGCCGGAACCGATGCGGGGATCATCGGTCAGCATGACCTCACCGTAGTTCACCGATGGATAGCAGGTATTTACCAGGTCGGTGTCATAACCCGTATCTGTCTCGGTCCACACCACGTAGTCATCACCGAAGTTCTCGGCGCGGCTGTAGTAGAGATCCAGCGGTTCTGCCTCACCTGCCGCCACCGTCCTGTTATCACCGGTCTCAAAGACCATGAAATAACGGGATGGATTGCGCTCATCGGTATCCTGTACAAGGGAGGTATCGTCGCAGGTGAAGATACCATCGATTACAGTACTGTCGACAAACAGACCATCCGTGCAGGTAAGCGGATCAATACCTACACCTCTTGGTGAGCCGGCATTTGCATAACGCGGATCCAGCGTGGTGATCTTCATCGACTTATGTTGTGTCACATTGCGCGCATGCTCTGCAGCACCCGCCGCGAAGCTATAGCAGACCTTTGGTTCGGGATCTTTCACTTCGTCGGGATCGCCGGTGCCATCGCTACCGCTGGTTTCGGATCTGCGATAGCTCTCGCAGGTGACTGTGCCATCGCCGCCAAAAGGCAGGCCGTCACTGGCTTCACCACCTGACGGAGTCGTACCCCAGGTCTCGCCACCATCGAAGGAACGACGCACATACAACTCATAACGGTCGTGACCCTTTGTGTTGAGACGCCAGTTGGGTGACCAGGCATACAGGAACATGGCAAAGTCGCCATCGAGGAAACCCCGGTGTCCCTTGGATACGTCCAGCGGGTTGTACCAGGACTGATCGTCAAGGTTGTTGTCGTTGACACTTCCATTCCAATCCGCAGTTCCACACGGAACTGGCTCAATGTCAGCGCCTTCCAAAACAGTATGAACCGATGGGCATTGATGCCAGGTGAGTGCGCGTGTCTTGTTGCCATCCTGCTTTATGTAACCCTGCAGAACCGGGACAGTGTCACTGATGCCGTAGGTTGAACTGGTGTAATCCACTGTCGGGCAATCCGTTGGTGTACCGGTTTCATCATCCAGACAGGTATCGAGTACCACACCCGAGAGGTTAATGGCGGGATCAGCACAGAGACCACCCGGATAGTAGGGGTTGGTATCCGGATCGATCAGCCACTCGTCACACACCATGTTCTTGAAGGCATAGGGATTATCCACTGCGGGATCAAATGGATCAGGCAGTACGATGCGCCGCAACATGGTGTCGGCCGGACCGCCCTGGCGCATGATACCCTGTTTCCAGGATGGCATGGCTACCAGACCGGAATCGCCTGCGACTGCCTTGCTAATACCCTGTACAAGCAGGCTACCGCGTCGCGCAATCTCAGTGTTGGCGATCTCGAAATTGTAATCACCCTCTTCATCATCATAGAGACCACCTCCATCATCTGCCATGGTCGCTGTGTCCATCAGGCCAAGCAGTTCGCCAGTGCCCCAGTAGACTTCAGCCTGGTTCAGCATATTGCCCTGGTTGACCAGGTTATTGATCAGACTGTTGGGGTTGTCGGTACCAGCAGAAGTATCAGGTGTACCCATATCGAAGCTGAAGTACCAGATATTTTTACCGATTTCCTCGGTGCAGGTGGGGTCTTCTTCTGACTCAAGTTCAGTGCACTGATCAGCATAGCCGTCACCATCTGCATCCGCCCGGAAGAAAAACTTACCCAGGCCTTTGGATTCTTCAGCTATCACGACCACCCAGGCACTCTTCTCGTCATCACTCGGGCTATAAAACTGCAGCGAGGTACGCGGCCTGGTTAAGGCGGTATTGGCGCGATTGGGTAGATCCGCACCTGCGATACCATCGAAGCTGTCTGCGACACAGATCTCGCTCAGCTTGTCCTTATCCTGCTCTTCGTTACCGGTCAGGATTTCTACCGTGGCAGCACATTGATCCCTCAGTCCAAAATTCTGGGCACCAATCGGGATATCGTAATCATCATGGGGCTCAAAAACGCAGTAGACGGGCGGTGTGCCTCCACCTGAGGTTACCTTATCATAGGGATTACACTTGGCATTGTTGGACAGACGCATCGGTACGGCCATCGGCACGAACACCTGCGGTCTGCCGCTGATGGTCAGGTCATGATCAAGAACATCAATCGGATCCAGCGTATAGGCGACCTTACCGTCGTCATCTATGTAAGCTGTTTTGACGATATCGAAGTATTCTTCGTTGATAAACGAGTACCAGGCATCGGTCTGGCTATGCGCAACTGCACCACTCCAGCCTTCACCCGGGCCTAAGCCCTGGCCGGGACGAAGCCCTTCAGGATCTTCCTGCCAGGTGATCACGAAACCGGCACCCTGTACGGCATGGACCTCGATACGGTTAACGTCTCGCCGGCCTGAAGTCAGGCGTTCTGCCTTGGTCCACACCATGTGCGAGGATTCTTCAAAATCTTCCGTCCTGGGGTCGTCACCCGGCAACATAATACCGCGGGCCGTCCAGACACAGCCGAAGGGAACGATGCCGGCCTGGGGATAACCCTCATCGGCAAAGTTGACAGATCCCTGGCTACCGGCCACGCCGAAAGCGTCAAACAGGTAGAGGTCGTCGACTGCCAGGTTCAGATTGCCCTCGGCATCAAACGGACTGGTGAAGCCCGGTAAAGCCGGGACTCCTAATTCCGAATCTCCTGCTCTGATAAAGTCAGCAATGGCGTTCGCTGTTGCTACCTTCTCTGGGACCGGGATGCCGTTTTCATCATCTTCGTTATCAGTCGTCAACGAATAAGCTGGCTGCCCGGCGCCACAGAAACGGCTGGGCCATGCGACCAGCACCTTGTTGCCCGCGACGGCACGGAAAACGTTGTAGCTGCCACCGGGATAATCATTGAGATCAACTGAATGACCCTCGCAATCCTCGACGGGTATACCATCCTTGTCGGTTACCGATAGCGCAGGACCGTCCTCTCTTACCTGTCCCGAGTCGGTATAGAAAGCGGACACGGTGCAAGGCGGCACATCGGTTTTCAGGTTGAAATCAAACGTACCCGTATAGGTAGCATCGGTGGTTCCGAGCTCATGTCCGGTCTCGCCATTAATGAGAGTGACTTCGATTCTCGATAAAGCGTTTTCACCAACGACCATAATCTTGCCGTTCTTGAAAATAGCCGAGTAAACGATTGGTCCAAGCTCAACCGGTGTGGGTTCCTCCCACTTGTTGCTGCCATGACAGCTATAGCATGATGGAGTCTGCGCGGTACCTTGCAGAGCTGAACCGTGGCATTCAGAACAATGCGCTGTATACGGAGTGTTATAACCCCTCGCATGCCATGCGCCATTGTTTTTGCTTCCCAATAGAATGTTGTGATCACTGGGTAGCGGATCCTTATTGCTGGGTTTGTGATCTTCCTCGATGTTGAATGAGCTCCTGTCAGCAGACTCAGACAGGTTGGTCTTCTTCCATGTCTCACCGTCGTCCAGGCTCACCGCAGCGTAGGTATCAAAAAAGCGGTGTGCAAACGCGGTGTTTTCGACCTCGAACTGGGGTCCGTAAATGAAGACATTGATCAGCGGTTTGGCCACACCCAGTATCTCAACCGGGTCGTTCAGACACTCTTTATCCTCCTCATTATTTGGCTCATTGTCCTGTATCAACTGACCGTCGATATTGCAGTATTCAATGCCGCCATCATCAGTATCGGACAGTAGTTCACCGCTCGCCTTCTGCGCCGGAACGTAGAACTTCATAAAGTCGGTGAAGGCATGTTCAGCCTCGGGAATCTGTTCGTTCACGACAATCTGGTCGAATGTCGGTACATGTATGTTTTTGGACATACTCTTGTTGGTAATCGCGCCGTCATCGGCGCCTGCCACACCGCCTAAAACGAATATTAAAGCGGTCATTAAGATAATAAAACATCGTGGTTTTTTCATCATGAGTCTTCCTCGTTATCGGCCAATTATTCGACTGGGTCTACTTGATTTCCGCCAGCCACCTTCGCTACAACCTTTTGCCCGGCAAGCGCCGGAACAGTTGTTAGCTAAATCACGCTAAATTAACTTTTTCATATATTATTGTTTTGTAATATGTATACCATGGGGTTGTTTAACGGTTGCTTAATCACTTTTTAAGTTGAATTTAAGCTCCAGATAAAGGTGTGAATTATTTCCGGAAATATTTGAATGTCCTGATTCCATGCACAAGGTCCGGGTTAACCAATTAAAAAGGGGTTGGAATGGCAATGTAGTTTAGGTTTCCTGAGGATACGAATGACTTTTCTCTCCAGGCAATCGGGAGTGACCCCCTGCAAGTTGCCGTAACGGGGAAATGCTGTTTACACCCGCGTCTTTTTGATAAAGAATGTGAGTCCATGTTCCCGGCTTTTACCAACCAAGGAAGTGCCATGAAAAACACGATATTCCGGAAGATTCTTTCCTGTCTTGCAATTGCGGTTTTCAGCAGTGCGTCATTTGCCTCAGATGTTGTTTTGACACCATTCGGGCAGAGCCCCGATGCCATGATGATCAGGGTCGTGCTCAAGAAACTCGGGGTTGACGGCCGCTTGGAGAAACTTCTTCAGGCCGATGGTTTACAGGATGAGAAAGTCCTGATTACCGTTGTCGCAGGCAGCTCCAAGGGGCTGGGTGAAGCCGGTATTGACAAGGATGCAGAAATTGTACGCATGCAAGAGCTTGCCAGTGCGGCCAAAGCCAGGGGTATGAAGGTGCTGGTTATGCATATCGGCGGCAAGGGACGTCGCGGCACCTTGACCGATGTGTTTATTGTCGAAGCGATACCCATGGCTGATCACCTGATTGTTGTCGAAGGCGGTGACTATGATGGTCTGTTTACACGCCTGGTGGAAGGTACGGGCCTGGAAATTATACCTGCCGCCTCGGTGCGCGAGACCACTGAACCCTTGCAACGGGTTTTGACTGAGTGGAGCATTCTGTAATACCCACTCGTTTTTTTGTGTATTGATGAATTGAAAAGTTTTGTTGATGGAATGTTACCTATGAAACGTAGTATCTCGTGGTCGTTGATTGCTGCTTTCTGGTTAGCCGCAACACCCGTGGTCCAGGCAGTGACCGTGGCACCGACCCTGCAATCGAAACAGGGAATGGTAACTGCGGCCCATCCGCTCGCCGCCCGGGCCGGCGCCGAGATTCTGGAAAAGGGTGGTAATGCCGTGGACGCGGCCATCGCCGTGAGCCTGGCCCTGGGGGTCGTCGAGCCCTATGCTTCGGGTCTCGGCGGGGAAGGCTACATGGTCGTGGTGATGGCCGACGGACGTGAGTTGGCGATTGATTTTCGCAGCACGGCACCGGCGATGGCCAACTATGAAAACCTGCGTAAGGCCGGTGAACTCAGAAAAATAAAATATACAGCCAAAGGTTATTGTGTTGCCGGTGTACCCGCCGGTATAGGCAAAGCGCTGGAACTGGCGAGTTTACCCCTGGAAGTACTGGCCGCGCCAGCGATCGGACTGGCGGAGGATGGCTTCGAGGCCAGTGAAACCTTTGCCCGTGTGAACATGGACGCATGGGAAACCCTGTCTGAAAGCGCCCCCGACTTCCTCGACGATGGCATGCCATGGGCGGCGGGGGCCAGGTTCCGCAACCCGGCGCTGGCCAGGACCATGAAAACCATGGCTGCAAAAGGAGTCGAGGTCTTCTATAACGGCGAACTGGCCGATAGCCTCGATCGCTTTATGCGGGAGAATGATGGCTGGACCCGCAAATCTGATCTGCAGGCCTACCGCGCGTTGGTCAGAACGCCGGTCAAGGGTAGTTATCGCGGTTATGAACTCAGTGTCCCGGGCAGTCCTGTCGGTGGTCCGCGTATCCTGGCGACATTGAACATCCTCGAGCATTTCAACCTGGCCATCATGAGCTGGGACGATCCGCTTGCGATCCATATTATGCAGGAGGCCATGATCCTGACCTCGCTGGACCAGCGCCGCTGGCTCGGTGACCCCGAAACCCATCCTTACATCCCGGAAAAAGGCTATATCAGCAAGGACTATGCCCGTCAGCGCATGATGCAAATCAACCTGTCCAAAGCGTCTGATCCGGCCCTGTGGTATAGCCAGCGGGTTGGCAAACCGGGCGCTTACGAAAACGGTGAAAACTATATCGATGTGATGCTTGAAGAAACCCGCAAGGCCGTGATCGAAGGCACCACCGAAGATGGTCCACCTTCGACCACCCATTTTTCAGTGGTGGACAAGACCGGTAACGCGGTCTCGTGGACACAGACCATTTCCAGTTTTTTTGGAACCGGAAATTTTGTTGATGGCTATTTCCTCAACAATGAGCTGGGTAATTTCAAAAATGAACCGGTCGATGGCAGCCCGATCAACCTGGAACCGGGACGTCGGCCGCGGACAACCATCGCCCCGCTGGTGGTTAAAAAGGATGGCAAGGTGCGATGGGTGATCGGGTCTCCGGGCGCTGGCCGTATCGGTTCAACGATCGTAGAGATACTGGTCAACCTGATCGATTTTGAGATGAGCCTGGAGAATGCGATCAGGGCGCCCAAGTTCACCGGTTATGATGCGTACAGGGAAATCCAGCTGGAAGACGATTTTCCGCAGAAGACCATAGAGTTTCTGCTGGAACTCGGCCATGAAGTCAAAAGATACGAGCACCCGGACCTTTATTTTGGCGGTCCGAATGCAATTGCGGTGGGTAAGGATGGTGTATTGACCGGTGTCGGTTCCATCAGGCGTCTCGGTGGTGCAGCGGCGCCGGAGGCGGGGCAAGCAAGCGAATGAAACAACGCCATAACACCTGCTGCACATTAATTGGCCTGGCAATGCTTTGTGTTCTGTTGCCGGCCGGTGCCTGGGGTAAGAGCTTCAGCCCCGATATCCGTCCTGGAAAGGGGGTCACGGAACAGCGCAAGCTATCTGAATATTTTTCTCCACTTGAAGGTTCAAACCTGGACACGGATGTTTTTATCCTCGACAGCGGTAAGCCGGGTGCAACCGCCTTACTTATCGGTGGCACTCACGGCAACGAGATGGCGGGATCTGTCGCGGCACTGGTGGTCATAGAAAACTGTGTCGTGACCGAAGGTAAGCTGATCGTTTTGCCCTATACAAATCTCAGCGCACAATCGGTGAAAGATACCCGTAACCGGGTTAAGCAACGGCACTTGATCCGGTCCCGCAGCGGTGACCGTTACCTGTCATACGGTGACCGGCGAACCGATCCCGTTGACCAGGATATGAAAGACCCGGATGAGTATCAAAATCCGGGTGGATACGTGCTAAAAAACGGCAAGGAATCCCGTAACCTGAACCGCACCTACCCGGGTAAGCCGGGTGGTAACAACACCGAACAACTGGCCTGGGCGATCATAACGCTGATCAAGAAAGAGCAGGTCGATTTCAGTCTTGATATGCATGAGGCGAACACGCCTGAGGATGACAGGCGCCATGAGAGTGATTACACACCGGGCGGCAACAAACGTCTTTCCTATACGCTGGTCGCCCATCCGCGCGGGCTGGAGATAGCGGCTTTTGCGCTGCTTGCCATGGATGAGGACACCCATATCAGCATGAAGCTGGAGGAATCGAATAGCAGGTATCGTGGTTTGAGCCACCTGGAAATCGGAGATGCCACCAACAGCCTGTCGTTCCTGAGTGAAAGCCCGAACCCGGGGCAGGATC
>Ga0316201_10002838_pt1 | contig 12529 bp, 9 predicted proteins | sample CS6wburrow_MG_FD_204516 | JGI IMG/M metagenome (GOLD analysis project Ga0316201, IMG submission 204516) | Coastal sediment microbial communities from Delaware Bay, Delaware, United States - CS-6 worm burrow | ecosystem: Environmental > Aquatic > Marine > Coastal > Sediment | place: USA: Delaware... | reverse complement strand
GGAAATGCAGCGCGTTCTGAAATGTTTGCTTGTTCAGTCATCGGGTTCAGGCCACGCGCCGGGTCTCCCCGCCTCCGCTGACATTCTGCACGCAGCGCCCGCAGATTTCAGGGTGTTCCGGATCGGCGCCCACGTCTTTGCGATAATGCCAGCACCGCACGCACTTTTCGTGCCTGGAGGGTGACACCAACAGCGCCAGTTCGCCCTCTTCCAGGCTGGATCGTTCGGCGTTCTCCGGAGCTGCCTCCAGGTCGTGCACGCGTGCTTCGGAGGTCAGCAGCACAAAGCGCAGTTCATCGCCAAGATAATCGACGGCTTCGCGCAATGCGCCGCTCAGCCAGAGGTCTACTTCGACCGCCAGCGAGGAACCGGCTTTACCGTCCCGGCGCACGACTTCGATGGATTTACTGACCTCGTCACGAACCTGCATGATTCGGCGCCAGCGTACTCGCTCATCAGCCGCATTCTCCATCTCGAAAAGACCTTCGTACCAGGTTTCCAGGAAGATGCTGTCGCTGCGTTCGCCGGGCACGTACTGATGGATTTCCTCGGCCGTAAAGCTCAGCACCGGCGCGATCCAGCGCGTCAGGGCTTCCAGCACGTGGTACATCGCCGTCTGCGCCGATTTCCTCGGCAGGCTGTCGTAACCGGTGGTGTACAGGCGGTCTTTCAGGATATCCAGGTAGAACGCTCCCATCTCGAAAGCGCAAAAATTATGGACCTTCTGATAGACCTGCAGAAACTGGTAGTCATCGTAAGCCCGCTCGACCTGCTGTTGCAGCTGCGCGGCGGCATCCACCGCCCAGCGGTCCAGTGGCAGCATCTCGGCCGGTTCCAGGACCTGGTCGGGCGTAAAGCCGTCCAGGTTGCCCAGCAGGAAGCGGGCGGTGTTGCGAATGCGCCGGTAGGCATCCGATACCCGTTTGAGTATTTCGTCGGATACACTCATTTCGCCGCGATAATCGGCGGCCGCCACCCAAAGACGCATGACATCCGCCCCCAGGCTGTTCATCACTTTTTGCGGCGAGACGACGTTGCCCATGGATTTCGACATTTTTTTGCCTTCGGCGTCGACCACGAATCCATGGGTCAGTACCTGCCTGTAGGGCGCCTCGCCGTGCATGGCCACCGAGGAAAGCAGTGACGACTGGAACCAGCCGCGATGCTGGTCGGACCCTTCAAGGTACAGCTCGGCGGGCCGGCGCAGTTCCTCGCGCTCGTCCAGCACACATCGGTGCGATACACCGGAATCAAACCAGACATCCAGTATGTCCGTGACCTGCTCGTAGCGTTCCGGATCCACGCCCAACCTTTCGAAGATTTCGTCTTCGTACCAGCAATCAACGCCCTGCTGTTCGACCAGGTCGGCAATTTTCTGCATCAAGGCAGACGTTTCCGGGTGTAATTCCCGGGTGATACGGTCGATGAACATGGTGATCGGAACGCCCCAGGTACGCTGACGCGAAATGCACCAGTCCGGCCGGTTCTCAACCATGCCTTTGATGCGCTCTTCGCCCCATGAAGGCACCCAGTCGACGGTCGCAATCGCCTCACTCGCCGCGGACCGCAGCCCCGCCCGTTCCATGCTGATGAACCATTGCGGCGTTACGCGAAACGCGGTCGGAGTCTTGTGTCTCCAGCAATGCGGATAACTGTGTTCGAACGGCTCAACGAACAACAGGGAGCCGTTCTCGCGCATAACGTCGAGCACGTGATCATTCGCGGCCCATACCCATTCGCCCGCGAAGAGCTCCACGTTTTCCAGGTAACGCCCGTCGGCGCCGACCGGGTTGGTCACCGGCAGATCGTATACGCGCCCGACCTGGAAATCTTCTTCGCCGTGCCCCGGGGCGGTGTGAACGGCACCGGTGCCCGCTTCGGTAGTGACGTGATCACCCAGGATGACGGGCACAGTCTTATCGTAGAACGGGTGGTTCAGGCGTAAGTGCTCAAGCGCGTCACCGGTGGCCGTTCCGAGGACCTGAATCCGGTTCAGGCCGATTCGTTCCGTCACTGTGTCCGCGAGTTCGCGGGCCAGCACCAGCGCCATCGCCCGGCCGTTGATCTCGCCGGAAACCAGCAGGTAGTCCAGACCGGCATTAAGCGCGACCGCCTCATTGGCGGGCAGGGTCCACGGGGTGGTCGTCCAGATCGGAATACCGGCCTCGGCCTCGACCTCTTCTGCCCCGAAGGCTGCAAACAGGGCGGCGGGCTCCGCAGCGCTGAACAGGACGTCGATCGCCGGCGATGTTTTGTCCTTGTACTCGATCTCAGCCTCGGCCAGCGCCGAACCGCAGTCGAAACACCAATTCACCGGCTTGGCGCCCTGCGTGATGTGTCCGCCGTCGAGAATAGAGGCCAGCGCCCGGATCATGTCGGCCTCATACAGGAAGCTCTTGGTCGTATAAGGCTGAAACCAGTCACCCAGCACGCCCATACGGCGGAAGCCCTTGCGCTGCAGGTCGATCTGGCGCTCCGCGTAATCGCGGCATTTCTGGCGAAACGTCACGGCATCGACTTTATGACCGACCTTGCCTACCTTCTTTTCCACCTGCAGTTCGATCGGTAAGCCGTGACAGTCCCAGCCGGGGACGTAAGGTGCGTGGAAACCGGCCAGCAAACGGGATTTGACCACCATATCCTTGAGTATCTTATTGACCGCGTGCCCCATGTGGATGTCACCGTTTGCGTACGGGGGACCATCATGCAGAATCCACATAGGCCGGCCGGCAGTGTGCTCCTGGATCTTGTGGTAAAGATCCGCCTGTTCCCATTCGCTTACCATGCCGGCCTCGCGATTGGCCAGGTTTGCCTTCATCGCAAAGGCCGTTTTCGGCAGGTTAATTGTGTCCTTGTAATCCATTCTTATTCACTATCCAACGGGTTCATCATGCGGTGATCTGGCCTTTGCCAGGCAATGCCTGGCTTCCTCTTCATCCCGCTTCATTTGCTCCACGAGATCATCGAGACTCCCGAAATCCAATTCATCACGTAACTTTGCCACAAATTGCACCTCGAGGCGCTGTCCGTAGAGGTCTTGATTAAAATCGAAAAAATGTACTTCCAGCAAAGGCTCCTTGCCGCCAACGGCCGGCCGGCGGCCCAGGTTGGTCACGCTGGGCATCCAGGGTCCACCCTCGACCCTGGAAAATGCCGCCAGGACCCCGCCCAACGGACTTGGCTGGGACCGTACAGCCAGGTTGGCGGTTGGGTAGCCCAGCGTTCGTCCCAGGGCAGCGCCGCGGATCACGCGGCCCTCCATGGTAAATGGCCGCCCCAGCCATGCCGCAGCGGAGGCAAAATCCCCGGCGGCCAGCCGCGTCCTGATTCCGCTGCTGGAAATCCGTTCGCCGTCGATCATCACGGCCGGCACCGTGACGACATCAAAACCCAGTGAAGCGCCAAGGGCCCTGAGCAGGGCTACATCGCCCTGACGGCCTTTCCCGAATCGGAAATCCTCACCGATTACGACCGCCTTCGCGCGCAGCCTGTGCACCAGGACCTGTTTCACGAAATCTGCGGCAGACAGGGCCGCCAACTCACGATTGAAACGCATCAGCCAGGTCACATCCACACCCGCAGCTCTTAGCAGAGACAACTTCTGGTAAATCGTGGACAATCTTGCCGGGGCCTGGTCCGGCCGGAAAAAGGCCAGCGGCAGCGGTTCAAAAGTCACGACCGCTACCGGGCCGGACGGGCCGGCCAGTTCCCTGCTCTTCTCAATCAGCGCCCGGTGTCCGAGGTGGATTCCGTCAAAATTTCCAATCGCGACCACGGATGGCTGCGGGGTAATGATCCCCTTAATCCAATCCGGTCTGTTTCTGATCACTTGCATGGGCGCGACTGCATTCCGCAAAAACGGCAAATTATACCAGCGGCCGGGTAAAACTTTTGGATTATGACGGCGTAATTACGTTGCCCCTTTTTCGAGATGGTGGCGGCGCAATCCGCCCAATAGCAGGGCCGTGCCGTAAACGGCCAGCCCGAACAGAATCAGCGCACTCAACCAGGTGGCGCGTTCAACGGCTGATCCGCCTGCCCACTGGCCGGGTTCGCCGATTTGCCACAAAAGTGCAGCAACCATCAACGCGCACCCCGACGCCACTGCCAGCAGTACCCGACCCCAACCCGGTTCAGGCTGATAGACACCCTGCTTTCTCAGGCCACGGTACAGCAGTCCCGAATTGATGTAGGCAGCAACGGAACTCGCCAGGGCCAGCCCGGTGTGCGGCCCCTTAAAGGCAAGAGCCAGTAGTGTTCCGACAAAGATAAAATTCAGGAGCATGTTGGACGCCATGGCGATGATCGCGATCTTCACGGGTGTTTTAGTGTCCTGGCGCGCATAAAATCCCGGCGCGAGAACCTTCACCGCGATGAACGCCGGCAGCCCGGCCGCATAGGCGGACAGGCTCAGAGCAGACATTTCCACGTCGCTCATCTGGAATGCCTGGTACTGAAACAGGGTGATGAGGATAGGGGTGGACAACACGGCCAGGCCCAGTGCCGCCGGTAGAGTGATGATCAAAGCCAGCCTCAGGGCCCAGTCCAGCGTCGCCGAAAACGCGTGCGGATCCTGCCGGGCAAATTTGCGCGACAGGTTTGGCAGGATCACGGTCGAGAGCGCCACGCCGAACACGCCCAGCGGGAATTCCAGCAGCCGGTCCGAGTAGTAAAGCCAGGACACACTACCGCTGACCAGGAACGTCGCAATCACCACGTCCAGCAGAAGGTTCACCTGGGCCACCGACGAACCGATCAGAGTCGGGATCATCAGCCTGAGAATTTTTCGCACACCCGAATGGCGCCAGCCCCAGCGGGGCCGCGGCATGACGCCAAGCCTCAGCAGTGCCGGAACCTGTACCAGCAACTGTGCCACGCCCGCAATCAGCACGCCCCAGGCCAGGGCCTTGACCGGAACGTCCATCCTCGTGGACAACAACACCGCGGCCGCTATCAAAGAAATGTTCAGCAGCGCCGGAGTCAGCGCCGGCACCAGGAAGCGGTCAAAGGTATTGAGTATGCCGCCCGCCAGGGCCGTCAGGGAAATCAGCAGAATGTAGGGGAAAGTGATCCTGAGCATATCCGCCGACAGCCAGAATTCTGGCCGCTCATCCACGAGCCAGCCGGGCGCGAAGATCGCCAGCACGAGCGGCGCCGCCAGTACACCGAATGCGGTCAGCACCAGCAGAATGCCGGCCAGCGTCCCCGAGACATGGTCGATCAGGTCACGCAGCGCCTTGCGGTCGCCGGTTGCGCGAACCTCGGACAGCACGGGAACAAAGGCCAGTGAGAAAGAGCCCTCCGCAAACAGCCGACGCATGAAGTTGGGTATTTTGAATGCCAGGAAAAAAGCATCCGTTTCCGCGCTGGCGCCAAAGTAGCGCGCCAGCACGACGTCCCTGATGAACCCGAGGATCCGGGACGTGATCGTGGCGGTGCCTACCTTGGCCGTGGATTTAAGTAGCTGCAATTGCGGATTGACCCAAACGGTAAATCATAAGATAATGTTCGGCTTGATTTTCGAATATATTTTTTTGGAGAACGATCTTGGCCAACAGTCTATCAGCTCGCAAACGGGCACGTCAGTCGGAACGCAATCGCCGCCGCAATGCGAGCCAGCGATCTCACGTCCGCTCAACCATCAAGAACGTGCTTCGAGCCATCGAAAAAGGTGACAAAGCATCGGCAGAAGCCGCTTACAAAGCCGCTGTGCCCGCAATTGACCGCTCCGTGTCGAAAGGCATCATGCCCCTCAACAAGGCTGCACGGCATAAGTCACGCCTGAACAAGCACATTCGCGCGATGTAATTCATTCTCGAGCCCTTATGGTGGGCCCGTGATATGGAAAAGCCCCGCCGTTCGCGGGGCTTTTTAGTGGCCGTTTCCTTTACCTGTGGATCAGGTTTCGTACGGTTCATCAGGAAAATCGGCTGTTTCGGGCTCTCGGCTCGCCGTTGACTCTTCCTCCGCCATCATCTCGAGTTCGGCGGAAACGCGCTGCATCAGATCCTCTGTTCCGCTGTGGGTTACTGACGAGATCAACATCCAGGGTTTACCCCATCCCAGTTCAGCGACGACTTCTTCAGCGCGGGCTCGCGCCTCGCTGCCCGGCAGCAGATCGGCCTTGCTGAAAACCAGCCAGCGGGGTTTTTCCATCAGGCCAGGATCGAATTTCTGCATTTCCATTTCCAGCTGCCGGACCTGTTCCGCCGGGTTTACATCCAGCGCCAGCGGCGCAAGGTCCACCAGGTGCAGCAACAACCGGGTGCGTTGCAAATGCTTCAGGAACTGGATTCCAAGACCGGTGCCTTCGGAGGCCCCCTCGATCAGGCCCGGAATATCGGCAATGACAAAACTGCGCTCGTAGTCGATGCGCACGACACCAAGGTTCGGATAAAGCGTCGTGAACGGATAGTCCGCCACTTTCGGCCGTGCCGCGGATACCGCGCTGATCAAGGTGGATTTACCGGCGTTGGGGAAACCCAGCAGACCGACATCTGCCAGAACTTTCAATTCCAGCTGAAGTTCGCGCACTTCCCCCGGCGACCCCGGCACAGTCTGCCTGGGCGCGCGGTTGGTGGAACTCTTGAAATGGACGTTGCCCAACCCCCCGCGGCCACCCTGCGCCACCAGCAGTTGCTGCCCGTGAGCGGTGACCTCTCCGATGTGCTCGCCGGTCTCGTTCTCGATCACGATCGTGCCCAAAGGGACCCGAACGACGATATCCTCACCGCTCTTCCCGGTCATGTTTTTGCCAGAGCCACCCTGGCCGTTGGGCGCTTTGTAAGTCCTGGTGTGGCGAAAATCAACCAGTGTATTCAGGCCGGAATCGCCTTCCAGGTAAACGCTGCCGCCACGGCCGCCGTCTCCGCCGTCAGGGCCTCCGAACTGGATGTATTTTTCGCGCCTGAACGAGGCCGAGCCATTGCCGCCTTTGCCGGCAGTGACCGTGATCAGCGCTTCATCAACGAATTTCATGGTTCTATCTTAAACTCCAAGTGCCCGGTATGCCGAAAAAAAACCCCGCCGGGGCGGGGTCTTCACAATCTTCAGAACCGGTTGCGGTTCAGGAATTATCGACGCTCACGTATTTACGCTTGGGAGAACCTTTGAGTTCGAATTTGACTTTTCCGTCGCTCAGGGCGAACAGGGTATGGTCGCGCCCAACGCCGACGTTTTCACCGGCGCGGAACCGGGTGCCGCGCTGGCGAACGATAATGTTGCCGGCCAGGACTGATTCTCCGCCGTAACGCTTTACGCCGAGGTACTTGGGATTCGAATCGCGACCGTTACGTGTACTGCCGCCCGCTTTCTTATGTGCCATGAGTCAATGTCTCCTAATTTCGATGTCGCGATCAGGCGTCGATGCCGGTGATTTCAATCTGGGTGAAATACTGGCGGTGGCCCATCTGTTTACGGTAGTTCTTACGGCGTTTGAACTTGATTACTTTGATCTTGTCCCGACGGCCGTGATCCACCACCGTTGCGGTCACCTTGCCGCCTTCGAGGTAAGGAGCACCGATTTTCACGTCTTCACCCTCGCCGACCATCAACACCTGGTCGAGTTCGACCGTGGAGCCTTTCTCAGCCTCGATTTTTTCAACTTTTATGACGTCTCCGGTGGTAGCCCGGTACTGCTTTCCGCCGGTTTTGAATACTGCATACATTAGATTTCTGCTCCGAGTCGAAACGGCCCTACAAAAGGGCGAGAATGTTATCTGTTTTCCGCTTCCGGGTCAACCTCTGACAACCCGATATTGTACATCAATTCGTTTTGCGCGTGGCTCCCTTTGGGGGGTATAGTAGATGGTTTGGATGGACCCATGAAAAAGATTCGCATACGCGGCGCGCGCACGCATAACCTGGCCAATGTCGACATCGATCTGCCAAGGGATAAACTTATTGTAATCACGGGCTTATCCGGCTCGGGCAAGTCATCCCTGGCGTTTGACACGATTTATGCCGAGGGTCAGCGCCGTTACGTGGAATCCCTGTCGGCCTATGCGCGCCAGTTTCTTTCCATGATGGAAAAACCGGATGTCGACCACATCGAGGGGCTGTCCCCGGCCATATCCATCGAGCAAAAATCAACGTCCCACAACCCGCGCTCCACGGTTGGCACGATCACGGAAATATACGACTACCTGCGCCTGCTGTTTGCGCGCGTCGGCACGCCCTGCTGCCCTGACCACGGAATCCCCCTGGAAGCCCAGACCATCAGCCAGATGGTGGACCACGTGCTCAATCTGCCCGAGGGCAGCAAACTCATGCTGCTGGCGCCGGTAGTCAGGAACCGCAAAGGCGAGCACCTGCAGCTGTTCGACGAATTGAGGGCGCAGGGGTTCGTGCGGGCCCGGGTGGACGGCGTCGTTTACGATATCGACGAGGTGCCACCGCTCGAACTGCGCAGAAAACACAGCATCGAGGTGGTCGTTGACCGCATCAAGGTACGCGAGGACCTCAAACAGCGCCTGGCCGAATCCTTTGAAACAGCAGTCGTGCTGACCGATGGAATCGCTATTGTCTCGCCAATGGACGAGCACAGCGCGCTGGAGGAGAAACTGTTCAGCGCTCGTTTTTCCTGCCCGTACTGCGATTACAGTCTGCAGGAGCTAGAACCGCGGATGTTCAGCTTCAACAATCCCAATGGCGCCTGTCCCGAATGTGACGGTCTCGGTATCAGCCAGTTTTTCGACCCGAATCGCGTGGTCAGCAGCACCCATGTCAGCCTGGCCGGTGGCGCGGTGCGCGGCTGGGACCGCCGCAACGCCTATTATTTCCAGATCATCCAGGCGCTGGCGAAACACTATGACTTCGACGTCGATACACCGTTTGAGGATCTCCCGGAGAACGTTCGGGAAATCGTGCTGCACGGCAGCGGCGATGAGATTATCGAATTCCGATACTTCGGGGACAACGGCGTGCAAAAAAGGCGGCATCCCTTCGCGGGGATTATTCCCAACCTGGAGCGGCGCTACCGTGAGACCGACTCGCGCATCGTTCGCGAGGAGCTTTCCAAGTACATCAGCCAAAAACCCTGCCCTACCTGTGACGGCCAGCGGCTGAACCGCGAAGCCCGCAACGTATTCGTCGCCGGCACCAACCTGCCGACCATCACCGCATGGCCGATCCAGCGCTGCCTGGAGTTTTTCGACAAGCTTGAACTGGAAGGCCGTCGAGGCGAAATTGCCCCGAAAATCATCAAGGAAGTCCATGAGCGGTTGCACTTCCTGGTCAATGTCGGGCTCGATTACCTGACCCTCGACCGCAAGGCCGACTCGCTGTCGGGCGGCGAGGCCCAGCGCATCCGCCTGGCCAGCCAGATCGGCGCCGGCCTGGTCGGCGTCATGTACATCCTCGACGAACCGTCCATTGGCCTGCATCAGCGTGATAACGAACGTCTGCTCGCCACCCTGACGCGGTTGCGTGACCTGGGCAACACGGTCATCGTCGTGGAACATGATGAAGAAGCGATCCGGGCGGCTGATTACGTAGTGGATATCGGCCCGGGCGCCGGCATCCACGGCGGCAAAATCATTTTCAACGGCACGCCCGAACAACTGCAGAACGACCCGAATTCGATGACCGGCCAGTACCTGTCCGGCAAGAGAGAAATTGCCACACCGGGTAGCCGCACTCCCGTCGATCCGCAACGGACACTAAAAGTGATCGGCGCCAGCGGCAATAACCTGAAGAACGTGACGCTGGAGATACCTGCCGGGCTGTTCGTTTGCGTCACCGGGGTATCCGGTTCCGGCAAGTCCACCCTGATCAACGACACGCTGCATCGCCTGGCCGCCCGCGAGCTTTACAGCAGCTCAGCCCAGCCTGCACCTTTCTCCGCAGTGGAGAACCTCGGCCTGTTCGACAAGGTGGTCGACATCGACCAATCCCCGATCGGCCGCACACCCCGCTCCAACCCGGCCACCTACACCGGAATGTTCACCCCGATCCGGGACCTGTTCGCCGGAACCCAGGAAGCCAGGGCAAGAGGCTACAAACCGGGACGCTTCAGTTTCAACGTCAAGGGCGGGCGCTGCGAGGCCTGCCAGGGCGACGGCATGATCCGTGTCGAAATGCACTTTCTGCCGGACATCTACGTTCCGTGCGACGTCTGCAAAGGTAAGCGGTATAACCGTGAATCGCTCAGCGTCACCTATAAAGGCAAGAACATCCACGAAGTTTTACAGATGACCGTGGAGGAGGCACTGGAATTTTTCCAGCCGGTACCCGCGGTTGCCAGGAAACTACAGACCATGACCGATGTCGGCCTGTCCTACATTACGCTGGGCCAGAGCGCTGTGACCCTGTCCGGCGGCGAGGCGCAACGCGTCAAGCTCTCCAAGGAGTTGTCCAAGCGGGACACCGGGCAGACGCTCTACATCCTGGATGAGCCGACCACCGGCCTGCATTTCCAGGACATCGAGCAATTGCTGAGTGTCCTGCACCGCCTCAGGGACCACGGCAACACCGTCGTGGTCATCGAGCACAACCTGGACGTCATTAAGACGGCGGACTGGGTTATCGACCTTGGCCCTGAAGGCGGCGACAAGGGCGGAGAAATCATCGCGCAGGGCACTCCGGAGCAAGTAGCCGCGGAGGCGGAATCCTACACCGGACAGTTTCTGGCCCGAACACTGGGAATACGGAACGAGCGCAAGAGCGCCTAGCCGGGGAGTCCCACTTTGCAGCCGCAGGCGACCCGCCGGCCGCGGCTATGCTTCGCTAGCGCCGCTCTACCGGCACCGAAAAGCTGAACCGGCGCCCGTCGGCCGTGTCCAATTCGATGGTAACGGTATGACCAGGCTGAATTTCAACGGCAGGCATCATCAGCATCAGGTGGTAACCGCCGGGTTCCAGCACGGCCGTCTCACCTGCACCGATGGAAAGCGACCTCACCTCCAACATCTTGCTGACCCCGTCCGTGAGCTCAGTGCGGTGCAGGCTGACGTCTCCGAACTCCGGACTGGTGAACGAGACGATTTCAATGCTTTCACCTGCCGGGTTGCGCAACAATCCAAAGCCTGCGGTCATTTTCATCCCCGGGGGCAGCGGCCTGACCCAGGCATCATCGAATGCCAGGTCCGCTCTTTCCGACGGACTGCATGCAGAAACCAGAATACCGAGCGCCAGGAAACAACCGAAAATCACAGCAAGATTTTTTTTCACGCAATAACCCCAATCAAGCGGTCCACCCGTTTAAGGTGTAGAACCAACGGAGAACGAATATGAACAAAGCCTCAAAAAACCTGCTTCCCCTGGTCATCGGCACGTTGTGTGCCGGCGTTGCGGCAGCGGCCGGACCCGAAGACAGCAATGACTCGATTACCATCTATTCCAGCCTGCAGCCTGGGGCCGTTTCGCCCGAACTGTACCGGCCGGTTGCCGGACGGAGCTTTGGCGGCCAGGTTCCCGGTTACGCCATCATTCGTCACGACCGTTCCTATGATATCGAAAAAGGGCAGCATCCACTAAGAGTCACGGATGTTGCCGCCCTGATCGACCCGACCACAGTCACCTTCTCGTCGCTGGACAACGCCGGTACGCGGGTGCTCGAGCAGAGTTTCCAGTTCGACCTGGTGAGCCAGGCTAAACTGCTGCAGCGCTATCTCGGCCAGAAGATCACGGTAGAGTTGCCCCGGGGCGATAGCGTGGATCTCGCCGAAGGCACCCTGTTGGGGGCCGGGGACGGCCTGACACTGCAAATGGACGACGGCAGCGTCCAGGCGGTGCGCAGCTACAGCAACATCCGGTTCTCCCAATTGCCCGGAGGGCTTATAACGAAACCCACGCTGGAGTGGCTGCTGGAAAGCCCGGCGGGAGGATCTCAGGAAACCCGCATCAGCTATGAGACACGCGGCATGACGTGGTGGACGGACTACAACATCATCTATGACGAATCCCGGGATTGCTCGATGGATCTGTCGGCCTGGGTCAGCATCATCAACCAGTCCGGAGCCGGCTATGAAAACGCGCGTCTTAAACTGATTGCCGGTGATGTAAACCGGGCCGAGAGCCGACAGCCGCGACGGGACGTCGTTTACAAAATGGCGATGGCCGAGGAATCCGGGGCCTTCGTGGAAAAATCATTTTTCGAATATCACCTGTACACGCTGGACCGGCGCACCAGCCTGCCCGACAATTCAACCAAGCAAATCCAGTTACTGCCCGCAGCCCGCGGCATCCAGTGCAGTAAAGAACTGGTTTTTGCGCCAACGATGGATATGCCCTACTACGGCGGCCAGCAGTTCGATCAGAACTACGGACGCTACGGCAACGCTGACATTAACGTTTACCTGCGTTTCAGGAATGAGAAATCGCAGCAACTGGGCATCCCGCTTCCCGCAGGGCGGATACGTGTGAACCAGGTGGACCCGGAAGACGGCAGCCTTGAGTTTATCGGCGAGGACGTGATCGATCACACACCGCGAAATGAAGACGTGCTGATCGAGATGGGTAATGCCTTCGATATCGTGGGCGAGCGCAAGCAGACCGATTTCAGGGTCGATACCCGTACCAGGAACCTGTG
>Ga0316201_10002837_pt1 | contig 12534 bp, 10 predicted proteins | sample CS6wburrow_MG_FD_204516 | JGI IMG/M metagenome (GOLD analysis project Ga0316201, IMG submission 204516) | Coastal sediment microbial communities from Delaware Bay, Delaware, United States - CS-6 worm burrow | ecosystem: Environmental > Aquatic > Marine > Coastal > Sediment | place: USA... | reverse complement strand
TAATTCCCGGATCGAGATCCCGGCATCTGCTTCCATGGCCTTCAGGACATCCATGGTTTGATAGGCAATAGATTCTAAGGCTGCTCTGGCTATATGGGCATAGGTACTCCCGCGGGTAAGCCCAAAAATAGATCCCTTGGCATGCTGATTCCAGTATGGAGCACCCAAGCCTGCAAAAGCCGGTACAAAATATACACCATCCGAAGTGTCAACCGTACAGGCCAATTCTTCTACTTCTGCAGAAGAGGCTATAATTTTTAAACTATCGCGTAGCCATTGTACCACAGCTCCCGCAACAAAAATACTTCCTTCTAACACGTATTCTGTTTTGCCGTTGATTTGCCATGCAACTGAGGTGAGTAAGTTGTGCTTGGAAACGATTGGAATATCCCCAATATTCATCAACATAAAACAACCAGTTCCGTAGGTATTCTTTACCATCCCCGGCTTGGTACACATTTGCCCAAAAAGCGCGGCCTGCTGGTCGCCCGCAATACCGGCAATGGGCACCCTGGTTCCCAAAAGGGATTCTTGGGTGGTACCATATACTTCACTCGATTGTTTTACCTCGGGTAACATACTCCTTGGAATGGTGAGCAATTCTAATAATTCGTCTTCCCAATCTAGGGTGTTAATGTTGAAAAAAAGTGTTCTACAGGCATTGGTTACGTCTGTAATATGCAATTCTCTACCTGTCATATTATATATAAGCCAGGTATCTATGGTTCCCATTAGGAGGTCTCCTGCCTCGGCCCGTTCGCGGGCTCCTTTTACATTGTCTAAGATCCATTTCACCTTTGTACCGGAAAAATAGGAGTCGATAACCAATCCTGTTTTTTGTCGGATGAGGTCCGATCTCCCTTCTTTTTTAAGTTGATCGCAGTAGTCGGCTGTTCTTTTATCCTGCCAGACAATGGCATTATATACTGGTTCCCCGGTGTGCTTATCCCATACTACGACCGTTTCCCTTTGATTGGTGATTCCTATGGCGGCAATGGATTCGCTGCTTATTTTTTTAGTTTCCAGGACCTTTTCGATCATTTCGGATTGGGTTGCCCATATTTCAAGGGCATCGTGTTCTACCCAGCCCGATTTCGGAAAATATTGTGTAAATTCTTTTTGTGCGGTGGAGATAATGGTCCCCTTTTTATCAAATACAAGGGCTCTACAACTTGTGGTTCCCTGGTCCAGGGCAAGGATGTATTGTTCCATAAATATGAGGTATTATTGAGTTTGAATTGGCATTGAGATTGCTTAAATGTAAAAGAATTATTTTAGTTTACATAATATGATTTAAATAGGCCGATAAAGTTAAAAGACAATTTAAGATTTATAAGTATGAATACGTTCGTAGCACTGCTTAGAGGCATCAATGTAAGTGGGCAAAAGCTTAATAAAATGAAGGATCTTACCACTATGTTCCAGGATATGGGTTTTAAGAATGTGCAAACCTACATACAAAGCGGCAATATTGTCTTTGATTCGGAACTTTCAGATCTGACTTATTTAGATACCATAATTTCAGAACAGATAAAGAGAACATTTGGTTTCGATGTGCCAGTATTGGTCCGATCGCCAGGCTATTTGGAACAGATCCTTAAAAAATCCCCTTTTGAAAAGTATGAGGATTTTGATCTGAAGAAATGTGCGTATGTTTTCCTGAAAAACACGCCGGAACCAGATCGAATAGAGGATCTTCAAAACAGATCGTATGAAAACGAACGGTTTATGATCGAAAACCAATGTCTCTATCTCTATTGCATGAAAGGGGCTGGCCGTGCTAAATTACATACCAATGAAATTGAAAGAAGACTAGGCGTGGAAGCTACCGCACGAAATAATAATACCTTGGTACGATTGGTATCCATGACAAGATCACGTTCAGAAAAATAGTTTTAAATAAGAATAGAAGTTAGTTCAATTCCCAAATCCTGTAATTAAGCAGCGCGGCAAAACACACCCACAGGAGGTACGGAATTAATAAATAGGCAGCGGTTCGACTTACAATTTTAAAACATTTTATCGTTTGAAGGATCAGGCCCAGTAGAACAAGGATAACCAACAAAGCCCAAAAAGGATTTTGAAATCCAAAAAACACAATACTCCACAGCGCATTGAACAAAAGTTGAAATCCAAAAAAATACAGGGCGGTTTTTACCCAAATATGATAGAAACCTTTAGCCCAGACAATACCCGCAGCAATTCCCATGAGGATATAGAGCACTGTCCACACGGGTGCAAATATCCAATCTGGGGGATTAAAATCAGGTTTGTTTAATGTTGAATACCAGGTATCTACAGAACTTTGTGTGGCAAACCCGGATAAAAATCCTATAAGCAAACACACAACAATGGCAATAGTGATATAAAGGACCTTTTTCTTCAAAATAAACGGGTCTAAGTACCCTAAAATAGGAATTTATTTTAATTGAGGCTATGGTAAAAGTCCTTAAAAACTATCTTTGTTTTAAATTCAGGATGAATGACCGAACAAGATTTTGTTCCTTTCCCGTATGAACATCTGATACCCCAGGGCAAAACAAGCTGGAGATCGCCAAGCAATATTGCCTTGGTAAAATACTGGGGCAAATTGGCAAACCAAATTCCAGCAAACCCATCAATTAGTTTTACTCTGAACACCGCAGAGACCAGAACTTCCCTTGATTTTAAATTGCGTGAAAAAGGATCGGAAGGATTTTCGTTTGATCTTCGGTTTGAAGGAAAGCCAAAGGACGATTTTAAACCAAAAATTGAAACCTTTTTCCAAAGGATAGCAACCTATCTCCCTTTTGTTACCCAATATCATTTTACAATAGATACCTACAATTCTTTTCCTCACAGCAGTGGAATAGCCTCTTCTGCCAGTAGTATGGCGGCGCTTGCACTTTGCCTTATGGAGATGGAACAGGCCATGGATCCGGGCATGGATGAGGAATACTTTTTTAAGAAGGCCTCTTTTCTGGCCCGACTGGGATCTGGCAGCGCTTGCCGGAGTATAAAAGGGCCTATTATAGAATGGGGACGCCATAAAGGCATTAAAAATAGTTCTGATTTGTTTGGAACTCCATATGAAGGGAACGTACATGCAGTATTCAAAAATTATCAGGATACCATTTTATTGGTACATAAAGGAGAAAAGAAAGTGAGCAGTACGGCGGGGCATGATCTTATGCACAATCATCCCTTTGCCAGGGAACGATTTGCTCAGGCTCATGAGAATATTACCAAATTAACTTCGGTTTTTAAAGATGGGGATCTTGATCTTTTTATCCAGGTCGTGGAGAGTGAAGCCTTAACCCTGCATGCCATGATGATGACTAGTATACCCTATTTTATTTTAATGAAACCCCAAACCCTGGCGATCATTGAGAAGATATGGGCATACAGGTCGGCCACACAGATCCCGGTATGTTTTACCTTAGATGCCGGTGCCAATGTACATGTCTTATACCCGGAACAAGATCGCAAAAAAGTTTTGCAATTTATTAAGAATGAGCTTGTTGCGTATTGTGAAAATGGGCAGTATATTTGCGACCAAATTGGTTATGGATCAAAAAAATATAGCTATTAAGGCAATATTTGGTTTTTAAATGCTAATTTTAGATTGCTGCTAAGCTAAAGAACAATGAAAGGACCCTTATTTTATTCCAAAATTCTTCTCTTCGGAGAATACGGAATTATTAAAGACTCTAAAGGTCTGTCTATTCCCTATAATTTTTTTAAAGGAGCTCTGAAAACCGACGCCACTCTTTCGGCAACGGCCCAAAAATCGAATGACAACCTGAAGCTATTTGCCAAACATCTTGCAGCAATACAACAGGAAGAGAGGCCTGTAGCCACTTTTGATCTGGCAGCTTTGCAAATGGATCTGGACAACGGAATGTACTTCGATAGTTCCATTCCACAGGGATATGGGATTGGCAGTAGCGGAGCATTGGTCGCTGCCATCTACGATAAATATGCCAACGAAAAGATAACGGTATTGGAAAATCTTACACGGGAGAAATTATTGACGCTGAAAGCGATATTTGGCAAAATGGAGTCTTTTTTCCATGGCAAATCTTCAGGCTTAGATCCGCTTAACAGTTATCTCAGTTTACCCATCCTTATCAATTCAAAGAACAATATTGAATCGACCAGTATTCCCTCTCAAAATGTGGAAGGGAAAGGAGCAGTTTTTCTGTTAGATAGTGGCATAACGGGAGAAACAGCACCTATGGTACAGATCTTTATGGAGAAGATGAAGCACGAGGGTTTCCGAAGCGTGCTCAAAGATCAATTCATAAAACATACGGATGCCTGTGTGGAAGACTTTATCACCGGGAACGTGAAATCATTGTTTGGGAACCTGAAACAGCTTTCCCATATTGTTCTGGACCATTTTAAACCAATGATACCGCCACAATTTCATAAACTTTGGAAGCAAGGAATTGATTCTAATGATTACTATCTGAAATTATGTGGTTCTGGTGGTGGTGGTTACATTCTGGGATTCACACAAGACATCGTAAAAGCAAAAAAAGTTCTCAAAGGATACAACTTGGAAGTAGTTTACAACTTCTAAATTCACCAAAATGCTTAGTAGAAAAAACAAACTCCTGCTTTTAAAGCTTTTGAGTTTGTTTTCCATTGTCAGGGGGTATAACATTCTAATGATCGTTATAGCCCAATACCTGGCATCTATCTATATACTGGCCCCCAATCTGCCTTTGCGGGCAGTTATTTTCGATCTCAGTCTTTTTGTCCTGGTCCTTGCATCTTCCCTGGTTATTGCAGGGGGGTACATTATCAATAGTTTTTATGATTCGGAAAAGGACCTGATCAACAAGCCTAGAAAGACCATGCTAGACCGGTTGGTGAGTCAGCGATCCAAGCTAACCGCTTATTTTGTCCTTAATTTTTTGGCAGTATTTTTTGCCAGTTATGTGTCCTTCAAGGCCGTCCTCTTCTTTGCTGCCTATATCTTTGGGATTTGGTTTTACTCACATAAATTAAAAAAGATCCCTTTTCTTGGAAACCTCGTTTCTGCAGTGCTTGCCATCACTCCTTTCTTTGCTGTATTTGTGTATTACAGAAATTTTGAAACTGTCATTTTTGTCCATGCTATTTATTTGTTCCTGCTCATCCTATCCAGGGAAATGATCAAGGACATGGAAACCATGCCCGGCGATATGGCACAGAATTACAAAACCATCCCTATTCTGTATGGCACTACCTTTTCAAAGGCATGCATTACACTTTTGGTTGCGCTTACCTTAATCCCTGGGTTACTCCTGATCTATACCTTTGATGTGGGCTATATGTACCTCTACTTTATGGCAAGTATTATTCTTTTGATATTCTTCCTGGGGTTGTTGTGGAAATCCTCTACAAAAAAACACTATGTATGGCTACATAATATCCTGAAATTAATAATTATTATAGGGCTATTCAGTATCTTATTGATCGATGTTGACCTGGTTTTAAACCGGATTTTATAATATATTTCCCAAGGAAAAGTCAGCTTGTTCTGATACCCTGTATTTCATTTGCATACTAAAGAAAGTATAAGGTAATTAAAGCAGCACATTTTCCTACCTTTGCAAAAAAATAAGCCATGGGCAGATCTGATTACAAGAAAGAAGGAAAATCTTCAGGAAGGGGAGACGGTAATTTTAGGAAGAAAAGTTATGCCAGAGGCAATGCCCCAATTAAAAAGAATAGCAATCTTAAACACCCTTCCGATCCCAGTCTGATCCGATTGAATAAATATGTGGCCAATGCCGGAGTTTGTTCGCGCAGGGAAGCCGATACGTATATTGCAGCCGGAAATGTAACGGTGAATGGAAAACCAATTACCGAAATGGGGTTTAAAGTTAAACTCACGGACGAGGTTCGGTTCGATGGTAGGTTGCTGAATCCCGAAAAAAAGGAATACATCCTATTAAACAAGCCCAAGAATTTTATAACAACTACCCGCGATGAAAAAGGGAGGAGAACGGTCATGGAACTTATATCAAATGCTTCCAAAGCTCGATTGGTTCCTGTGGGGCGACTAGACAGAAACACAACGGGACTTCTCTTATTTACAAATGATGGCGATTTGGCAAAAAAATTGACGCATCCCAGATATGGGGTTCGGAAGATCTACCATGTTGAATTGACTAAAAACCTCAGCATGGCCGATCTGAACAAGATCCGGGAAGGCCTTACATTAGACGACGGACCTTTGAAAGTAGACGAGATTAGCTATATAAATAATGCCCCTAAAAAGGAGGTAGGCATCGAAATCCACAGCGGAAAAAATAGGGTTGTCCGGCGCATATTTGAGCATCTCGGGTATGAAGTGGTTAAACTAGACCGTGTTATTTTTGCCGGCCTTACCAAAAAAGACCTGCCAAGGGGACATTGGAGGCCACTTACCCAGCAGGAAGTCATCAATTTAGGTATGACACAGTAGCAATGTCACCATTCCACTGGTGTGTCGTTTAAAACAAAGTATTAGGCTGTTACCTTAAATATTGCAGAACATGAGGATTCGAAAATAATCTATTGATCAAATTGTTTTCATTTTGTCCTTGATCTCCTTTAAACACAGATTCCCAAGACTACCAGCATGGGTATGCTCAGTATCCCTTTTAGGTTTAAAAGTGCCTGCTTCAATTTGGGCAGCGATCTCTTTATAGGCATCCCGGAAGGGCACCCCATCCCGCACCATCTCATTTAAAACGTCCACACTAAACAGGTAATCGTATTTAGGATCTTCAAGGATATTTTTTCGCACTTCAATTTTAGACAGGCTAAAGGTCATTATTTCAAGGCATGCCTTAAGCTCTTGTATGGCAGGCAATAAACTGTTTTTGGTTAATTGCAGGTCCCGGTGATACCCACTTGGTAAATTGGTCAACAAGAGAGCCAGTTCATTAGGCAGGGCCTGGATGGTATTGCATTTGGCCCGCAACAATTCGAATACATCCGGATTTTTTTTGTGGGGCATAATGCTGCTGCCGGTAGTCAAGTCGTCTGGGAAGGAGATGAAATTGAAGTTCTGACTCATGTAAAGGCAAATATCCATGGCTAATTTTGAAAGGGTTGCGGCCACACTTGCCATCCCCATGGCTGTTGCTTTTTCCACTTTACCGCGGCCCATTTGAGCTGCCACCACGTTGTATTTTAAGGTTCGGAATCCTAATTCTTTGGTAGTGAATTCCCGGTCTATTGGGAAAGAACTTCCATACCCGGCGGCACTTCCTAACGGATTTTGATCTGCTATCTGGTAGGCGGCCCTGATAAAATAAAGATCGTCAATAAGGCTTTCGGCATAGGCCGAGAACCATAAACCAAAAGATGAGGGCATAGCTATCTGAAGGTGCGTATAGCCCGGCAAGACCACCTTTTTATTTTTTTCGGCCAGGGCTAATAAAAGATCAAAGAGATCTTTGACCAACTCTTTTATGGAATGTAATTCATCCTTCAGGTATAGCTGCATGGCCACCAATATCTGGTCGTTCCGTGAGCGGGCCGTATGGATCTTTTTACCGGTATCGCCCAGTTTTTCAATTAAGAGAAACTCAATTTTCGAGTGCATATCCTCGAAAGAATCTTCAATGGTAAACGTTCCTTCTTCTACAGTTTTAGAGATGGCATCCAGTTCCTTAACCAGTGCTTTGGTCTCGTCCTTGGTCAAAAGGCCAATAGTCCCGAGCATTTTGGCATGGGCCCTGGAGGCTATAACATCGTACTTCACCAGAAAAAGGTCTAGTTCCCGATCATTCCCCACTGTAAAATGGTCTATTTTCTCATCCGTTTTTTTTCCTTTTTCCCAGAGTTTCATGACTTTTTTTATCGGTGGTTCCAAATGGAACGGGTTATTGAATAATGAATCCTTTTAATAGCTTAATATAAATATCGATCCCTTCTTCTATCTCACGGACGAAAATGAATTCATCGGCGCTATGTGAACGCGTACTGTCTCCCGGACCTATCTTAAGGGAAGGACAATATAAAATCGACTGGTCTGACAGGGTTGGTGATCCATAGGTACTGCGCCCCAATGCGATTCCCGATTGCACCAGCGGATGCTCTTTTGGAATGGACGATGAGTTTAATCGTATTGAGCGAGGAATGAGTTCGCAGGGAGCTTTTTTCTGCATGATGGCTACGATCTCATCGTTTTGATAACAATCATTTACCCGAACATCGATGACCAGGTCTACCTTAGCGGGAACCACATTGTGCTGGCTCCCTGCATTGATCTGGGTTACAGTAACCTTTACTTCCCCAAGTACCTCGGAGACCTTTTTAAACCTGAAATCTTTGAACCATTGCAATACCTCAATGCTTTGGTAAATAGCATTATTATGGTTGGGATGTGCAGCGTGGGATGGAGTACCTTGGACCACCCCATCAAATACCACCAGCCCTTTTTCTGCAATCGCAAGTTGCATTAAAGTAGGTTCTCCTACAATAGCGACCTCAATTTTGGGTAATTGGTCTAACATAGAATTTAATCCATACGCACCTGAACTTTCCTCTTCTGCTGAGGCCACCAAAATGAGGTTGTGATTCAGGTTTTCTTCTTCATAGAAATAGGTAAAGGTCGCTATCAGGGAAACTAAGGCCCCCCCGGCATCATTACTGCCCAAGCCATATAATTTCCCATCTTCAATCTTTGGAAGAAATGGATCTTTGGTATAGGCCGAATTGGGTTTTACCGTATCGTGATGTGAGTTCAACAGTATGCTGGGCTTGCTTTTGTCAAAAAACTTATTGAAGGCATAAACATTGTTCACTTCCCTTTTACACGGGATACCATAAGATGCAAACCACTTTTCAATGATCGTCGCTGTTTGCTGTTCCTCAGATGAAAAGGAGGGAGTGGCGATCAACTCTTTTAAAAGCGTAATAGCGTTTTTGGTAAGCAATGATTGATCTTGCTTCATAGCGTAATGGTTGTAAATAAATGATGATCCGGATGTAACATGTGGGTATTCCCTATGCAAACCTTTTCCACTGCGTTGTCGAGGGCATGAAAACAATTCTCCAATTTTGGGAGCATCCCATCTGCAATACTTTTTTCTTTCAATAAGCGATGATAAATTTCTTTATCGATGTGCGTAATTACGGAGTCGTCCTGCTGAACATCCTTTAAAACCCCTGGCTTTTCAAAACAGTAATACAACGTAGTAGTAAACTCCTTACTTAACGCTATGGCCAGTTCGGAGGCAATGGTATCCGCATTGGTATTTAATAATTGCCCTTTCCCGTCATGGGTCAAGGCACAAAAAACAGGAACAAGTCCTGCCTGTAATAAGGTTATAAGGGTCTGTGTATTTACCTGTTCCACATCGCCGACAAATCCAAAATCTACTTTCCGGACAGCTCGTTTTACGGATCGGATCGAACCGGCATCGGCACCGCTGAGGCCTATGGCATTAGAGCTAAGAGCCTGTAACGAAGCGACTATCTTTTTATTTACCAGGCCACCGTACACCATGACCGCTACTTCCAGGCTTTTCGCATCTGTGATTCGCCTTCCCTGAACCAATGTTGATCGTATGCCCAATCTTTCTCCAATAGCAGTTGCTTTTTTGCCTCCTCCATGTACCAGGATCTTGGTTCCGGGCAACTCTGAAAACAAGGCTAAAAATTGAGCCAGTTCCACATCATTTTCAATGATGTTCCCTCCTATTTTAACAATAGATAGTATAGGTTTCATAGGTTTTCCAATATCTTTTTCAATACCACCTGTGCGGCAAAGGTACGATTGTTGGCCTGTTCAATGACGAGCGACTGATCACTGTCCAATACCGAATCGGCCACTACAACATTTCTTCGCACCGGGAGGCAGTGCATAAATTTGGCATGCCCAAGTTTTTCAGGAGTAATCACCCAATTTTTGTCCTTACTGAGCACTTCCCCATAGGGCGTATAGGTACTCCAATTTTTTACATACACAAAATCGGCCTCTTTTAGAGCATCTTCCTGATCATACAAAATGGGAATGTTCTTTGTTATCTCAGGGTTTAATTCATATCCTTTTGGGTGGGTAATACTAAAATCTACCTCTTTATATAGCCGCATCATCTCCACGAATGAATTGGCCACCGCATGCGGAAGAGCTTTGGGATGAGGAGCCCATGAAAGGACCACCTTGGGGCGTTTTTTTTGATTGTTCTCTGAAATCGTGATCATATCTGCCAGGGCCTGTAACGGATGCCCAGTAGAACTTTCCATGTTCAAAACGGGTATGGAGGCATATTTTTTAAAACCATTGATCACCAATTCTGCTTCATCGTTCTGTTTGTCTGTCAGGGATGCAAAGGCACGTACCCCCATAATATCGCAATATTGGGACACTACCTGCGCAGCTTCCTTGATGTGTTCTGCTTTCCCCAGGTCCATAATGGTACCATCCTCAAATTCGAGAGCCCACCCTTCATTTCCGAAATTCATTGTCATGCAATGCAGTCCTAAATTAAAGGCTGCTTTTTGGGTACTTAAACGGGTGCGTAAACTGTTGTTAAAGAATAACAATCCCAGCGTTTTCCCTTCCCCGGCATTTTTAAATTTTTGAGGTCCTTTTTTTAATTCGCTCGCCATTTGAACCCAGGCTTCCAGTGAATCAATATCCTTTATCGATAGAAAGTGCTTCATGGCAATTCTTGTTTTAAGGCGATAAAAAATTGGTCTATATGTTCTTTTTTAATATTCAGTGCCGGTAATATCCGCAATACTTTTTTATCCTTTGCACTTCCTGTAAAGATATGATGATCGAAAATGAGTTTTTTACGAAGTTCGGCCACTTCAAAATCAAATTCCAGTCCCAGCATAAGTCCCTTACCTTTAATGCGTTTCACCTGTGGCAATTTTTGAGCACATTCCTTAAAGTAAGATCCGAGTTCATCCGCATTGTTTATTAGCTGTTCTTTTTCCAGTACTTCCAACACAGCCAGGGTAGCTGCACAGGCCAGGTGATTTCCCCCAAAAGTAGTACCCAGCATGCCATGCGAAGGTTTAATATGGGAGTTGATCAAAATACCACCAACAGGAAATCCATTGGCCATTCCTTTGGCGATGCTAATTATATCCGGGTCTATATTATGGTACTGAAATGCAAAGAACTTCCCGCTTCGTCCAAAACCGGATTGCACCTCATCAGCGATCATCACCACCCCGTGTTCCTTGCATAAGGAGGCTAGTTTTTGATAAAACCCGGTAGACGGTTCATCCAGTCCGCCTACTCCCTGAATGGCTTCCAGGATCACTGCACAGACATCTCCTTTTTTGAGTTCCTTTTCCAATGTATTTACATCTTCAAAATTTATAAATGTGACCTTTTGCTGTTTGTTTATCGGGGCATTGATCTTAGGGTTGTCGGTTGTGGCAACTGCCGCTGAGGTCCTTCCATGAAAGCTATTGCTAAAGGCAATTACGCGCGACTTCCCGGTATGGAAAGAAGCCAGTTTTAGTGCGTTCTCATTGGCTTCTGCCCCAGAATTACAGAGAAATAACTGGTAGCTTTCACATCCCGAAATCCTTCCCAAATGCTTAGCCAGTTGTTTTTGCAACGGATTTTGAACGGCATTGCTGTAGAAACCAATACAATCTAGCTGGTCCTTGATGCGCTTTACATAATGAGGATGACCATGGCCTATTGAAATGACCGCATGGCCCCCATACAGATCGAGATATTCCTGACCTTTATCATCGGTCAGGATACTTCCCCTGGCCGAAACGGGAGTAATGTCATAAAGAGGGTATACGTCAAAAAGTTCCATGCCTTATCCCTTTCGTATCTGGTTTATTTTTTCAAATGAGGTAACAATGCCCCGGATAAGGGAAGAGCTTAATCCCTGATGTTCCATTTCATTCAGGCCTTCAATAGTACAACCCATTGGAGTGGTAACCCTGTCTATTTCTTCTTCGGGATGGTTGCCCGATTCTATTAATAAGGAAGCCGCTCCATTGCAGGTATGCATTGCCAGTTCCTGGGCTTCTTTCGCATCAAAACCTAATTGGATAGCACCCTGGGTGGTAGCCCGAATCAGCCGCATCCAAAAAGCAATACCACTGGCACAGATCACCGTAGCGGCCTGCATTTGACTCTCGGGAATTTCAAGGGAATGACCCATCCGGTTAAATATGGCTTTAGCCAAATTAATACGTTTTGTTCCCATATCATTGCTGCAAATACAAGTCATCGATTTACCTACTGAAATAGCGGTATTGGGCATACTTCGGATAATATAATTATCCTTGCCAATAATAGATTCTATCTTATCAATACTAAACCCGGTAATGGTGGAGATAACGACATGCTTTTCGGAAAACAGGTCTTTCACCTCCTCCAGTATCTGAGCAAAATGTCCCGGTTGTACCGAAAAAACAAGGATGTCCGAATTTTTTACGGCTTTTCTATTGTCTGAGGTAACGGTTACATTCCCATATTTTTCAAATTCCTTGATATCGTCCGTATGCCTTTTGGTCAAATACATGGTAGTGGCACCATTGCTATGCAAAACGCCTTTGGCAATAGATACTCCTAAATTTCCT
>Ga0316201_10002836_pt1 | contig 12536 bp, 6 predicted proteins | sample CS6wburrow_MG_FD_204516 | JGI IMG/M metagenome (GOLD analysis project Ga0316201, IMG submission 204516) | Coastal sediment microbial communities from Delaware Bay, Delaware, United States - CS-6 worm burrow | ecosystem: Environmental > Aquatic > Marine > Coastal > Sediment | place: USA: Delaware... | reverse complement strand
GTCCTGCGCCTGCGGACCGGGATCGCTCAGTGGATCCCCCGGCATGCGCGGCTTCGACGCGGCGCGGGCGAATCGTCCGGCGCCCACTGCCGCTGCCGCTGCCCGGATTGACCCTCGTTTGGTGCGTGCCGGCATCCTTCCGGGCGGCAGCCAGACTGTCGCCGAAATCCTGTGGAAAATCCGACAGATGGGTCGCGCTGCACGACCTCGCGTACTGATAAGCCTTTTTTTACACCCCGTTGCCCTGCGTAATTCTGCATATCGGGTGGGGAAACGGCGCGTGCCGCAACTCTGCAAGACGCCATGTGAGCGGCGGGGAACCCGCAGGTAGAGGCGGCAAAGGCTGCGCCCAAAAACCGCGACTCACCAGCCCGACCGCCATGGCGCGGGGCCGGCATCACGACGCACCGATGTTTTACGGAACCACACACCCTGTGCCCTTGTCTGCTGTTTTAGTCGGGATCTGTCCGCGCACCAGGGACTGGTGTGCGCCCGGCACGACAGCCGCAATTCCCCTCTGCCTGTCAACAGAGCGGCTGTCGATTGCCCCCGGTTCGTCCGGGGGGTTATTTTTTTTGGCCGCGCCGCGACCACCGGGCCAAAACGCATAACCGCCCCCTTCATCCAGGTCTCACGGTCGAGTGGTTAACGACTTCTGAGCCTTCGCGATATCCCGGAAGCAGGGATGACCGCGCCCGCTGGACGACAACGCGGCACGCTGCGCGATTGACCGCTGCAACGCCGCGGAAGATCCGGTCCGCCCGAGCCTCACTACCAGAGCCACAGCATCGGGCGTCGCCGTCACCTGGCCACTTTCTGGCCAAAACAGGCAAAAACGACGCCGCGCCGGTATCCGCCAAACGCCGACCGCCTCATCCCACCGCCGGTCCACGGCGGCACACGCGTGCGTAAAAAGCGCGTCAACGGCCCCACGAGGCGCCTTAAAGCGCGCCGCATAGTTGCCGCTATCGATGCAAGGGACCGGGCTTCCGCGAGCCGGGCCCCAGGCCAAGGGACTGATGCCCGAGGGTAAAAGCAGATCCGTTGTTTGCGGCCTCAGGTTGAATCGAGAGGCCCTCGGCCGGCTGACGCCACTCTGTCAACGGTCACGCGCAACGATCGGTTCCGGGCCTTCTTGATGGGTGGAGTGCAGGTGCAGAAGTTCGATTCTCTGGTAAACAGCTGGACCAAGGCAGTTGTTGCAACCGCCCTGTTGGCGGCGCTCGCCGTTGTAATGGTCGATCAGGGTGCGCGCGACCTGCAACGCGAGGCACAACGCAATCTGTCGTCGCTGATCGATGTCATCAGTATCGGCGTCGCAAACGAATATCGACAGATCGAGATCGATGCACAAAACATGGCGCGTCGGCCTGAGATAGTCAACGCCGCACGACTGCTGATGTTGAGTCCCATCGAGGACCGCGAGACGCTCGTCAATTCAAGAGCCCAGGCACAGGTGCGTGCCTTGTTCGAACCCCTGCTCCGACACGAGATCTATCACGGCTTCTTCATTATCGGCCCGGGCAATATCAACCTGGCATCGAGTCGCGACACAGATGTGGGTGAAGCAAACCTGTTGCGTGACCAAGGCCTGTTGCTGGCAGACATATGGGCGGGCGAAACGGTGACGTCCCTGCCGCAGGCCTCGGATGTGCCGCTGCCCGATCCATCGGGCTTGCTGCGCACCAATGCACCAACCATGTTCACGATCACGCCAATCCGAAATCGTGTGGGGGCGACTATCGCGTTGCTCGCATTACGCATCAATCCGTTTTCCACCACCTATCGGATACTGCAATCCGGCAGCCAGGGTAAGACCGGCGAGAGCTATCTGTTCGACAGCGCCGGGCGCATGCTTTCGGAGAGCCGGTTCACCGAGTCCCTGTGGGCCAGCGGCAGGCTGCCCGATGGCCTGCCGAGTTTCCGCAACCTGATGTTGACGCAGCCGCACAGCCACAAGCTGACCAGGATGGCCGCCAGTGCGACGCGCGAAAACGACGGTGTCGATGCCTCAGGCTACGTCGACTACCGTGGTAAACGGGTCGTCGGTGCCTGGCGCTGGCTGGCGGATCACTCTCTGGGCGTGGCTGTCAAAGTCGATCACGACGAGGTCTATCAGGGCCTGGGTGTGTTGCGCTGGGCTGTCTATGGGACCACCGCTGCTGCATCATTCCTGTTGCTGCTGGTGGCTACACTGTCGACCCGTCAGCACGGCCGCCTCACAAGGCTGGTCGAAGAACGAACCGCGGCCCTGCGTTACGAGAAGAGCCAGTTGAACAGCCTGTTCGAACAGGCCCCCCATGGACTCATAACGCTGGACGAGTCCTACCGGATAACACGCTTCAGCGCCTGCGCACGGCGGATGTTCGGCTGCCCCGAAGAGGCCGTGATCGGCATGCCACTCGAAACCCTGCTGACAGAGCCCATGCACAAAGACGCCGCCCTCACCGATGGCAGCCATCATGAGCTGAACGGGCAACGCGCTGACGGCTCCCTCGTGCCGATCGAGCTCTCGATCAGCAAGACCGAGACCGAACGCGACAGCTACTATCTGGTCATCATTCGTGACATCAGCGAATCGAAACGACTGGAAACCGCCATGCGTGACGAAATCCGCCTGCGCAAGACTGCGGAACAACGTCAACGACTCCTGCTCGAGGCGGCTGGCGAGGGAATTTTCGGCACCGACACCTCCGGCAGTATCACCTTCATCAACCCGGCAGGCGCCCGCCTGCTTGGATACTCGACCGACGAGTTGCTGGGCCGAACCCTGACCCAGGGAACTGCGTCGACACCGCCGCTGTGCAGTGCAGAGAGTTTGCTGGCCGATCCCGACCATTTCACCGAACGCACCGAAGAGACGCTGCTACGTCGACGCGACGATACCGCGTTTGAGGCAGAGTATTTCCGTACCCCGCTGGTCGCCGATGGACAGGCGCACGGATCGGTAGTGATCTTCAGCGATATTACCTCGCGAAAACGCGCCGAGCAGTCACTGCTGCTGGCGGAAAGCGTGTTCATGCACATCACGGAGGGCATTCTGATCACCGATGCCGACGGGCGGATACTGCGGGTGAACCGGGCCCTGTGTGACATGGTCGGTTATCGCGAGGAAGAGATCGTCGATCAGGCGCGCCCTCCGTATCACTCGGGGGAGCACCCGCCGGTCTTCTACCAGCAGATGTGGGACACCCTGACCCATGAAGGTTATTGGGATGGCGAGATCTGGAACCGCCGCAAGAACGGCGAGATCTTTCCGACCTGGCAGACAGTCGTCGGGATCGACGGCGCAAGCGGGCGCCCCGACCGGTATGTCTCTGTCACGCGCGATATCACCGAACAGCGTCGCAGCGAGCAGCGTATTCACCGTCTGGCCTACTTCGACAATCTGACCGGCCTGCCCAATCGCGAGCTGTTTTTCGACCGCTTCAGTCACGCCATAGAGCGCGCACAGAGGCAGAACATGCGGCTCGCACTCCTGTTTCTCGATCTGGACCGATTCAAGAACGTCAACGACAGCCTCGGCCATCCGATCGGTGACGAGCTGCTCAAAGCGGTCGGCGAACGGTTGCAGCAGCTGGTGCGCAGCGAAGACACGATTGCCCGCCTCGGCGGCGACGAGTTCACCATCCTGCTCGAATCGGTTGCCCATGATGAGGCCATCGCGAACGTCGCCGAGAAGGTCGTCGATGCCCTGTCGCGTCCGTTCGCCATCGGTGAACACGTGCTGCATATCGGAACCAGCGTGGGTATCAGTTGCTACCCCGAAGACGGCAACGATGCGACCACGTTGATCAAACACGCCGATGCCGCCATGTACCAGGCCAAGGCGGCCGGGCGCAGCAATTATCAGTTCTACGCGCAGGCAATGTCTACGCACACCAGCGAGCGGGTCGTCATGGAGGCCAACCTGCATCGCGCCGTCAACAACGACGAGTTCCTGCTGCACTACCAGCCGCAATACTCGGAGGATGGCCGGATCGTTGGCCTCGAGGCGCTGGTCCGATGGCAGGACCCGGTGACGGGGCTGGTGCCGCCGCAGCAGTTCATCCCTTTGGCAGAGGAGACCGGGCTGATCGTCGTCATCGGCGAGTGGGTGCTGCGCACCGCGTGCCTGCAGATGAAACAGTGGCTGGATCGGGGCGCCCCGCAGATGCGCGTGTCAGTGAACCTTGCGGGCCCGCAGATCATCCGTGGTGATATCACCGAGACAGTCACGAACGTTCTCGCGCAGACCGGACTGCCCGCGCACAATCTCGAACTGGAAGTCACCGAAACCTTTGTCATGGACAATGCCGCACAGGCTATCGACAAGCTCAGCCGGTTGCGGGATCTCGGCGTCAGCATCGCCATCGACGACTTCGGGACCGGTCATTCATCGCTGTCCAATCTCAAACGTCTGCCGGTAGACACGCTGAAGATCGATCGGGCCTTTGTACGTGACGTGGCCGACGACCAGAACGACATGGCAATCGTTCGCGCGATTATTGCACTCGGGCATCAGCTGCAATTGAGCACCATCGCGGAAGGCGTCGAGACCGAAGAACAGAAGAAATTCCTCAGCCAGGAAGGCTGCGATATGTTCCAGGGTTTCCTGTTTGCCCGTCCGCTGCCGGTCGAGACGGTGGAACTGCTGTGGCAGCACGAGAGCTTTGTCAGCAACGCCGTCTGAATTCACGCCAGGCCCCACTGTTCGCTGATTGACACGTGCCCGTGCTCTGCGAGCGGCCTTGATTCCAGCTTTCCAGAGGCCTCGCGCTGCGTTGCGCATTTTATGACCGAGTGTGCCAGGTTCGAAGCCTCACGCCGATCATATCGCCCAGGCCCGGTGATCATGCGATCATGCGTCTCTCAGCAGCCATCAGAAATCAGTAATGCAAGACCTCGCTCCCCTGAATCTCGCGGCCGTCGATATCATGCAGGTCCTGCCGCTGGCCGTGGCCTTCGTTTTCGGACTGGCTGCCAAGGCCGCGCATTTGCCACCGCTGATCGGCTTTTTGGCCGCCGGATACGCGCTCGGTGCGTTCGGTATGCAGAACACCGTCGTACTGCAGCACATCGCCGATCTTGGCGTCACCCTGCTGCTGTTCACGATCGGACTGAAACTGCACGTCAAAGACCTCATTGCACCGGTCGTCTGGCTGACCGCAGGGGTACACATGCTGCTGACCACGCTCACCGTCAGCGTGGTTATCAGCATCGTCGCCATGCTCGGCATCGGCATGATGGCCGACGTGTCTTTTTCCACTGCCCTGCTGATCGGATTTGCGCTGAGTTTTTCGAGCACGGTGTTTGCGGTCAAGGTATTCGAATCACGCGGCGAGATGGGCGCCATCCATGGCCGCATCGCGGTTGCGCTGCTGATCGTGCAGGATATCTTCGCCGTGGTGTTCATCGCGATCTCGGCCGGCAAGATGCCGAGTCCCTGGGCCCTGCTGTTGCTCGCGCTGATTCCGGCGCGCCCACTGCTGTTCAAGTTGCTGGAAAAGGTCGGTCACGGCGAGCTGCTGATTCTGCTTGGCTGGACAACACCGCTGGCCGGGGCTGCGCTGTTTGAGATGCTCGGCATCAAGGCCGACCTCGGCGCGCTGGTGCTGGGAATCCTGCTCGCCGGTCACGCCAAGACCAACGAGCTGGCGAAATCGCTGCTCAGCTTCAAGGACCTGTTCCTGATCGGCTTCTTCCTGTCGATCGGCCTGTCCGGTGAGCTCAGCTGGTCGACACTGTGGACGGCACTGCTACTGGTCGCCTTGATCCTGCCGCTGAAGACTGCCCTGTATTTCCTGTTGATGACCCGGCAACGCATGCGCGCCCGCAGCGCCACGCTGGCGTCGCTGGGCCTGACCAATTTCAGCGAATTCGGACTGATTGTCGGCGCGGTCGGCGTCACGCAGTCCGCGCTGGCGCCGCACTGGCTGTCGGTGATCGCGCTGGCGTTGGCGATCAGTTTCCTGATCGCATCCCCGTTGAATGCCCTGTCACGCGTAATGTACGCCCGTTGGCGACACCCTCTGCATCGTTTCCAGACGCGCTCACGTCTGCCCGGCGACGAAATGATCCGTCCCGGCAAGGCGCAGGTCGTGGTGTTCGGCATGGGCCGCGTCGGCACTGGCGCCTACGACTATCTGCGGTCGCAATGGGGTGACGTCGTGCTCGGCATCGACATCAACGAAGACTACGTGGCAAGGCACCGCGCCGCCGGTCGCAACGTCGAGCACGGCGATGCGACCGACGCCGACTTCTGGGCACGTGCCGAACGCAGTGGCCACGTGAAGCTGGCACTGCTGGCGTTCTCCGATCACGGTTCCAACCTCACTGTCGCGCGACTGCTGCAGGAGCAGGGTTTCGATCTGGAACTGGCATCAGTGGCGATGTACCCCGATCACGAGGCGGAGCTGCGTGAGGCCGGCGTGCATTCAGTGTTCAATTTCTACGCCGGTGTCGGCGAAAACTTCGCCGAACGAGTCAGCGAGGATTTCCGCCATCTGATCGAGCGCGACCCGTCGGTGGCCGGCTGACCCCTGGTTCCGGTACGGCTTCAACCCAGCCACAGCGCGCAATTGCCGGGTCACAGCGGGCCCGCAGCACGCAAAAACCGGGGGCAACGCCCGGAAACCGGGCGTGCGAACCCGCACGAATCTTAAGTTTTTCCACCAGCCGCCGCTGAATGCAGCAGTCCCAAGACCCAGACCAAGAACAATTGTTTGATCCATCGTCTTCACGGATTGACCTGTCTGCGCTGCGCCGCGCCGCTGCGCCAGTCTGAGACCGATCTGCCCATGACCCAGCCACAAAACGTCATCAGCAGACACCGCCGGCGACTGAACAAGCTGCTGGTCCGCCTGGCAGTACCGGCGATCGTTCTGACCGCCGTGCTGGGCGACCTGCTGCTCACCTCCCTGCAAGGAGGCGGGTGGCAGCTGTTGATCCCGGTGCTGCTGCAGGATCTGGGCGTGTTCGCCATCGCTGCATTTGCCTATCAACGCCTGATCCTGAGGCCGCTGGGCCGCGTGGAATCGAGTACCGTGCAGGCCGCGGCCAACAACCGGCTCGACTTTACCGTACACTTGCAACAGGCGCCCGGGCCGGCCGGCCGGCTGTCTGCTGCGTTGAACGCCTTTCATGCCGCCTGCGATACCGCGTTGAACGATGTGACCGCGTCGGCCAGCCGCCTGATCCCGATTTCCAGGGAATTGGCCGACAGCTACGACGCCCAGGCCCAGCGTGCCGGGATGCAACGCCTGTACAGCCAGACCGTGGCCAACTCGGTCGGCGAGATGCAACAGGTCACGACCCTGGTTCACGATCAGGTCGACGCGACCAACATCGCCATCACCGACACCCAGGCCAGCGTCGATTCGTGCAAGGCGGTGTTCCGCGATACGGCAGACAGCATGGACCGGCTGGTGGAACAGATCGACCAGGCGTCCGGGCGTGTCGGCGATCTGGCCACGCAGAGCAACGCTATCGGTCGGATCATCGATGTGATCAACGAGATCGCCGACCAGACCAACCTGCTGGCACTGAACGCCGCGATCGAGGCCGCGCGTGCCGGTGACCACGGCCGTGGCTTCGCCGTCGTGGCCGACGAGGTGCGCGGCCTGGCCGGACGCACCCAGGGCGCGACGCTGGAGGTGCGCAAGGTCATCGAGGCGATCCAGAAAGACACCACGCAGGTCGTGGGCACGATGCACGAAGGCCGTACGCTGGCCGGACGCACCCAGGAACTGGCCATGGCGTCCGGCAAGGGGCTCACCGGAATCGACGAACGAGTCCGCCAGATCTCGGATATCGCGCTCGAGATTCTGCATGCCATGGAGCAGCAGAAGACGACCGCGATGCAATCGCAGTCAGCCGTGGATGCACTGGTCAACCTCGAGGAGATATCGCCTGATGGTGGCGAGGCCTCCAACGTCAGCGCCGACGACCTGGCCAGGCTCGGCGAGGTCCTGTGCTCGAAACTGCAGCGCTTCGTGACCAGCGTGGATACGTGGAACGAGACCCAGCGCAGCGCCCCGCGGCATGTTCGCCAGCCGTGAATTCCGGCCACGTCGTCTGCACCGGTATCCGGGATGATCGCGCCGGACAGGTGCGTTGGGACGCCAACCTGGCGTGACAATACCGCCTGGAGCGGTACTGCACGCAAGGCCACAGGGGCGAGGCGCAGCAGCAGGCCGAGGCCGCGCCTCACCGGTCCCAAGGCGTCACCCTGTTATGAAACTCGTTCCTGAAAACCGTTTGTGAAATCAGGCAACTCCTGCACCCTGTTGCAGCATTGCCACGTCATCGTGCGGCCGCGTTGGGCCCTGCACCCCGGCACGACCGGCGCGCAAGCCTCGCGCCGATCACAGACCTGTTCGCCGGGCCGGGCCCCGGCCTATCTATATTAGCTATTTCTAATTTATTGGCGTATAATCCGGCGCCTTCATAAACCGTCCGAGATCACCAATGTTCCAGCTCACCTGTCCCGGCAGACAATGCGTCAAGAACGATGTGCTGTCCGGTCTGACGGTTGCCCTGGCGCTGGTTCCCGAGGCCGTGGCATTCGCGTTTGTCGCAGGCGTAGAGCCGCTGGTGGGACTGTACGGCGCCTTCATGATGGGCCTGATCACGGCCCTGATCGGCGGGCGCCCGGGCATGATCTCGGGGGCAACCGGGGCGATGGCCGTGGTCATGGTGTCGCTGGTCGCGACGCATGGCGTGCAATACCTGTTCGCCGCCGTGATCGTGACCGGACTGGTCCAGGTCTCGGCCGGCATCCTGCGTCTGGGCAAGTTCATCCGCCTGGTGCCGTATCCGGTCATGCTCGGTTTCGTCAACGGCCTGGCGATCGTGATCTTTCTCGCCCAGCTCAAGCAGTTCCAGGTGCCCGGTGCCGACGGCGGCAGCGAGTGGCTGAGCGGCGGCGCGATGTGGATCATGCTCGCCCTGATCGCATTGACCATGGCGATCATTCATTTTCTGCCCAGGCTGACGGTCGCCGTGCCGGCCTCGCTGGCCGCGATCGTTATCGTGACGTTGCTCGTCATCGGTTTCGATCTCGACGCACGCACCGTGCAGGACGTGCTGCGCGACATGACCGGCGACCCCGCCGCGACCATCGCCGGCGGCCTGCCGGTGTTCAACATCCCCAGCGTGCCGATAAGCTGGGAGACGCTGGAGATCATCCTGCCCTACAGCCTGATCCTGGCCGGTGTCGGCCTGATCGAATCATTGCTGACGCTCAACCTGATCGACGAGATCACCGAGACGCGCGGCCGCGGCAACAAGGAGTGTATCGGCCAGGGTGTCGCCAACTCGGTCAACGGCCTGTTCGGCGGCATGGGTGGCTGCGCGATGATCGGCCAGTCGCTGATCAATATCAATTCCGGCGGCCGTGGGCGCCTGTCCGGCATCGTCGCGGCACTCGCGCTGCTGGCATTCATCCTGTTCGCGTCCGGCCTGATCGAGATCATTCCGGTCGCAGCCCTGGTCGGCGTCATGTTCGTGGTGGTCATCGGCACGTTCGAGTGGGCCTCGTTCCGCATGTTCGGCAAGGTACCCCTGGCCGACACGCTGATCGCGATACTGGTGGCCGCCGTAACCGTGGTCAGCGACCTGGCGATCGCCGTGATCGTCGGTGTCATCGTGTCGGCCCTGGTATTCGCGTGGGAGCATGCCAAGCAGATGGGCGCGAAGTCGTTCGTCGACGAGAACGGCGTAAAGATATACGAGATGCATGGCCCGCTGTTTTTCGGATCGATTCATGCGTTCAATGCGCTGTTCGACCCGAAGAACGACCCGGATGAGGTCATCGTCGATTTCTACGACTCGCGGGTGGCCGACCATTCCGGCCTCGAGGCCATCGATGCGCTGGCCGAGCGCTACCTGCGCGCCGGCAAGAGCCTGCATCTGAAACACCTCAGCCCGGAGTGCCGCACGCTGCTCGACAAGGCCGGCGACCTGGTCGAGGTGAACATGCTCGAAGATCCACAGTACCGGGTCGCCGACGACCGCCTGGCCTGACCCTGTCTGCCGGAGTGGCTCCGGAACGCTGGCGTCTGGCCCCCGGGCCGGACCTGATCGATAGCGGCTATTGGTCGAATCTCCGGCCTGGTACAAATACGGCTTGCTTCGATGCGCCCAATCCCTTCTTATTAGCCAGAACGCATTCAGCGCAATCTGAGCTACCGGATAACCCGCCATGACCGACACCTTCAAAGCCCTTGTCTTGACCCAGGATGCTGACGGCAAGACCGTCAGTTCGATCGACATGCTGAGCAAGAACGACCTGCCGCCCGGCGATGTGCTGCTGGCAGTCGATTACTCGAGCCTCAACTACAAAGACGGCTTGGCCATTACCGGCAAGGGCAAAATCGTGCGTGAGTGGCCGCTGGTGCCCGGTATCGACCTGGCCGGCCGGGTGCTCGAATCCAACAGCCCGGACTACGCGCCCGGTGACCAGGTGGTGCTGACCGGCTGGAGCGTCGGCGAAAAGTACTGGGGCGGTTACAGTCAGCGCCAGCGTGTACAGTCGAAATGGCTGGTCCCGCTGGCGGAAGGCCTGGACGCATACCGCGCGATGGCGATCGGCACCGCCGGCTTCACGGCCATGCTGTGCGTCATGGCGCTCGAAGAAGGCGGGGTCAAGACCGACAGCGGCACGGTGCTGGTCACCGGCGCAACCGGCGGCGTCGGCAGCATAGCCGTCGCGATCCTCGCCAAACTCGGCTACCGGGTCGCCGCGGTCAGTGGCAAGCCGGACGCCGCGGACTTCCTGCGCCGCCTGGGCGCCTCGGAGATCCTCAGCCGCGAACAAATGAGCCAGAAACCGCGTCCCCTCGAAGGTCAACGCTGGGCCGGTGCCGTTGATACCGTCGGCAGCACCATGCTGGCCCGGGTGCTGGCCGAGTCGGCGTACAACGGCTGTGTCGCGGCATGCGGGCTGGCCGGCGGCGCCGACCTGCCGACCACGGTGATGCCGTTCATCCTGCGCGGCGTCACGCTGCGCGGCATCGACTCGGTGATGTGCCCGGTGGAACGACGCAAGCAGGCCTGGCAGCGCCTGGTCACCGATCTGCCGGCCGAGGCGCTCGGCGAGATCGGGCAGATTGCCAGCCTCGAGCAACTGCCTGACCTGGCCGAGCAGATCACGACCGGCAAGATCCGCGGACGCGTCATCGTCGACCCGAACCTGTAGCAGGTTAAGACAACACATCGTGCGGCCAGCGAAGCCGTTGCCATTGATTCACGCCGTGCACGCGCACGGCCAGGCCCAAGATCCTTGCGGCCTGAGCCCGAACAGCGCAAACGCCCTTGCGGATGCGTCGACTCTCACTGTTCGCGTCCGCCTCGTTTCAGTCTGTCAGCTGAGCGCAACGAAACCGCACCAACAGAGCACCGATCGTCCGCGGGCACGCGCACCCTGCAGCGGCTCATGAAGACACCCGCCGGCGCCAGCAAACCGCTGGGCCAACCGCGCTAACGTGCGTCCGTGAAACTGACCCGTTCGACCAGCACCAACTCGCACGAGCGCGCGCCGGTGTCGTCGCGGCTCAGGGAACTGCGCCAATGCCAGCCGTCCGCTGCACGCACCTCGACCAGCTGGCCGCGCAGCCGGACGATACTGCCCACGCGCGCCCGATCGAGCTTGTCGGCAATATAGTCGTCGATCGGAATCATGTGCATATTGGCGCTGTGGCGCGAGATCTCCCGCGATGGCATCGGCAAGGTAGCGGCCGACCAGCGGTACCAGCGCCCACCCTGGCCTATGTCGATATGTTCGAGCACGCGCTCGTCCGACATGGGCCCCCAACCGAGCGCCAGGTCGAGCGGCGACAGGTCGGCCTCGCGACCCAGTCGGTAGTCTTCACGGCCCAACACCCGGGCGGTAAGTTCGAAGCGCGCCAGCGGATTGATCGTATAACCCCGCAGGTCGAACGGCTCGTCAATCCCGGCCTCTGATTGCAACGGCTGCTCCGGCGCCACGACCCCGGGCCCGTGCACGATGGTGTCATCACGCAGCAGCCACAAAAGCAGGCCGACCACAGCCAACAACAAGGCAAGACGGGTCAGTGTCACCGGCCGGACCTATGCATCAATACCAGCACCCGTGACGATTGCATCCGTCGCCCTGCCGCAAGCGCACCGCCGGCAGGCCGTCAATCCTCGGCCTCCGGACACGGCTTGTTGTGAAGCTGTACCGGCGCGGCGGCACGCCTGCGGCGAATGCGCATATTGAGCATCTCGACGCCGAGCGAAAACGCCATGGCGAAGTAAATATATCCCTTCGGAATGTGCAGACCGGCACCCTCGCCGACCAGCGCGACGCCGATCAGGATCAGGAACGACAGCGCCAGCATCTTGATCGTCGGGTGACGCTCGACAAAATTACCGACCGGCCCGGCTGCCCACATCATGACCAGCACGGCCGTGACAATCGCCGCGATCATGACCGGCACCTGGTCGACCAGGCCAACCGCGGTAATCACCGAGTCGAGCGAAAAGATGATGTCCAAAACCCCGATCTGCATGATCACGCCCAGGAAGCTGACATT
>Ga0316201_10002835_pt1 | contig 12536 bp, 10 predicted proteins | sample CS6wburrow_MG_FD_204516 | JGI IMG/M metagenome (GOLD analysis project Ga0316201, IMG submission 204516) | Coastal sediment microbial communities from Delaware Bay, Delaware, United States - CS-6 worm burrow | ecosystem: Environmental > Aquatic > Marine > Coastal > Sediment | place: USA... | reverse complement strand
GGGTGGCCCTTTCCATGAGCCAATGGTATCCTAAAATGGCAGAATACGATTTTGAAGGCTGGCATGCAGACCCTTATATCGCAAGGGAATTTCATGGGGTCTGGGGTGATTTTGACGTAAAAATAACGATCGACAAGAGCTACGTTCTGGGTGGCACTGGCTATTTGCAGAATCCCAACGAAATTGGTCATGGGTATGAAACGCCGGGAACCAAACTAAAAAAGATAAAAGGCAAAAATGCAACATGGCATTTCAAGGCCCCTATGGTACATGATTTTATGTGGGCCGCAGACCCTGATTACATCCATGATACACTGGCGATGGAGAATGGTCCCACCTTGCATTTTTATTACAAGAACAATCCTGAAATAATTGAAAACTGGAAGAGCCTGCAGCCCAAAACCGCCGCTGCCATGAAGTTTTTCAGTGAAAACATTGGTCCTTATCCGTATGAGCAGTACTCTGTTGTACAGGGCGGGGATGGTGGCATGGAATACGCCATGAGCACCCTAATTACCGGGGAGCGTACATTTGAAAGTTTGGTGGGGGTAACGGTTCACGAGCTGGCGCACTCCTGGTTTCAACATATCCTGGCAACGAATGAATCCAAGAACGAGTGGATGGACGAGGGGTTCACTTCCTTTATCTCGAGTCTTTGTATGAATGAGATCATGGATCAGGAAAAAGCGAACCCATTTGAAGGCTCCTACAATAGTTATTACAATTTAGCACTTTCCGGGAATGAGCAGCCCCAAACTACCCATGCAGACCGCTTTGCCGTAAATTCGGCTTACGGATCCTCGGCATACAGCAAAGGAGCTGTGTTTCTGGCACAACTGGGATATATTATTGGGCAGGAAAACCTTATGGCAACCATTAAGAAATATTATGAGGATTTTAAGTTTAAACATCCTACTCCGAACGACATCAAACGGACTGCGGAGAAAGTTTCGGGTATGGAGCTCGGCTGGTATTTAACTGATTGGACCCAAACTACGAATACCATTGATTACGGAATCAAAGAAGTGGCCCTAGAGGATAATAAGACAACTGTGGTATTAGAACGAATAGGGCTTATGCCAATGCCGCTCGATATTTTGGTAGTCTATAAAGATGGTACACAAGAGACGTATTATGTCCCGTTGCGGATGATGAGGGGTGAAAAGGAAAACCCGTATGGGCAAGTTAAACGAACTGTTTTAGATGACTGGGCCTGGGCGTATCCTACATTTACATTTGATGTCGATAGGTCTTTGGATAACATCAGGGCTATTGTATTAGATCCGTCACAACTAATGGCCGACATCAATATTGAAAACAACGTATGGGTATCCGTGGATGAATAATATTTAGGAAGTATATAAAATTAGTACCAGTGACTATCCTCGTACATCTCGTTTTTAGCGGTTTTTTCCCGGTTGTTCATTAGGATGTGTGTCTTATCAACAACCCGGTTCCTGTAGCCCATTAAGTGAAAGAACGCTTTGCTGAAAAAACGTGCCACCTTCAGGTTCACCATGAGCCGTTCTCTGGAAGCATCGGCCCAGGAAACCCCCGGTAATAATGTTAAAAATCGGTCCGCCTTTATTTTTCGTACAAAGGCAGATATTCTCAGAATGCTCTTTGGTATACGCCTAACGATAAAGAAACCTTCGCCTCCTAGGGTCTGATACAAAGGCATAAACAAGATACCACTTTGTGATGCCAGGATTGTCTTTCCATTATGGCTGGCCAACAGGGTGTTTTTTTCTATTTTGCTAAAACTCTCGAACCCGGATTTCATGCTGAATTTGTCTTCCGGTTCCAGGCCATGGCGTTCTATTACTTCATAAAAATTCCGATTGTGCCGGGCCGCAGATTGCAGTTGGGAAAAATGGTCTACCTCGCTTGCCACATGAGCCTCCTTCAAAAAACCACTATACTGCAGGGACAACCAAATAAAGGCCACGCTATTGATCCGGGCTTCTTCCGTAAAATGCTGCCCGGACTCGAAACCAAGGGAAAGGTATCCCTTTGTGTTGATATAGCTTAATAATGGTCCTTCCAAATATTCCTCGATCCCCAGGATGATCGGCACCGGAAATAGTTTAGAAAACTTCCTGTTAATCATGGCGTCATTAATCGTAATAAAAGGGAGCGTTCTGCTCGATGTAGTATGGAAATCAATGAAGTAAAATGGCCCTGTTTCATTTTCTAAAATTGCATTGAGCAGTTCTAACAGCTCCAGCAACTCCTTATCTTCCGGCATTCTTTGATCCTTTGCAAGGGCCTTGATGCGTTCAATCTCTGGTTTGGTCCAAAGCCGGTTGAGGTCGCGTGCTAAAAATCGTTGTTTTTGAAGCAGGGCAGGCATGTTGCCCTGAATACCATACATGCTCCCTTTTACAGATATGGGATGTGCTTCGAATTCTTTGAAGACTTCCCGCAGGGCATCAACCCCACTCGGTTCATTGCCATGGATGCCACCAAAGAATACCATCGTGGGCCCTTGTTCCTTACCCTGAATATGGCCGATAATTCGTTTTGCTGCTTTTTTGCGTATTACCTCAGTTATCACCATGGACTACAGGTCATTAGAAGTGATAATTCCAACCAGTTTTTTCTCTTTTACCACCGGGAGGCAATTTATTTTTTTCTCCTGCATCAGCTTCTTGGCATCGGTCAGCAACATTTCTTCCGTGGCGGTAATCAGCTCGGTTTGCATTATTCTTCTGATATTTTGTTCGTGCTGGTCAGGATGGTCCACGAAATTTTTCACATCGGTCCAGGTAAGCAAGCCAACAAGGTTCAGGTCATCATCCAAAATAGGAGTATGATGAATGTTTTTCCACAACATCATTTTTAAAATAAGCTCAGCGCTGTCTATGTCTTGTGCCGTAATGGTCCTGGAATTCATTTTATCCCCAACCGTAACCAAATCATCAGGTGTTTTGTATTCAATTCCACGTGGCAGTTGCCAGGCATCTATGGAATATTTTTTCTCCTGCCGTTCATACATCGTCGCTACCAAAACCCTCAGGGCTTCAGGCGTGTTCATTTCCTGTTTTAACTTTCGATAGGCTTTTACCGTCCATCTTGATCCGGAATTAGAGCGAATTCTGTTCTCAATAATGGATAAATAGTGTTCTGCGTCCCGGGGTTCAATATTCATGCGGTACAAGCCTCTATAGGCCATGGGAAGTAAATGGTCTAAAAGTAATTGCTGACTGCTGATCAGTTTCCCGTCCCAGTAGAATTGCGCAGCCATTCCATAGCGCGCAGCATTAAAAAAATTGCTTTTTACATCCTTAAAATTCATTTTAGTATGAATCTCATTAAATGCCTTAGGCCTGCCTTGCATTAAACCCACCCATAACATCATGTTCGCGATCTCATCCTTCGTTGTGGGGCCCGAGGGCATATACCTGTTTTCAATTCGTACATGGGGTTTATCGTCCGTGATTCCATAGCATAATCGGTTCCATGGGTAGGTAGTCCCATTATGGAGCGATAACGCCCTTAATTTCGGAATTGTTCCTTCTTTAAGCTGCGTTAAACTATCCGTATCGAAAGAGGTAGTGACCAAACTTCTGAAGTTTATTACGGCGTCTTTATAAAAATCGGATATAGATCCTGTTACCCAATCATTTCCAAATCTAACGCGCGATTCCTTTTCATTGAGAATAAACGTGCTCGATCTTGTATCCACACTTTGCGTAAATAAAGCTATGCGGGTTTCCTCCCATAGTTCCTTGCCCAATAAGAGCGGTGAATTTGTACATATGGATAGCACGGGACCCGCAATGGCCTGTGCCCAGTTGTAGGTGTCTGCAAAATTATCCGGATCTATTTGAAGATGCGCCTGGAAGCTTGTGTTGCAGCCTTCATAAAGAATAGTGTCATGATGAAGGTTTACCTCATCTACTCCTTTTATATGCAGTTCAATATCGTCTTTTCTGATAGCTTTTATTGCCTCATTAAGCACCTGGTAACGTTTCACCGGGGTCATGTACTTGTAATCTAAATATTTATAGCTGATAGTGGGGAGAATGCCTGTTAGGATGATCTTTGCATTGAATTTTTCAGCTGCCTTTTTTGCAACCTTAAGCAAGCTCTTTAGTTGCTTGTGCATTTCCGAAAAACAAGTCCCTTCCAGTTTAACCGGGTCCAGGTTCAATTCCAGATTATATCGGTTAAGTTCCGAGGTGAAATAATCATTATTGATTTCGTTTAAGATCTCAACCCCCATATCAGAAGGATTCCAGTATTCATTTACCAGGCAAAATTCCTGTTCTGCACCTACATGTACAGGGGTTTTCTGAAACATTCCTCTTTTGAGCATTTCGTCCAATGCTTCGATGTCCCTTATTAACTGGTTTATATATTCAGATTTGTCCTTATCGTTCTTTATTTTATTTACAATTTTTTCTCCCATAATAACTTCTGATGTTGATGCCTCTTAAATTATAAAACGATACAAGATAAAATCTTAATTTGCGTCAATATATGATAAATATCATTAATGCCCGACAAGGTAATTATATATACTTTTATAGGCTTATGTCCGTTAAATTCCCCAGAGAAGAAAAGTTAAAAAGCAAAAAGCACATTCAACTGCTTTTTGACGAGGGTTCTGCCATATCTGATTTTCCGTTAAAGTTGATTTATCACAAGATCGATAAAGAGGGAAATGCAGCTTTGAAAATGGCCGTTACCGTGCCCAAAAAAAAATTTAAAAGCGCTGTTCACAGAAACAGAATAAAACGTTTAATACGTGAAACATACCGGCTGCATAAAACTGAAATATTTAACAAAATAGAGGGATCCTATGCCCTGTTGTTTTTATATCTTGGGAAAGAAATGCCCGAATATGCTACTGTTGAGAAGCATATGATCAAAATTCTTGAATTGTTCTTAAAAAGAGTACAAAATGAAAAAATTGCTGAATAAACGGATTGTTATTCCTGTACTGGCCGTATTTCTGCTGGTTTCTGCGAGTAGTTTCAAGACCGATTTCTTCGAAATTGCCAAGCAAATAGAAATATTCACTACACTGTTTAAGGAATTGAACATGAATTATGTAGATGAAACCAATCCTGCAGAACTAATGGATACCGCCATAAAGAATATGCTGGACGACCTGGACCCGTATACTAAATTCTTGAATGAACAGGATGTGGAATCGTATCGGATCAATAATACAGGGGAATATTCCGGAATTGGCGCTCTGGTGCGGTCTTATGACGATAAATTAGTCATCATTGAACCCTACAAGGGGTATCCGGCAGATAAAGCCGGGCTTAAAGCTGGCGATGAACTCCAGAAGATTGGGGACATTGCCATTAAAGATTTTAAGGACGATGCAAGTGAATTGTTGAAGGGTGCCAACAACACCAGTGTTGAGGTTACTTATATAAGGCAGGGGGAAACCAAAACGGCCAGGATTGAGCGTGAGGCTATTGAGGTAGATGCCGTTCCTTATTACAATATGGTAGACGAGAATACGGGATACATTGTATTGTCCCGGTTCAACAAAAAGGCTTCTTCCCAAACCAAATCGGCCATGATTGAACTGAAAGCACAAGGGGCCGAAAAATTAATCTTAGATCTAAGGGGAAATCCCGGTGGTTTGTTATCTGAGTCGATCAATGTCACCAATTTATTCATCCCCAAAGGAACCTTGGTGGTTACCACAAAATCGAAAGTAAAAAAATTCAACCAGGAATATAAAACCCGGAACCAGCCGGTAGATGAAGAAATTCCGCTGGTGGTCCTGGTCGATGGCCGAAGTGCCTCTGCCAGTGAAATTGTCTCCGGGAGCTTGCAGGACCTGGACCGCGCAGTGATCATCGGGGCACGTAGTTTTGGCAAGGGGTTGGTGCAACGGCCGTTGAAGCTAACCTATGGAACCCAGTTGAAAGTCACGATTTCGAGGTATTACACACCTTCCGGCAGGTGTATCCAGGCACTCGATTACTGGAACCGGGATGAATCTGGAAATGCAGTACGAACCAACCAATACAATGATTTTACGACTAAAAATGGGCGAAAAGTTCAGGACGGTGGTGGCGTAATGCCCGATGTTCCCATTCAATCGCTTAAAAGCAATGATTTGATTTCGGCCTTGCTGGGCAACAGCGTTATATTCAACTTTGCTACCAGGTATTACTATTCTAATCCACTGACCGCTATGGAAGCATTTAACTTCTCCCAGAATGATTTTGATGCCTTTAAAAATTATGTGGGTCAGAGTGAATTCAGTTTCGAAACAAAAACCGAGAAGGCGTTAAAGGAAGCCCTTTCCGGACAAGACAAAGCCATTTTTGGCACGCAGGTTATGGAAGAGTCCGAACAGCTTCTAATTAGCATTGACAAAGGTAAGAACCAGGCACTGAATACCTTTAAAAATGAGATTCAGAAACAGCTGGAAGATGAGATCATAAAACGATATTTCTATCGCGAAGGGCTTTATGATTATTATCTGAAAAACGATGAAGCTATTTTAGCCAGTACGGCGCTTCTTGCGGATATGTCCAAATACAAGGGCATTTTACAATAGTATACCATTCTATTAACGGTATTTTCATTGATTAGCGGGCATCCGTGTTACCCGCTATATCTTATTTTGTAGCGGATTCTCTCATAACCTGATTTTTCCATTTATATTTGCATTTTTTTGATATAAATTATTATTTATTAACGAAGAATAAAGATGTCAGATAAATACAATAATTGGTTTCATCCGTACCGCCCGGCCAATGAATTTAATAAGAAGGTTGCCTATTTCAGTATGGAATTTGGTATACACCAGGCCCTTAAAATATACTCGGGAGGACTTGGTTTCCTGGCCGGATCTCATATGCGCTCAGCTTTTGAGCTAAAACAAAATATGATCGGGGTTGGGATGTTATGGAAATATGGGTACTACGATCAGGGAAGAAACAGAGATCAAACCTTGCGGCCAGAATATATTGAAAAGCAATATAGTTTTCTCGAAGATTCAGGGCATGAAATAGAAGTGCGACTATTTGATAATGCGTCCGTAAAGGTTCGTGCTATGGTGTTAAAGCCGGAAATTTTTGGCTCTGTCCCAATTTATTTACTGACTACCGATGTGGAAGGCAATGATGACTTGTCGAGATCCATTACAAACAATTTATACGACGCCACAGAACTCACCAGAATCTGTCAAAGCATTGTACTGGGCATAGGAGGCGCTAAATTGGTAGAAGCGCTTGGCGGTGCTGACATATACCATCTGAATGAAGGACATGCGCTGCCTGCTTTCTATTACCTTCGCAACAAAGGATTTAAAAAGGAAAATATGGTTTTTACAACCCATACTCCTGAAAAAGCTGGGAATGTAGAGCGCGATGCAATTGTCTTGAATAATAGCGGGTTTTTCGGTCGGACACTATCTGAAGAGGAGCTTAAAAAAGAAACCGGCGGTAGCGAAAGGTTAAATTATACGGTGGCTGCCCTAAGGATGGCCAATAAAACAAATGCTGTCTCCAAGTTGCACGCCAAGGTGGCCCGAGATATGTGGAAGGGCCAAAAAGGGGCTGCCGATATAATTCCGATCACCAATGCTCAAAATCAAAATTTCTGGCAAGATGAAAGTATTAAGAAATCCTGGCTATCCAAAAATAGCAATGCGTACAAAAAAAGGAAAGCAGTCCTTAAGAGAGAGCTCTTTGATGAGGTTCTGAACCAAACCGGGAAATTATTCGATCCGAACATCCTTACCATTGTATGGGCGCGTCGGTTTGCCGGTTATAAAAGAGCCGACCTGTTGTTGCAAGACCTCGAGCGCTTTGAAAAATTGATACATGATACAAAGTACCCCGTCCAGATCATATGGGCCGGGAAGCCCTATCCGTTGGATTCTCAAGGAATCGACGTATTTAACAAATTGGTTCATTTTACCAAATTCCGCCCAAATCTTGCTGTTTTAACAGGCTATGAAATGGCGCTTTCAAGGAAACTTAAAGCAGGTTCCGATGTGTGGTTAAATACCCCGAGAATTACGCGAGAAGCCTCCGGAACCAGTGGCATGACTGCGGCAATGAACGGGTCTGTAAACCTTTCCATCAACGATGGCTGGATCCCGGAATTTGCCAAAAACGGCATAAATAGTTTTATCCTTCCCGAGGTAGACTACAAACTTCCGGTCTCTGAACAGGATGCTCTAGACAGCACCCACCTCTATGAAATGCTGGAGCAAAAAGTGTTGCCACTTTATTATAACGACCCCGTGAAATGGTCCGAGATCGTATTCAAAGGAATAGAGGGTGTAATCCCTGAGTTTACCAGTGCCAGAATGGCTCGTCAATACTACAAGGAACTATATCGATGATCCCTAAAAAGCAGTTTCTAACACCGTGCATCCTGGCTTTCGCCTTGGTATTGCTGGTGTTCTCCTGCAAAGAGGCAAAAACACAGGGGGCCTCAGAAATTGCAATAGAAGAATCCTTCAACGATTCATTGGGGGTGCAGCTTGTGGTCCTGGGAACCATACAGGATGCCGGGTCCCCACAAATAGGATGTGCCAGGGACTGCTGTAAAAACTTATTAGAAAATCCTGACCTAACCAGAAACGTGGTGGCCCTGGGTTTAGCAGACCGTAGGTATCAGAAAAACTATTTAATAGAGGCTACGCCAGATATTGGGCAACAATTAGGTGCCTTTAATGCTATTACCTACTCCCCTCCGGACCGGCTTCCGGATGGAGTTTTCCTGACACATGCCCATATAGGACACTATACAGGGTTGATGTATTTTGGAAAAGAAGCGCTCAACGCGAATAAGCTTCCGGTCTACGCTATGCCTAAAATGAGGTCCTTTTTATCCCAAAACGGGCCCTGGGGACAATTGGTTTTAAATGAAAACATTCGGCTGGCGGCTTTGAAGGCAGATCAGGCAAAAGAACTTACCCCTTCTTTAAAAGTAACGCCTTTTGGAGTGCCGCATAGGGACGAATATTCCGAAACAGTAGGCTATCTCATCGAAGGCCCCAATAAGAAAGCCTTGTTTATTCCGGACATTGACAAATGGGGGCGTTGGGACAAAAGTATCATCCAGGCCATTTCTGAAGTGGATTATGCTTTAATTGACGCTACTTTTTATGATGGGGAAGAGTTGGATGCCCGGGATATTTCCGAAATTCCTCATCCTTTTGTAATTGAAAGTATGGCGCTATTTGATGAGCTGCCGGCGAGCGAAAAGGATAAAATTTACTTCATCCACTTTAATCACACCAACCCCCTTATAAATACAGAAAGCGAACAATATAACGCTGTTATCCGCAACGGGTATCACGCAGCATCTTTTCTACAAGTACTTGAATTGTAAGGCCTGTGAATGACGAACTCAAAAATAGATTGCATTCCATATTAGGTTCTGAGATCATACGGTCTTCTTCCATTTCTGGCGGGGATATCTCAAAGGCCTATATTGTTTACACAAAATCGGATCGCTTTTTTTGCAAACATCATCTGGGAGGTAACGCCCATGATATGTTCGTTGCAGAAAAAGAGGGTCTGGAGGCTATTTCGGCTTCTAATGCTATCTACGCGCCTCATGTTATCGCTGTGGAACCCTCAATAAAAGGGGCTTTATTGCTTTTGGAATACATAGAGTCCAAGCCTCCGAGCGCAAAAGAAATGGAGTTGCTTGGGTGCCAGCTGGCTGAAATGCATCAAATAACTTCCGGTGATTTTGGGTGGCCCACGGATAATTTTATCGGTAGTCTGCCACAGTCGAATACAAGAAATAAGAATTGGCCTCACTTCTATGCAGAAGAGCGGATCCTTCCGCAATTAAATAGGGCTGTGGAACAAAAGATGTTGTCTTTGGAGGAGGTGCCTTCCGGGGAGAAACTGGTTAAGGGGATACATGCTTATTGTGACCCGGAAAACCCTTCATTGATACATGGAGATTTGTGGGGCGGAAATTTCCTTATCTCGGCCACCGGTCAGCCCTGTCTCATAGACCCTTCTGTGAGTTTCGCCGATCCGCATATGGACATTGCCATGAGCCGCTTATTTGGAGGCTTCAATGCGTCATTTTACCTGGGGTATTCTGAAGTAGCAAACGCCACTTTGCCCAATGAGGCGCAAACAGATCTGTACCAGTTGTACTATTTGTTGGTGCATCTAAATTTATTTGGGCGGTCGTACTATCCGTCTGTACGCCGAATTTTACGAACCTATTTTTCTAAAGGGGTATTGTGAGGAATATTCACTTCTTTCCGCAATTGGATGTCGTACTGTCTTCCTGTTTTTTATACATTTAGAAACCCATTAGATTATTTTACAGGTATTGGTGCGTTGATCGGGGCATCAATGTCAGATTGAAATTTGAGCCTGTTCGATCTTAAAAAACAATATAGATGGAAGTAATAAAAGTATTGGTTATAGGTTGTGGAAATATGGGGGCCAGCCACGCAAAGGCCTATCAGCAGCTAGATAATTTTGAACTTGTGGGATTGGTAAGCAGGACTCCGAAAAGCAGGGAAGACCTCTCAAAAAAATTAGGAGGAATCCCCACCTTTGGCGATTTTCAGGAGGCTTTGAGGATTACGAAGCCAGATGCGATCTCGGTAAATACATATCCGGATACGCATTCAAAATACGTGCGGGCTGGATTGGAAGCGGGAGCCCACGTGTTTGTTGAAAAACCTTTGGCCCTTACGGTGGAAGAAGCGATAAATCTTGTTTCCCTTGCGCAAAAGCTCCATAAAAAACTAGTTGTCGGCTATATTTTGAGGGTGCATCCCGCCTGGAGTAAGTTTGTGGAGGTTGCCCGAACCATGGGAAAGCCTTTGGTGATGAGAATGAACCTCAACCAACAAAGTTCCGGTGGACAGTGGTACACCCATAAACAACTAATGAACTCAATGTCGCCCATTGTAGACTGTGGCGTACATTATATCGATATCATGTGTTTAATGACCCAATCCAGGCCAGTAAGTGTTTCGGCGATTGGGGCCCGGTTAACGGATGAGATCCATCCCGAAATGTACAATTACGGTCAGCTCCAGGTGCGTTTCGAAGATGATTCCGTAGGGTGGTATGAGGCCGGCTGGGGGCCCATGATGAGCGAAACTGCATTTTTTATTAAAGATGTGATCGGACCCCTTGGATGTGTGTCAATCACCGAGGAAAACAAGGGGGCTTCTGATGATATCGAAGGGCATACCAAAACGGGGGGGTTAAAAATTCATTATAGTGATCTGGATGCTGAAGGAAATTTTACTAAAAAAGACTTGATGCTGCTAACAGATGACGAACCCGATCACGATGGGTTATGCTTGTTAGAACAGCGGTTCTTTTTAGAGGCAATCCTGGAGGATGTAGATCTTACAGCACATATGCAGGACGCAATAAACAGCCTTAAAGTGGTTCTGGCAGCAGACAAATCGTTCAAAACCGGAAAAACAGTCTTTCTAACCTAAAAATAGGTGGTATAATTACCTGATTGAGTGGTCGTTAAAAGATTCTTAATGCGCTGTTAATCAGGCTTCAAAATTGGAGTTCTGTAAAATATTTCATACCTTACGACTATGGTAAAATCAGAAAAAACAGAGCATACAGCCTTTATTGAAAAATCAATTCACCACCTGGAAGCCAGGGGTTTTAATGATATTAAAGCCGATTTAGAGGGTTATGATACTCCAAAATCATTTCTTAGCAAGAACAGTGGCGATAAGGTAACTCCCGATATCGTTGCAAATAAGGATGGAACCAAGTACTTTTTTGAAATCAGCCTTAAAACGGACAAGCCTCAGTTGTTGAAGTCTAAATGGTTATTTCTGGACACCCTGAGCAGAATGAGATCTGATCGGTTCAGAATAATTACTACTAAAGGGCACTACAAGTTTACGGACAGCATGCTGGAGGATATTAATCTGAGCAATAAAACTCCTATTAAAATATAAGTAAGGTTTCTTTTTTTAAAGGATGTACTAAACCTACTGATTTCCAGTTCTGATCATCTTTACGTGAGGAATTCCATCTTCCAGATAGGTCATACCCTGTTCTTGAAACCCTAATTCATTATAAAACTTTCTAAGGTAAACCTGGGCCGATAAAGCCATGGTGGTTTGCTTTAAGCCGGTTTCTATATATTCGATTGTAGCTTCCATAATCTTTTTACCATAGCCAAACTGCCGTTGGTCCTTTCGTACAACCACTCTTCCTATGCCGGCCTTATCAAAATAGTCTCCCGGATTCAATATCCTTGTGTAGGCTATGAGTTCCTTGTTTTTTGTTCCGAGTACGTGAATTCCTTTTTGGTCTAATCCGTCTATATCCTGATACACACAATCCTGTTCTACTACAAAGACCTCCGATCGTAATTGAAGAATGTTGTATAATTCTTCCTTCGTTAGGGCGTCAAATATTTTAATCTCCGTGATCATAAACTTAGTCCTGAACAATGATTTTTTTGGAATCGCATTTATCAAATTCTGGCTGAATACTTACATGATTGATCCCAAAATTGTGAAATACTTCTTCTTCTATATTTTCGAGGATCTTATCGAATTCTTTTAGTGT
>Ga0316201_10002834_pt1 | contig 12537 bp, 9 predicted proteins | sample CS6wburrow_MG_FD_204516 | JGI IMG/M metagenome (GOLD analysis project Ga0316201, IMG submission 204516) | Coastal sediment microbial communities from Delaware Bay, Delaware, United States - CS-6 worm burrow | ecosystem: Environmental > Aquatic > Marine > Coastal > Sediment | place: USA: Delaware... | reverse complement strand
TCAAACCTCAATTTTGTGAAAAATATGCACAAATCAGAAAACAATTTCAAAATCAAGAAACCTTGTTAATTGCCGGCGTTGCTGACGGTTTAAGTGTTATTTTTGTTGGCGTGCCGATTAATTTATTAGCTGTTGCCACGATTTTGGTGAGTGAAAAACATTTAGATCAGATGTGCAATTGTTAATATATAACGACAAGGATTGTTTATAAATAAAGGATAAGATCGTGACTTAACTGAGAGCATGAACACTTTCTTGAATCAAAACAAGGCCAAATCTCTTTAGCGTGATTTTTAAAATTCACATAACAAACTCAATCAGGCTATAATCTAATCCTTTATTATAAATAATCCTTGTAGTTATAAACCGATTTTGGAAAAAACGTGATCATTGAGAGTAAATAAATGACACAATCCCCAACCGAAACAAATACTATTCGTATCACCTTAGAAAAAGCCACAGTCAAAATCTCAACCACATCAGGTTTTAAAGGCACCGGTTTTTTTATCACGCCCGATGGTTATATCCTCACAGCATGGCATTGCATTAGCGAAAGCATTGTGCTCTCAACAACAATTACAGTGGAAACCGCTGAAGGCAAAATCTTTGAAACCGTACAAATCGATCAAGAAAAATCCCTTCAAAATCATGATATTGCCGTCTTGAAAATTGAACACAGCACAACCTGTGTACCCTTAGGCTTAATCACAGAAACGCATAAAGGGCAAGATGTGATTGCCATTGGCTACCCGGCTGCTTATATTGAAGGGCGTGGCATCGGTATTTATCAGGGCATCATTAATCAATTACTCACCAATATTGAGGCCTTTGAAACGACAGCGATAGAAGGGCAAGGGCAAAGCGGTGGTTTAATCTATCACATTGCTACCCAACGTTTAATCGGTTTAGCAACCGACATTTACAACAATGAAGTCACTAAAACCACAGGCCTCGCCGTCAGATTTAACACCTTATTTGAACACTGGCCCGAAATCAGGCCCTTATCCGAACGCTTGACACATTTAATACAAGAGGTAAGCGATAAAAGAAATGAAATACACCCTATTTGGAAAAAAGTGACGGCTTATTTAAAGCAGCTTAAAAAATTGGGGATAACTGAAAAGGATGAGGATATACTCTTAGACATAACCGATTTTATCGCTGATAACATCACGCCCCAAGAATTTATCGACTCTTGGCAACAAGAGAATCAAAGCAGCACTCAAATCAAATATGAGATATTAGCCAAGCGTTTGAAAAACAGTGAAATAGCCCTTTTTTTAGGATCGACGATACCAGAGGAGTTAATGCCACAACTGACAACTGCCTTTGACTTCAAAGGTTGTTTTTCTGAAATCTGTGAATATGTCGAATTGAATAATGATTACAGCCGCAATACCTTACGCGATGAAATTCAAAATCTGCTCAAAGAAAAAGAGGCCCCCTTATTAGCGTCTTTATATCAATTATTAGCGAATTTGCCCTCACCAATCGTGATTATCTATTCAGGGTATGACACATTATTAGAAAATACCTTTAAAAAATGCGATAAAAAGTTTGCGGTTATCTCTCATTCGCCAGAGGGCAATATTATAGTCAACTGTTCAGATCAATCAGAACCCGAAATTTGTCAAAATAACGATAAATTATCAGGCTTAGATTTGTTTGAAGATAATAATGGCTACTCTTTAATTTACAAAATCAACGGCTGTATAAGTTCAATACCCAATCATGCGCATCAAAATGATGCCTTGTTACTGGCCGAACATGATTACTTCAACTTTGCCAAATCAATGGACAAACTCATTCCAAACTATGTGATAGGGCATTTAACAGGGCGTGATTTGTGGTTTCTTGGGCAATATCCCCAAAATTGGGAAAATCGTTTGATCATGCAAGCCATTTTAGAAAGGCGTGGCACCAGCAATAATAGCATTACAGCAATCCATAAAGAGCCCGATGAGTTTGCAAAAACGTATTGGCAAGCCAAAAATGTGCATCATTATCCGATTGAATTAGCCGAATTTGTAGAGAATTTACGGCAATATCTAAATTAAAAGAAATAAACGCTAAAGACGCTAAAGATGCTCTATATCAATAAAAATCTTTGCGTCTCTTGCGTCTCTTGCGTCTCTTGCGTTATTTATTATAATCTGAGCAACGACAAACTTTAAAAAATAATTAAAAAATTGGAAATAATGCAACCCTACAAAGGCTTACAGCCCTACACCGAACAAGACAAAGATAATTTTTTCGGCCGAGAATCAGAAAAACGAATTCTGATTGATAAAATTTTAACCCATAAATTGACGTTTTTATTTGCGGCCAGTGGTGTGGGCAAGAGTTCGTTATTGCGGGCGGCGGTGTTGCCGGCCTTGAAGCGGCCTGCGCGAATGGATAGAGAACCCTTGGATGTGATTTATTATAACGATTGGGTGGATAACCCTTTGTATGCGTTGAAAAAATTCATAGTCGATGATTTAAAAGCTAAGGGACAACTTACCGCTGAGTATACCTTGAATTTAAACGACTCTTTAAAGGATTTTTTCCATCTCTGCACGGCCTTTACCAGCGAACCGTTGGTGATTATTTTGGATCAGTTTGAAGAATTTTTTAATTACCAGCGTTTTAGTGCGTATTTTAAGCCCGTGATCAGTGAACTGGCGGCGGCGATTCATGATCGGGATACAGAAACGGTGTTTGTGATATCGATGCGGGAAGATTTTGCATTGGAGTTGAATGCGTTTAAGGATTATATCCCGACTTTTTTGATTGATAATTTTTATCGCTTGGAGAAATTGACGCATGAAAAAGCGAGAATGGCTGTCGTTGAGCCAGTGGCAAAGGTTGGTTTTGCGTATGAACCCGCTTTGTTGGCGCAATTGTTAGAGGATTTAGTGCTGCGTGAACAGCGCGAGCGCGGTTTAACCGATATCATTGCCGGTGAAAACTTGCCCCCTTTGGTTGAGCCGCCGCATTTGCAGATGATTTGTATACAGTTGTGGGATTTGGCGCGGGATAATGCAGATAAACAGATTACTCAAGCGGTTTTTGACAAAAAAGGAGGAACGGAGGGCTTACTGAAAACGTATTTCCTAGATAAAATGCAGCAATTGTCTGGGAAAGAGAAGAAGTTAGCTTCGGCAGCGTTTGATTTTTTGGTGAATCGGCATGGCACCAAAATGCCGCGATCTTTGCCCGATTTGGCTAAATTGATTCGGGTTGAGACGAGCGTTTTAGATGAGACGTTGGATAAATTAGACAAAGGCCGCATTTTGCGGCGGCAACTGCGTTATGGCACGGCTACCCAAGAAGGAATTTTGTGGTATGAATTGCATCATGATTTTTTCTCTCAGCCGATTTATAAATGGAATGAAGCTTTTAAAACCAGGCAACGAATCAAAAAAGTGAGCTTGGGAACAGGGGCGGTTGTTGTTACCAGCGTTTTGTCTATCGTGGCTTGGGATACGTTTGTGAATGCTATTTCATATCATTTTCGTTTAAGTATTAAGAGTGGATTGTCGGATGTGGTGGAGGTTTATCGGGGCAAAACGGGTAGTAATGATTTTTTTAACCAACAGAGTTTTGTGGCTGAAACAGTTTATGAGCGGAGTGATATAGAGGCGGACAAGTTATTTTTTGAACGGCCTGTGGTGGAGTTTGAGCAATTGAATAGGGAGATGGTTGGGCGGTTGCCATTAGCGGAGCGGATTGCGGCTTATTTGGCTAATGGCAATTTGGATAAGGCTTTGGCGTTGGCACGGTGTGCTATTTCTGATGATGATATGCAGTTGTCGAAAAAGGTGATATTAAATTTGGTTAGTTTTCGGAGTGTTGAAACCTTTAAATTGTTGGGAAGTCTTTTACAGACAGAACAAAATAATAACTCAAGAAAAAAAATTGTTGAGGTATTTGCTCAAAGTAAAGCCCCAAAGCAAGTTGTGCCTTTTTTGAGTGATGCAATAAAGGATAAAATTAACAATATACGAAGGCAGGTAGCAAAATCGTTGGTTCACTTCAACGATAAAAAAGCAATAGAAGCTTTAATTGTCTTGCTTAAAGACCAAAGTTCATCTGTGCAAGAGCAAGCAGCCGAATCTTTAGGGCAATTAGGTGGAGAAAAAGCAATAAAAGCTTTAAATTCTGCTTTGCTTAATAACCAGGAAGATGATGTGCGGAGGCAGGCTGAAGAATCATTAGCTAAATTACGTGCCAAACAAGCAATAGAAGCTTTAATGGCTTTGCTTAATGACCCAGATTCAGAAGTGCGAGGGCAAGTGGCCAAATCTTTAGGGCAATTAGGTGCAGAAAAAACAATAGAATCTTTAATGGTTTTGATTAATGAGCCATATTTCTCTGTGCCAGGGGAAGTAGCCGAATCATTAAAATTACGTGTCAAACAAGCAATAGAACCTTTAATAGCTTTACTTAATGACCCAGATTCAGAAGTGCGAGGGCAAGTAACCGAATCCTTATGGGTAGATGCAGAAAAAGCAATAAAATATTTAATGAATAATGACTCAGATTCATCTATGGCAAATTTCTGGATACGAAAGTACTCAGTTAAAGATTCAAGCTTTGTGAGTTCAGAAAAAATAATAGAACATTTAATTACTTTTTTAAAAAAACCAAGTTTATATTCGCATTGGGAAAAAAAAGGATTGTTCTTTCTTTTATCTGAATTAAATTGGAAAACAATAGATGAAAAAGCATTAGAACCTTTAATTGCTTTGCTTAATGATCAAAATTCAGGTATACGAGAGCAAGCCGCAAAATTCTTAGGTCAATTATATGCAGAAAAAGCCGTAGTTCCTTTAATTGCTTTGCTTAAAGATGAAAAGCCAGAGATACGAAAGCAAGCCGCAGAATCACTAGGTCAATTAGGCTCAAAAAAAGCAATAGAACCTTTAACTGATTTGCTCAATGATCAGGATTTAAATGTACAAAAGCAAGCAATATTATCTTTGGGCTATTTAAGTACAGACAAAGCAATAAAACCTTTAATATCTCTTCTTAATGACAAAAATAATAATATACAATGGTTTGCAGTAGAATCATTAGGTCAATTAGGTATAAAAAAGGCAATAGAACCTTTAATTGCTTTGATTAATGAGACAGCTGTACGAAGGCAAGTACCAAAATCATTAGGTCAATTAGGTGCAAAAGAAGCAATAAAACCTTTAATTACTTTGCTGACGCAACTGGATAAAAATGTGCAACAACTAGCGATAGATTCATTAAAATTACTAAATAATACAGAATTGTTTACATATCATCCTGAAGAGGGTTATATGTATTCTCATTTTGAAATTGAAAATAATGTTAAATTTGATAAAAATGGCAGATTGCATAGTCACAAAAATAATAAAGTTAATAAACTAAGTGAAAATATATCTCCCAAAAATATACAAGAACTATTCGACTTGTTAAAAGATGACAACATTTACATTCAAAAAAGAGTAATTAGTTCATTAGGAAAAATGGCAGCAAATGCTCCAAAAGCATTCCAATCGAAAATTTTAGAGAAACTAACCGCTATCGCCAGCAACAAACAAGAACTCTTCGGCATTCGCATCAAAGCCCTAGAAAACTTAGGCAAACTAGGCACAGAAGCGGCTGCCAACAACATCATCCAAATCGCCCAACAAGCGCAAGGCGAATTTCGGGATTCTTACGTCTTCACGGCCTACCAAGCCCTACAAGACACCAAAACCCCAATCGCACTCCAATTTCTCCAGAAAGCATTGGACAAACTCACCCAACAAAAACAAGAATGGCGTAAGCAACGCGATCAGGAAGAAGGTGATGGGGTAGCCAGCACAACGGCATGCACAGTTTCTCCACAACTTGATAACGAGAAACGCTGGCAATACGGCTACTGGGAAACAGAACTCGGCTACGCCATCGCCCAACACGATCCGGCCCACTTAGGCCTGAAAATGCTCAAACACCCGCTCGCCAACGTCAGACAAGGGGCCTGGTTCGGGATTGCCAAAATAGGTGTCCCCACAGTCGAGATACTCCAAAAAATAAATCAAGAAAGAGAACGCAGCACAGCCCCCCATTTCCGTCACGCCGCCTTCCGCGCCCTCGACAAATCGCTGATCACCATTGAAGTGTATGGCACAGAACAAGACGTGCAAGCCTTAAAAAATTGGCTACCCGAAGTCACCGATTTAGCCGTAAAAGATAGGATAGCCTTTACCTTAGCCGAATTCGACTATCGCATAGAACAGGCCAAGGGTTCAGGGGATTGATTTGATAGAACGCTGATTGTACTGATTGTCATGATTTACGCTGATTGATATAGCGTTTCCCGATTGAATAAAGTACACTTATGCCAAGTCGGTATGCAAAGGCTGCATTCCCAAAAAACATTATCAATCTGACGCAAAATAAATTTGGAACGAAAAAAACCGCAAAATAAATTTGGAACGAAAAAAACCGCAAAATAAATTTGGAACGAAAAAAACCGCAAAATAAATTTGGAACGAAAAAAACCGCAAAATAAATTTGGAACGACAATCAAATTTGTACTTAGCGTAGCTTCCCTTCGGTTCATTCAATCGGGAAACGCTATAACTGTACGTCATGAGATCGGGAAACGCTATATTTATTACTTTCCTGCAAATAATTATTTTTTGTAGGGGTAATTCTTTACACTAGCCCTTATTCTTGTAGGGGCAAACCCTTGTTGTTTCCCTTATTGTTTTAGGGGAATATTTTGTACTAGCCCTTGTTGTGTGAAGTATTCCTATTTAACTACCCCAGTGCCATTGGGCCTTTGAAAAATAAATTTATAACAAATAAATCATAAAAAAGCCCTAAGTCAAACGACTTAGGGCTTGATGTTGGATTTTTTCAAAACCCAATTAATGCGGAGGCGAGCCCTTGCTTTGCCGGTGTTATTAGCCCGCAGCACGATATGTTTGACTTGCCTAAAATTTTAGTATTACAATATAAAAATATCCGGAAAAGTCTGTAAGTCTTTGATTGTTAATTGAGCTTATCAACGTCAGTCTTTGAAAAGACTATAGCATTTTTCGATTGGGTTAAGTACTGAACCCTAAATTTTCAGGTATTTTAATAGAAGCAACTAGTGCAGGAAAGCAGAAATGATCAGACCACCCAGCCAACAGCCAACACAGCCAACTGTCAAAAAAGCGCAATTTATGACGATGCTAAGTATAGATGCCACTGATTACGCTGACTAAACTATGGGAAAATTATGAACATCCGAAATATTTTATTAGATATTCACGCCTTAGAAGAAGAACTTTTAGATTTTGAACGAACTTATGGTGTTCGTTCCGAAATATTCTACGTCGCTTATGTTAGGGGTGAAGAACCTGAAGATGATAATTGGGTTTTAGATTTTGGTGAATGGGCTAGTGTTTATCAAACTTGGCTAACTCGTCAAGCGGAATATCGAAATGCCGTTCAACAAATTCAACGCCAAACACCCACTTTAACAGGATTAATTCAACTTGCAACCGCATGAACAATCCATTACGAACCTCTGAAGATTACGAATTATTTTTATATACACTCACAGAACAATTTCCATCTGTGCGTAGTTCGACGCTTGTCTTTATAAGACGTGGGGTAACGATGGCACGGGTAATCGGTGAATTACAATTTGAGCATGGCATCAAACTGGTTGTCCGTGAGCGTGTTTTGTATAACAACTTGCCGCTTACTCTCCATTGGTACGGTTATGAAGTTTGGCAAAATGATGAAAAACTCTATTGGTATGACTCTCAACCCCATCCGAATGATCCAAGCTTAGCAAGTACCCATCCTCATCATAAACATGTTCCACCAGACATTAAACATAATCGTATTCCAGCACCCATCATGAGTTTTACGCGCCCTAATTTACCTGAACTCATTTTTGAGATTGAGCAACTCATATAGCGTTTCCCGATCTCATGACGTACAGTTATATTAAGAAAATCGAACCGCAAAATAAATTTTGCACTTCAAAAACCGCAAAATAAATTTTGCAACGACAATCAAATTTGTACTTAGCGTAGCACACCGAAGGTTCATTCAATCGGGAAACGCTATAGTATGCTGATTGTCATGATTTACGCTGATTACAAAACACGCTGACGGATCGCGCTGATTTCATCAATGGCTTCATCTTTAAACATTAATATGTTGGAATTATTTTGGAAAATTTTTGACTATCCAACATGATTAAAGTAACTCTAAAAATTCATCTACAGTTAAACCTGAATTTCTGATTAATGCTCGAAGTGTTCCGACTGAAAGTTCCCGATGTTGCGGAATAGAAAGGTTAGCATTAACACCAGGTTTAACCATCACTAAATGACTTCCAACTTGCCCCATAATTTGCCATCCTGCTTTTTTAAACGCTTTAGTTGCCGCTTTACCAGAAATATTAAACAGTTTACCCATTAGATGGACACCATAATTGCTTGTTGTTGATGATTTTGGGGGGATTTCAAAAAGGCTTTTTGGTTTTCAGCCCATAACCATGCTGTGATAGCTTCTTTAATATTATCAATGGCTTCTTGATTATCTTTGCCTTGTGAAACACAACCTGGCAATGCGGGGCATTCAGCGACAATCCAACCATCTTCAGCTTCTTTTAATATGACATTAAATAACATTTTATTTCCTATTGTGTTAGGCAGAATCAGAAACTTCTGTTCGAAGCGACGCTCGATCATTAGCAAACTTTAAGAATTGACAGGATAACATTATAAAGTATAGAACATCGTGATTTTAATCTCCTAAAATCCCGTCAATTATGATTTAAGATGGGTTTAACGAAGTGCTATCCTCACTGGATGTAGCAAAGCATTATCTATCCAAGGCTTGCGTTTATACACATAACACTTGTCGTTCTTGAAGCGTTTTAAGTTATCAGTTATCAGTTATCAACTTTTAATCTAAAATTAATTTGAATCAATCCCATTCAATGACCCCAGTGCCCTATCTATAGTTTGTCAGAAAAATAATTTCAAAAGGGCAGACACGCAGACTTTCAGATACACTTTGTATGGGGTTTCATTAAGTGTTCGCCCTTGTAACGCAATAGACGTAAAAACTCAAAGATCATTTCTGTCATCTTTCAAACTTAATTTGAGTAAATGATTTGATATAAAGGCAGCCATTTATGTTGAGATTGTTTGTTGTTTTGTGAGTATAATTCATCACAGTCAATCATAAAATTCCCCACAGTTGAAAATCATAAAACAGAATGTCTAAATCGTTATTGCTAAATCCCGTTTTGAAATCATGCTTATGTGTTAAATGAATGACTGTGGGCCGTAAAAAAATAGCCCAATTCAAATCTCATTTTAAAATAACCAGAACAGGTATAGGGTAATTGAACTGTTCAGCAATTGATGAGTTGAACACTTTCACAAATGATTAAGATTTTGAAATTAATAATTGTTTAAAAAATCCGTTTATTTCGTTAATCTGCTGTACTAAATCCGTTTATTTCGTTAATTTGCTGTACTATCAGTATCTCATCGTGTAAAATGCACCCCCCTCATAGTCATCTCACCACAAAGGTGCTTTGTTAAAAAGCCACAAAACACTTTGTTAAAAGTAGATTTTGACTAAACTTGCCGTTTTCGCACAAAACGCCTAGAACTGATAATTGAACAGTGATCATTGAACAATGATCATTGAAATCCTTGCTTTATCTAATCTTGAATTGGATTAATAAAGCTGTTTAATCCGTAAGGAGTTTTATGAAACACTATGAAATAGTCGTTATTGTTCACCCTGATCAGAGTGAACAAGTCCCTGCCATGATTGAGCGTTATCAAGCCATGGTAGAAGACAAAGGGGGGCAAATTCACCGCCTTGAAGATTGGGGACGCCGTCAGTTGGCTTATCCTATTAATAAGATACATAAGGCGCATTATGTCTTAATGAATGTTGAGTGTCCCACCGAAACGCTTGAAGAATTTAAAACGTCATTTCGTTTTAATGATGCCGTCATTCGCCATCTGATTATGGGCGTGAAAAAAGCGATCACTGAACCTTCTCCGCTGATTAAAGGCAAAGATGATAAAGAAGGGAAACAAGATGGTGATGAATTGCACGATTCTGATGACAATGAAGATGGCTTTGTTAGTCGATTTGATGATCAAGACTAAATAGGCCGCTAACTGACTATTCTAGGTTCACGTTTTTGCGCGCAAAATACTTGAACCTCGAATCCACTTTCAATGAGGCATACAAAGCATGTCACGTTTTTTCCGTCGCAAGAAATATTGTCGATTTACCGCAGAAGGCATTAAAGAAATCGATTACAAAGATTTGAATACCCTTAGAGGTTACGTCTCTGAAACGGGTAAAATTGTGCCAAGTAGGATTACGGGTACAAAGGCTAGGTATCAACGGCAATTATCGAAAGCGATTAAACGCGCTCGTTTTTTGGCGTTATTACCTTATTCTGACGCACATGATTAAAAAATTTCCTGAATAGGTTTTTTACAATGGAAGTCATTCTTCTTGAAAAAATTCAACACTTAGGCAATCTAGGTGATACGGTGGCTGTGGCTGGGGGTTATGGCCGTAATTATTTGATTCCTCATGGTAAAGCGATATCAGCTACCCATAATAACCTAGCCGAATTTGAAACACGTCGTGTTGAACTTGAAAAAACGCAACAAGATGCACTGACTTCGGCCCTAGAACGTGCTAAGCAATTACAAGAAATCATTGTTGAGATTGCCGGCAAAGTCGGTGCTGAAGGTAAACTCTTTGGTTCTGTTACAGCAGCCGATATTGCTCAAGCTATCAATGATGGCGGGATAAAGATTTCTAAACATGAAATCCGTTTGCCAGATGGGCCGATACGACAAGTTGGTGAGTATGATGTCGAAGTTCACTTACATTCCGATGTTGATGCTTTCGTAACCGTTCAAGTGGTTGCTGAAAATTGAGACGAGATGTGGGATTGTTTTTTTCCCAGATGTTTAGAAAAATAATTTCACTGGGCAAACACACAGGTTTGCCCCTTACAATGAAATGATTAACCTAAAAATTTATAGGTTTTCACATTCAACCCCTTCGGGGGTTGGCGCAGTTTATTTGTTTTTCCCTCCCAGGTTTCACCTCAATGCCATTAATGTTAAGGGCAGACACGCAGATCAGCGCCTACAAAACACCGCGTATTTAGGGATTGATTGTAGGGGCTTGACTAAAATGTATTCGCCCAAGCTTAAGGAAGATGGCATTGTAGCTCTCACCTGGGACTATTCACATTTTCAGGTTAAAAGTTTTGCTTCGCTAAACATTTACCTGAAAACCCCTTCTGGGTTGGCGCAGTTTGATAACTGCTAATTGATAACTGATAACTGAATCATTGTGCTGAAGCCTCAAATGCAGGCACTTACTGTTCCAAATGTCCCCTTCGATCACGCTGTTGAATCCCTCAAAACCCCGCCTTTTTCAAGAGAAGCTGAACAATCCGTTTTAGGTGGTTTGATGCTTAATAATGAGGCATGGGTTTCTATTGCTGAACTTTTGACTGAAACCGATTTTTATCAACGCCAACATCAAATTCTGTTTCGTGCGATTAAATCATTGTCTGAAGAACGTCATCCTTGTGATCCTGTTACCCTGTCCGAGTGGTTACTTCAATACGAATTATTGGATGCTGTTGGTGGCGGTGCTTATTTAGCGTACCTCGCGGGTAACACCCCCAGTGCTGCGAATATTATTGCTTATGCTTTGATTGTACGAGAACGTTCCATTTTGCGTCAATTAGTACGTGTCGGTAACGAAATGATCGACAGTGCTTATAATACGCAGGGGCGCACTAGCAGTCAATTACTTGATTATGCTGAAAAAAGAGTTTTTGAAATTGCAGAGCTCGGTGCCCGTACTCAAGGTGGTTTTCTCAAAATTGATAAGATTTTGAAGGAAACGGTGAGTCGCCTAGATAAGCTATCGCAGATGGAAGGTAAAATTACCGGCATACCTACCGGATTTACTGATTTTGATAAAGAAACATCGGGTTTACAAGCTTCTGATTTGATTATTGTCGCGGGCCGCCCCTCTATGGGTAAATGTCTTGCGAGTGATTGTCAAATTGCACTGGCCGATGGTTCTTTGGCGACTATAGAAGACATTTACCATAGCAAAAAAGGGCAAATACTGACATTAGGAGAAGATCATCGTTTTTATTTAACGCAACCGACTGATTTTATTAAAGATGGTATAAAACCCGTTTTTCGCGTCACGACTCAGTTGGGTAGAACGATAGAAACCACTTTGACTCATCCTTTTTTAACCCTTCAAGGCTGGCATCCGCTTTCAGCACTTTCGGTTGGGGATAAAATCGCTGTACCTAGAAAACTGGGTTTATTTGGCAATGAAACATTAAGAAGCTGTGAAATCAAATTACTGGCCTATTTAATAGGCAATGCAGATTTAATAACCCATTTTGAACAGCCTATTATTACCCCTCATCATCCTAAAATACAACAAGATTTGAATGAAGCGGTTGAGCAATTCAAACAGCCTTTCACACACGGGTTA
>Ga0316201_10002833_pt1 | contig 12537 bp, 11 predicted proteins | sample CS6wburrow_MG_FD_204516 | JGI IMG/M metagenome (GOLD analysis project Ga0316201, IMG submission 204516) | Coastal sediment microbial communities from Delaware Bay, Delaware, United States - CS-6 worm burrow | ecosystem: Environmental > Aquatic > Marine > Coastal > Sediment | place: USA... | reverse complement strand
TAATATTTTCTCTAACATCAAAATGTCTGTTGTTGAAGTTGAAATCACATAGGTCGGTGATTAAACCATCCACAAGGTGTCCCCATTTTGAACGATCCATTGTCCCTATGAAAATGTTAACCTCGGGATTTTCATGCGGATTAGCGGGTGAGCCATTTGTGCCATTCCTTCTATGATTGTATGAATGCAAATCAAAAACTACGAAATGCCCCAATTGCTTTTCGAAATTACTAAATATATTGTAAGCCTGCTTATAAAAAGCATCTTATTCTTCCAAAGAGAGGGTTACCAATCCCTAAGGATCTTCCTCTCTTATCCGATCATCTTCATTTATTATTTGAATCATAAATTTTATCCTTCTTAAGTTTTTTAAAGTTAAAATATTTTTGGTAATATTTAAGTATTACCCTAAACATTGAAGGTAAAATAAGTTTTAATTATCGTTTATCGGAAGATAAGCTAATTTTAAATAATTATTGTCAAGAATCAAACTAAATTATAGCCCTTTATAGGTTGTAAATACTGCAGAAAAAACATACCAACTGGTATTTAATTAGCAAGGTTTACTATACAATAACAACATTTTTAGGACAAAAAGATACCGGTTAGTATTTATTGTAAAAACCAGCACTTTCTAATATTCTAACATTTCTAACGTAGGAATTTTTGCGGTTGTGGTGTTCTATTAGTACAGAAATCAAAATAAAAAGAACACATGACACAAGATATAAAACGAAAATTAACAAGACAGGTTCTCATCGACAAAGGATTCGAATTAATAAATACTTACGGTTATCATGCGGTTAGTATTGACAGTATTATTAATGAAGTAGGTTTAACAAAAGGCGCATTTTATTATCACTTCGATAATAAACATCATTTTGTAGAAGCGGTGATCCAGGAAAGGATCAGTAAAGAGATCTATAGTAACTTTATCGAACCCCTAAAAGAAAGAGGTAATCCAATATTTATTCTAGCGGATCTATTACATGATCTATTATTAAAAGATAAGTCATTAGATCAAAACCTGGGAAGCCCATTAAGCAACCTTATAACTGCTTTAAGTCATGAATCGAACGATTATGGCCTGCAATTACAATTAAAAGAAATTTTAGATGAATGGCAGGTGGCTATGATGAACTTTTTACATCGGGGTATAGAAGATTCTTATTTAAACAGACACATACAACCCGAATCTGTTGCTCAGTTTATTATTGTATCTATTGAAGGCGTTAGAACCTTAAAGAAAGTTACCAATGACTCGGGTATCTTTTATAACTATATTCAACAATTAAAGAACTATTTAGATACTTTGAAAATAACTAAAGAAGAAACTGAAACAAGAAAGTATTATTTGGCTAGTTGATCAATAAATTACACCCGCGCAGGTCAGAATGATCAAAACGCCCGAGCACCTCGAAAGAACCATCAATATGAGTTTTACCGAGATCTTGGGTGGCAATAAAGGAGCATGAATTGATATTCGCCAGATCTATTATATTAATCCCACCTGTTCTTTCGTGAGGTAGTAATTCCATAGCATTTTCAGGATCCCTGATTAAAATTTTCATCCATGGAGGCGAATTGAAAATGCCTTCTCCTTTTGAATATGCCTGACTTAGTAATTCGGTCATACCGTATTCGGAATGAATGTGGTTTACGCCAAACCCCGATTTTAATAGTTCGTGCAGTTCACCTCTAATTAATTCTTTTCTTCTGCCCTTCATACCGCCGGTTTCCATAACAATCGTATTCTTTAGATCAAAATTAAAATTTTCAACTAGATCCAACAAGGCGAAAGAAACACCAATTAGCATAACTTTTTCACTTGTATTTTCAAGATCGATCAACACATCTTTTAACTCAGAAAAATTGGAAAGATAAAATCCGCTTTTTTTGTTATTAGATCTTTTGATGAGATCGGCTACCATATAGATCAAAGAAGAACCTTCTCTTTCTAAATAGGAGGGCAGCAGGGCAAGAATAGCATAATCTTCGATTTTACCATAGAACTGTTCGAAGGCCTTTGTATAACTCTCTTGATAAATAGAAACGTCGGTTATGAAATGTTTACTAACCAAATTTCCTGTAGTTCCAGAACTGGCGAATATTACTTCAACCGGGTGTTTATTACTTACAACTTTATGGGTTTTAAAAAATTGAATTGGCAGAAAAGGAATATCCTGAATTGTTTCTACCGAATCTGGATCAACCTTAAGGAATGATAGGAATTTATGATAAACATTATTATGCTTAGCTTGATGTTTAAAAACAGATAATGCAACGTTTTTAAACTGCGCAGAAGATTCAATAGAAAAAATGTCTTTAGCCAGCATAGTAGTTTACGTTACCGTAAAAGTAATTCAATTTTACGCAACCCTAAAGACAAATAAGTATCTTAAACATAAATTAAATTATATAATGATAAGGAAAATTTTTATAATAACTTTAGTTGTTTTTAGTTGCATATCTTGCAATTTAAATGATGATGATACGAATTTCAGTATTAAGACATTACCTATTAATGAGGCAGTGGTGCCGGAATCATTTGAATTTGGGTCATCATATACATTAAAGGTTATGTATGACCTGCCTAGTGGCTGTCATTCATTTTACGATCTGTATTATCAATATGACGGGGATGCAAGAATTGTAGCGGTAAACTCTATAGTTAATACGAATTCAGCATGCACAGAAGCTTTAATTGAAGCTGAACATACTTTTGTTGTAAAAGCAACACAAGAGGAAGATTACATCTTTAAATTTTGGAAAGGTGAGGACAGCAACGGCCAGGATATTTTTTTAGAAATTGTAGTGCCGGTAAATAATTAATAACTAAAACCAAATTATGAGTTTAGAAGAACTCATAAATAACTGTAAGCAAAAAGACAATAAGGCTCAGTCTCAGATTTACCAGCTCTATGCAGGTAAGTTGTTTGCCATATGCTTAAAATATTCAAAAAATTACCAAGAAGCCCAAGATAATTTGCAAAATGGTTTTATCACCATTTTTGACAAAATAGAGCAATATAATTTTAAAGGATCTTTTGAGGGATGGCTAAGGAGGATTGTTATCAATACCGCCTTACAAACCTATCGGCAAAAGAATGTGTTAAATCTTATAACCGAAGACATACCAGAACAGGTAGAAATTGAAATTGAAGAAGAAGAGGTTTCTCTTGATTTTCTGTTAAAACTTATTCAGGAGTTGCCCAATAGATACAGGCTTGTATTCAATTTGTATGTTCTGGATGGATATCCACATAAAGAGATTGCAGCCATGTTAGATATCAGTGAAGGGACATCAAAATCTAACCTTTCTAGAGCCCGGTTAATTTTAAGAAATAAGATTGAATTATATCAATCTCAAGTAAAAAAAAATGAAGTGTTTAAGTGATGGATGATAAGAAAAATATAGACAGGCTATTTCAAGAAAAATTTAAAGACTATGAGGTTTTTCCAGAACCTATAGTTTGGAAAAACATTGAAAAGCAAATAAGGAATCAAAAGAAAAGAAGAATTATACCACTTTGGTTAAGATTTGCAGGTGCGGCCGCAGTGCTGTTAATGCTGGTGTCTACCGGTTTTTGGCTTTTTGATCAAGACAGCAATCTTGAAGATATTCCCAATGAGATCATCATTACTAACACTGACGTTGATACATCGGCCGACAGCGAAAAAAATGATGTAGGCAAAGAAGAAAAAAACATAAATACTGATCAAATCCCAAACTTTAAAGAAGAAAATCTGATCTCAACATCAAACCAACAAAATTATAAGTCTAAATCAAACACAGTACAGATAGGCGAAGTTTCTAATCCTGAAATTGAAGAAAGCAACACATTTATGGCCGAAGCAGAAGAGATAATTGCCACTTCTGAACCAGTCACAGAGGAGTCTAGTCCTGTTGAAGACAATTTCGTTAAGCCTGATGTCATTTTGGAAGATAGCAAAGCCTTGGTAGCTTTTGAAGAAAATAATGAGGTTAAAGAAGATGAAAAAATTGATTTGCTTGAAGAAATGAATAAATTAAATGATAAAGAAGAAATTACTGATGCTAAAACAGCAAAATGGTCTGTTGGTTCAATAATAGCACCCGTTTACTATAATACTTTCAGTAATGGGTCACCTATAGACCCCTCTTTAGCAAATAATAATAAAGATGGTGAAGGCTCTGTTTCTTATGGACTGAAATTAAATTATAAAATATCGAATAAATTTAGTTTGCAATCGGGTATCAATACTGTCGAATTAGGTTATGTTACAGAAAATGTAAGCGCCCTATTATCGTCATCATTATTAGAAGGTTCAGAGACCAATATCAACACTAACATTGAAGACGTTTCAGTTGCAGCGGTTTCTACCTTATCGCAAAATTCCGACGCTTTCAGCCAAAGATCATCAATAGATCAGGAAGGTAGTTTGGATCAAAATTTTAGTTATGTTGAAATTCCTTTAGAAGCTAAATACAATATTTTGCAGAAAAAGTTAGGCGTAAATATCGTGGGAGGTATTAGTACTTATTTATTATACCAAAACAAGGTTACGATCAATTCATTCGGAAAAAGCACCATATTAGGAGAAGCCTCTAATCTGAACTCCCTTAATTTTAGCGGAAATTTAGGGCTGGATTTTGACTATAACATTAGTAAAAAATTATATATAAATGTATCACCGATGCTTAAATATCAATTTAATACGTTTTCTGAAAACGCTGGCGGTTTTCAGCCTTATTATTTTGGTGTTTACACCGGTTTAAATTTTAGGTTTTAGTTGGTTAATTATATTTGGTTGGTTGCCAAATATTACTTAAAAGCTGGGCATTTATGCCCGGCTTTTTTGTTTTATCAAAATCTGTTTCCATGTAAATAATTTGTAATTTAGCAGCTTAAAATAAAGTTCGATAAAATGACATTAATAGCCACCGATTTCGGAATACAAAAAGCACTAAAGCAATTAGGCGTAAGTGACTTAAATAACGGAACCTCTACGGGATCTCAAAATTTTTCTTCAGGAGAAATATTGGCGTCTCATTCACCGGTAGATGGAGAACTGATAGGTAAAGTTAAGACCACAACCAAAGAAGATTATGAAAAGATGATGGTTACGGCCACTTCTGCTTTCAATAAATGGAAACTTATGCCGGCTCCTCAGCGAGGGGAGATCGTTCGTCAATTTGGTGAGAAACTACGCGAATTAAAAGAGCCGCTGGGTAAATTGGTATCATACGAAATGGGGAAAAGTTATCAGGAAGGCCTGGGAGAAGTACAGGAAATGATCGATATCTGCGATTTTGCGGTTGGTTTATCCAGACAATTACACGGATTGACCATGCACAGTGAACGTCCTGGACATAGAATGTATGAACAATACCATCCTTTGGGCGTAGTTGGCATCATCTCAGCGTTTAATTTTCCAGTAGCTGTTTGGGCATGGAATACGGCCTTAGCATGGATATGTGGTGATGTATGTGTTTGGAAGCCGTCTGAAAAGGCACCATTATGCGGAATAGCATGTCAGAATATTGCCGCATCAGTTTTTAAAGCTAATAATTTACCCGAAGGAATATCATGTTTGGTCAATGGAGATTATCGTGTAGGAGAATTTATGACAAATGATAAGCGCGTTCCGTTAATTTCTGCTACTGGCTCCATTAGAATGGGAAAAATTGTGGCTCAAAAAGTAGCTGCCAGATTAGGAAAATCATTATTGGAATTAGGAGGAAATAATGCCATTATTGTAACGCCGGATGCAGATATAAAAATGACAGTTATTGGCGCCGTATTCGGGGCGGTAGGAACCGCAGGACAACGCTGTACATCAACACGACGACTGATCATTCATGAAAGTATTTATGATAAGGTTAAGAACGCCATTGTAGATGCTTATAAGCAGTTACGAATAGGTAACCCCTTAGATGAAAATAATCATATAGGCCCATTAATCGACAAAGATGCTGTAGATATGTATAAGGTAGCATTGGATAAAGTAGTTGAAGAAGGCGGCAAATTAATTATTGAAGGCGGCGTAGTTTCCGGAGAAGGTTATGAAAGCGGATGTTATGTAAAACCGGCCATAGCCGAAGCAGTCAATAGTTTTGAAATAGTGCAGCATGAAACCTTTGCACCGATACTTTATTTATTAAAATATTCAGGTGGGGTAGAGAATGCCATTGAAATACAGAATGGAGTAGTGCAAGGACTTTCGTCGGCCATTATGACCAATAATTTACGTGAAGCCGAACGATTTTTATCTGTTGCTGGTTCAGACTGTGGTATTGCAAATGTTAATATCGGAACTTCAGGTGCCGAAATAGGCGGTGCTTTTGGGGGTGAAAAAGAAACAGGAGGCGGACGCGAATCGGGATCTGATGCCTGGAAAGTATATATGCGACGTCAAACAAATACGATTAATTATACTACAGAATTGCCTTTGGCTCAAGGTATAAAATTTGATCTGTAATGCGATTTTAGAATAAAAACAACTAAAAACCGTTTCTAATTGGAAGCGGTTTTTTATTTTTAATAACTATTTTGGTACAAAGTTTGACATAGTATTTAAGATAATACAATAATTATCAATTATTTAAGATTAAAAATTATGAAGAAACAACTACTTTTTATATTATTTTCAATATTTCTTTTAAGCTTTATAGGCTTAACTAACCAGGAAGATAGGTGGTTGGCACCAGAGGGTGCCAAGAAATTAAGCAACCCTATAGACAATTCTGATAAAGCCGAATCTGTAATGCGAGGAGCTAAAATATTTAAAACACGCTGTATGATATGTCACGGCCCTCAGGGAAAAGGCGATGGGATTGGTGGTAAGGCACTTACACCTAAACCACAAAACCTTACTTTACCGATGGTACAGGCCCAAACAGATGGTGAAATATTTTGGAAAGTAACGAATGGAAGAAACGATATGATCAAATGGGGTCCTATTTTAACAGAAGCCCAACGTTGGGATCTCGTTAATTATGTTAGAACATTAAAATAGCTTAGATACTATAAGTTACCTTTCGTAAAACACGCTTGGCCTCTTTTAGGTTGATATAAGCGGTCTTATCACTTAGATTTTTTAGAAATGGCTGTGCCAATTCCAGTTTATCTCTTGCCTCTTTAAATCCGTTTAAAGAACAAATTAAATATGAAGTGGGCAATTGTTCAAGATCTAATTTGTCATTTTTATTTAGAGGAAGTTTCTTTTCTAACTTATCTATTATGGCGTTATTGCTATTGTATATGTGTTGTAGTACTATTTGATCATAAACTGGCGGTTCAAAAAGCAACTCAGTAGCGATATCATAAATACCGTTATCTTTAAAATTGATCACTGTTTTTTCTAATGGGTAATAAGTATGGTCTTTATCTATACCTAACTGAACATATTCAGTAATAATAAAAGATTGGCTGTTATATTCTATTTCAACTTCATCTAAGGCAGAATAAAATAGACGTATCTGCTCATTGATAAGCTCTATATCTACTCTGGAGTAGACTGTTTTAGAATCCACCACCTTTTTTATTCCGGCCCAACACACCACAAAATGATCTTTAAAGACTTTATAAGTTGGGTGTAAACTCTTTTTGTGGTCATTCATAAAATCGAAAACACCATTTAAAGTGAGCTCTATATTATTTAGAGCATTCTTTTCAATAGCCTCGACAATCGATTTATTGGTGTTTTTTAATGCTAATTTTACTGTAGGAATTGAATTGCTCCCCTGACGTAGAAAAATATCATTTTTCTTGTACTTCCATATATTTTTTTTAAGGGATGTTATTTTTTTAATTGGGTTGATTGTGACCAAACCTACAACCCTGTATCTGGGTAATCGGGGAAATGCAATATTTTCATATTGAATTTTAGGAGGATTTACAAAATAAGCGTTTACTAAATTTTGAATTTTGCTGTCATCGAAAAAATCTACACCAATAATTTTATTGGTTTCATCCTCAACCCCAATAACGATATAGGAATTATTTTCGGGATTAGAATTAGACAATGCACATACGTGTTTTAAAAACTTTGCCTTCCCTTCTCTAGAATCTAGATTTAGCTTCATTTTTTTATCATAGAAGCTATTCTCATCATTGTAGGCCAATAAGTTTATTATTAAAAGACGCTTGTTTATCATTGTTAGAAATATATTATAAAAGTACAAAAAAACCGCCTCAGAATCTCTGAGGCGGCGTATGGTTGAACTTAATCAACCAAAATCAACTAACCAAACCTTATCTTTATACTTTTGTATTTCTTTTTTTGATATTTCTTTTGACCTTAAATCGTTTTCTTCCTTCGGTATCTAAACCCTTTTCCAATCCATTTTTATATTGAATATTTCTTCGTCCTTTAAAATCATAGGTTGTTCCAGAATCGACATGGAATAAACTTATTTCACCATCATTTAAAACGCTCAATTCGAACTCTTCATTGTCAAAGAAATCATAATCTAATGTTAATATTTTTAGATCTTCATAACCATCAACGTCAAACACTTCATAACCACCTACATAGTCCCAATTAATTTGGTCAATATTCGTGCCAAACTCATCTTGTGAAGACCTAAATGTGTTCAAGTCTTCTGGCGTAAATTGTAAGAAATTTTCATAGTCAAATTCGTTCAAAGCTCCCTCTTGACTGGTATAGGTTTTTTCCCAGGCAATATACTCTTGCAAAAAATATTCTATGTTATCATAAAAAACAAGATCATAATCAAAATTATTTTTTTGATACCCAATTAAATAATATGAAGTATTGGTATATGTATCTCTAATTTTAATTTCATCACGCCTCAATTGTACTACTTCCAAATCGATAAAACCATCACGATTGTGGTCTATTTCGAGTACACCGTTAAAGGTATCGTAATACCCAATCGGGACACCATAACCATTCCCAACTGATCCAATACCGACTAAATTATTATTAGCATATAAACGCCCACCCTGAAATGAAATTGTGAAAGCTTTTGATAAAAAAGGGATATCAATATTTCCTGTAGTTTTATTATAATCTACATACCATAGATCATAAGAGGTTACCAATTGCTCAAGTGAAACAGAATGGTCAAAATCGTCTATCGCTACGATACACGAACTTAATAAGGTTACGGTTAGAAATAGTCCTGTAAGTAATTTTAAAGCTTTCATAAGCACAGTTTTTAATGTTTCCGCTATATAGAAACCAAACTCTGTGCCAAAAAAAATTATGGATAGTAAATTGGCTTTTCCTTTTTTAGATTTTCGACCTTAAAATAATGTTTCTTTTTTTTAATAAAATAACTAATAACACATTCATTATCAAGTAATTCAAATGGATTCTGCTTTGGAGTTACCCGCACCTTATTCACCATTTCCTCTTTGGGATCTGAGTGCATAATAATATTTCTATCATTATGAGAGATACTTATGAAATTACCTTTTAAAACCTGCATTGAAGTGGTGGTATTTAGATCTAATTTAGTTACTTCACCTTTAAAGAAAACAGAATCAAAAACGATATCGTTTGAAACAGCTCCTGCCAACTCTATATAGATAAAACTTCCTTTAGATTCTGGTTGACCGCCAAACCAATCTTGGTAATAAGCCCTGTTAATTGTAAATGGAGGGTTTTTATCAAATTGAGCACTCCCACAATGAGTGAAGAGGGTAAAAATAATCAGGCTAGTCGCCATTATTGATAAAGATTTCATAATTGTATTTTTTATAAGAGGTACAAAAGAAATGCCAAAATTTAATAGGCTCTTTTATTTACACCTTCATAAAAGTTTATAAATGCCCGGTTTACAACTTTGGTACCCCCAATAGTAGGGTAGTTACCGGTAAAATACCAATCCCCGGCATTTTTAGTACAAGCTTTGTGTAAGTTTTCGATGGACTGAAATATGACTTTTATTTCTGCATTTATAGTTTCAGTTTTCAACATTTGGGCAATTTTATCAGAAATCTGTTCAGGCGTAAATGGCTTATAGATCTCACGCACATAATTTTCGATAAGATGATCTTCTAAGGCATATTGATTTTTACATTTTTTATAGACTTCATCTAAAATATACTCTTGATCGGTTTCCTTTAATAATTGTAAGGTTGCTTTGAAGGCAATAAATTCTTCAAGTTTTGCCATGTCTATACCATAACAATCAGGATATCTTATTTGGGGTGCTGAAGAGACTATCACTATTTTTTTAGGATGTAACCTGTCTAATATTTTGATAATACTCTTTTTTAGGGTTGTCCCTCTTACAATACTATCATCAATGATCACCAGATTGTCTTCTGGTTTAACAACACCATAGGTAATATCATATACATGCGCCACTAGGTCATCCCGACTGTTATCATCAGCGATAAAAGTTCTTAATTTTGCATCTTTTATCGCAATTTTTTCAATGCGTGGCCTTTCTGATAATATTTCTGTTACCTTTTTTAAGGAAAGATTGCGTTGGCCTTTAAGTAATCGCTCTAGTTTGTGTTTGTTTAAATACTCCTCAGCAGCTTCGGTCATTCCATAAAATGAGGTTTCTGCAGTATTAGGGATATAAGAAAATACGGTATTTTTAATATCGTTATCTATACTTTTAAGAATAGTGGGAAAAATAAACTTTCCTAATTTTTTTCGCTCTTGGTATATTTCAGCATCACTACCTCTTGAAAAATAAATACGTTCGAATGAACATGACATTTTTGGTTTTTGTTCCATCACTTGCTCAATGGTAGTCGAGCCGTCTTTTTTTATGATGAGCGCATGAGCCCTATCTAATTCTTGAACCAAATCATAATCAACATTAAATGCAGTTTGTATTACGGGTCTTTCAGAGGCAACTACTACCACTTCGTCGTCTTTATAATAATAGGCCGGTCTTATCCCTGAAGGGTCTCTCAAGACAAAAGCATCACCATGCCCTATCAATCCAACCATCGCATAACCACCATCCCAGTTTTTTGAGGCCCGTTGAAGAATTTTAGTAATATTAAGTTCCTTTTCTATATAGTGAGATGCTTCCTTTTTACTTATACCTTTATCTTTGCATTCTTGATAAATTTTAGATACTTCATCATCTAAAAAATGACCTATTTTTTCCATGACCGTCACGGTATCGGTATTTTCTTTTGGGTGTTGCCCTAATTCGATCAATTCCTGTAACAGTTCGTTAGAATTGGTCATATTAAAATTTCCTGCAACGATGAGATTTTTATGTTTCCAGTTATTCTGGCGTAAAAACGGATGCACGGATTCTATGCTGTTTATTCCAAAAGTACCATAACGGACATGACCTAAAAACAGATTTCCGAAATATGGTAAATTTTCAACTTGCCAGTTCACGTCGTTCTTTTTATCGGGGTTTTTCTCGAGATCTGTACTTAATCTTTCATTGATCTGTGCAAAAATATCCTGAATGGGCGATTGTTCGTTCGACCTTACCCTGCTTATATAGCGAGTACCTGGTTTTACATCGAATTTTATACTGGCAAATCCTGCACCGTCTTGCCCACGATTATGCTGTTTTTCCATTAACAAGTACATTTTGTTAATGGCATAAAAAGAAGTACCGTATTTTTTTTGGTAAAACTCAAGTGGCTTTAGAAGTCTTACCAAGGCAATTCCGCATTCGTGCTTAATAGCATCACTCATTTTTAGTTATTTGAAAAAAAATTCCGCAAAAAAAAGCGGAATAAAGTATTTAATTTAATTCTATTTCAAATTGAGTTAATTCTTTGAATCGACGTAAGCGCTTGTGAATTTCCTCACTTTTTAGATCTTCCATTCTTCTTGTCCCGAATTTTTCAACACAAAAAGAGGCTAAGTTTGAACCGTAAATCACGGCATTTTTCATATTCTCAAAAGAAATATCTCTGGTTTTTGCTAAGTATCCTATAAAGCCACCTGCAAAAGTATCTCCTGCTCCGGTGGGATCAAATACCTCTTCTAAAGGTAAGGCAGGCGCAAAGAAAATATTACCTTTATGAAATAATAAGGCCCCATGTTCTCCTTTTTTTATTACAACATATTTTGGCCCGAATTTAGCAATCCGCTGAGCTGCTTTTACCAATGAATATTCACCACTCAATTGCCGGGCTTCTTCGTCGTTAATAGTAAGGACATCAATTTTCTTTAACACTTCAATAAGTTCATCCCAAGCATTATTCATCCAAAAATTCATAGTATCTAAAACCACTAATTTTGGTCGTTTAGGAATTTGTTGTATAACAGCCATTTGAACAGATGGGTGTAAATTACCCAGCATTAAAAAATCACAATCTTTATAATTTTCGGGTACTTTTGGATTAAAATCCGCCAATACATTTAGATCAGTGATTAGCGTATCTCTTGAATTCATATCGTTATGATATTTCCCTTTCCAGAAAAATGTCTTACCACCCTTTACTATTTCGATACCAGAAGTGTCGATATTTTTAGAATTCAACATTTCTATATATCCTGTTGGAAAATCATCACCAACCACCGAAACAATGGCAGACTTAACATCAAACTGGGCCGCAGCAAGACCAATAAAAGTTGCTGCACCTCCCA
>Ga0316201_10002832_pt1 | contig 12540 bp, 11 predicted proteins | sample CS6wburrow_MG_FD_204516 | JGI IMG/M metagenome (GOLD analysis project Ga0316201, IMG submission 204516) | Coastal sediment microbial communities from Delaware Bay, Delaware, United States - CS-6 worm burrow | ecosystem: Environmental > Aquatic > Marine > Coastal > Sediment | place: USA... | reverse complement strand
TACAAGGCACGCGCCGCGGCGGTATCGGCCGGCGGCGTGGCAATCTGCACGACGACAATCTGATCACCGGCCGCCTTGCCCGCAACCGGCAGGCCGCGCCCCTTCAGGCGCAGCTTTTGTCCGGCGTGCGCGCCGGCCGGGATATTCAGATCCACCGGACCGCCAAGTGTCGGCACCTTCACCTTGCCCCCCAATGCAGCCTCCCACGGGGTGACAGGCAGGTTCAGATACACATCGCTGCCAGCCACCTGGTAGAGGCGGTGCGGCTTGAAACGGATCTCGAGAAACAGGTCACCCGGCGGGCCATTGTTGATGCCCGACGCCCCCTGGCCGGGCAGCCGGATACGTTTGCCCTCGGTCACACCGCGCGGCACCTTGACCTGGAGCTTGCGCTGCCTGGTCGTCAGGCGCCCGTGCGGATCATATTCCGGCACACGCAGCTGCAGGGCGAGCGTCTGCCCGTGGAAGGCATCCTCGAGGCTGACCTCGATACTGGAGTGATGGTCCTCGCCGCGGCCGGCGCGGCGGCCGGCCTGCGAAAAACCCGCGTGGCGATGCACGCCGGCACCACCGAACAGGCTCTCGAAGAAATCCGAAAACCCGGATTCATCGGCTTCCGTGTAGCCGCCGCCGGAGAATTCGAATCCAGCGTCCCAGCCCGGCGGCGGACGGAAATCCTGACCACTCTTCCAGTTGCTTCCCAGCTGGTCGTAGGCCGCACGCTTCTCCGGATCCTTGAGTACCTCGTAGGCCTCCCCCAGTGCCTTGAAACGCTTCTCGGCATCCGCTTCCTTGCTGACGTCCGGATGAAACTTTCGCGCCAGTTTGCGATAGGCGCGCTTGATCTCATCCTGCGTCGCATCCCGCGCGACGCCCATCAGCTCGTAATAGTCTTTGAACTCCATCGATCAGACCGTCACCCAACGCGTTGCCGCAAAATAGAGGTTTCCACCCGATGCCGCCGAGGCGGCACCGGTTTCCGTGCTTAGCTGTTGACCGCGATTTTACGCGGCTGGACCTTCTCCTGCTTGCCGATGCGTACTTCAAGCACGCCGTGATTGCTGTTTGCGGTGATCTTTTCAGGATCCGCTGTATCGGGCAGGCTGAAACGGCGATAGAAGCTGCCAGACGTGCGCTCGACGCGCTTGTAACCCTCGCGTTCTTCCTTCTTCTCAGCCTCCTTTTCGCCCTTGATCGTCAGCATGCCGTCTTCCATGTGGACCTCGATATCCTTCGGGTCAACGCCGGGGATATCGGCGACGATCAGGAAACCGTCGTCTTCCTCCTTGATATCGACCGCTGGTACCCAATCGCTTGTCGCGACGCTGCTGCCCTCGGCAGCACGGGTATCCATGGCCCTTTCCATCTCGCGACGCATTTGCTCGAGCAGGCTCCACGGTTCGTATCTCATCATGCTCATCGCTTGTCCCTCCTATTTCGAGACGTGTCCTTCAACACTCATGGCGGGATCAGCCCCGCCCTCCTGGTACCTAGATCGGGGCACAGGCGCGATATCTCAAGGGCTGGAAACGCCTGTCCGGCCATATCGAGAGGCCACGCAGCACCGGACACTGGAGGCCCGGCGGCAACACCTGGAGAGGCGAGTCGACACGGACCCGAGCCGCCCGGCCTGCTCGACAGCGTGTCTGGCGGCCGGCTACCCGACCAGCGTGTAACAGGGCGTGTATTCGCCCTGCAGTTTCATCCGTTGCTGCACGACGAAGCGCTGCAACAGTTCATCCATGGCCGCCAACATCGCCGGCTCGGCACGGATCTCGAACGGCCCATGTTCTTCCACGGCCCGAATCCCCTGCTCCTTGACGTTGCCGGCGACGATGCCGGAAAACACCCGGCGCAGGTTGGCGGCCAGCAGGTGCGGCGGCTGATCGCGGTCGAGCGACAGTGCGGCCATGGCCTCGTGGCTGGGCGCGAACGGTTCCTGGAACTCCTTTTCGATGCGCAGCTGCCAGTTGAAATAGAAGGCATCGCGGCCCTCGCAACGAAACTGCCTGACGGCCTCCATCGCCTGTTTCATCTCGCGCGCGACCTGTGCCGGATCGTCAATCAAGATCTTGTACAAGCGCTGCGCATCGGCGCCGAGCGTCGCAAGAACATACTGATCCACGGCCTCGAAATACTCCGCGCTCTCCGCAGGACCGGTCAGCACCACCGGGAACGGATGCGCCGCGTTGTCCGGATGCATCAGTATACCCAGCAGGTACAGCAGTTCCTCGATCGTGCCCACACCACCGGGAAATATCACGACACCGTGTCCCACGCGCACAAATGCCTCGAGGCGTTTTTCGATATCCGGCAGGATCACCAGCTCGTTGACAATCGGGTTCGGCGGTTCCGAGGCGATGATACCCGGCTCGGTCAGCCCGATATAACGCCCGCCCACGATGCGTTGCTTGGCATGCCCGATGGTCGCCCCTTTCATCGGCCCTTTCATCGCCCCGGGTCCGCAGCCGGTGCACACATCCAGGCCGCGCAGGCCGAACTGGTAACCGACCTCCTTGGTGTAGTCATACTCGGCGCGCCCGATCGAGTGACCGCCCCAACAGACGACGATGTTTGGATCGACATTGGGCTGCAGCAGCCGCGCATTGCGCAGGATATGAAACACCGCCGAGGTGACGTGTTCGCTCTTGTCCAGATCCAGGGTCGGATCGCACTGGATCTCGTTGTGGGTGTAGATGATGTCGCGCAACACGGCGAACAGGTGCTCGCGGATACCGCGGATCATTTTTCCGTCGACGAAGGCCGCTGTCGGCGCATTTTCCAGACGCAGCTTGATACCCTGGTTGCGCTGTTTGAGGTTGATGCCGAAATCGCGGTAGGTTTCGAAGATCTCGCGCGCATCGTCCGTGTGGCTGCCGCTGTTCAACACCGCCAGGGCGCAGCTCCGAAACAGCCGGTAGAGCCCGCGGGCGCTGGTGTCGAGCAGCGTTTTGACCTCGCGCTGCGACAGGACTTCGAGCTTTCCCTCTGGACTGACAGAGGCGCTGATCTTCTTCATGGAATCTCCGACATTCGTCGCACGCGACCGGCACGACGGGATTGATGAACGGCCGACATGGTAAGACCGGGCGTGGCTTTGCACCACCCCTCTACTGCGCCGCCGGGACATCGCTTCAGTTCAGAGAATCAGGGGGCCACCGCGTCCGCATGCGCCGCCGTGGCCTTGGCCTTGGCCTGTGCTTTCATCAACTCGACGACTGCGTAGATTCCGAAATGGCGGTTCGGGCTGAGATTCTCGGCAAGCTTGAGCTGACCGAACAGATCGTCGACATCAAGGGCCTCGATCTCCTCTGGCGTGCGTTCCGACATCAGACCGATCAGCAGGGCCAGAACCCCCTTGATGATCGCCGTGTCGCAATCGCCGACGTAGTCGAGTCGGTCGCCCCCCGATGCGGACGGTACGGCGCACACCCACACCTTGCTGATGCAGCCCTGCACGCGGTTTTCATCGGTGCGGAAGCGGTCATCGAGGTGCGGCAACGCCTCGCCAAGCTCGACCATGTAGGCGTATCGCGCCTCCCAGTCGTCGAGCAGTTCGAAGTTGTCGAGTACCTCCTGGCTGGTCAGCATCGTGGTCTCTACACGCTGAACGATTCGCCGCAACCGCACATCTCCTTGATGTTCGGGTTACGGAATTCAAAGCCTTCGTTGAGCAGGTTGGTCTTGACGAAGTCGACGGTCAAGCCATCGAGCTGTTCAAGGGACTTTTCGTCCACCACCACCTTGACGCCATGACTCTCGAACACATGATCGCCGGTGTCCACCGTATCCGCATAGTCAACGACATAGGCGAACCCTGTGCAGCCGCTCTTCTTCGTGCGGATACGCAATCCTTCGCCGCTGCCGCGTTTCTCGATCTCGCGCGTGACGTGACGGGCCGCATTCTCTGTCAACTGAACTGCCATGATCTTATCCTCCCGAATCTTCCGGTGTGTCTCAGATTTGGATCGCTCATAACATACCAAGTTCCAACAGTGCCTCTTCGGTCATTTTTTCCTTGGTCCACGGCGGATCCCAGACCAACGTCACTTTGCAGCGTCCGACCCCGTCGACACTCTCGACAGCCTGCTCGACCATGCGTGGCAAGGTCCCGGCGACCGGACATCCCGGTGCGGTCAGCGTCATGTCGACGGCGATGTCCTCATCACCCACGGCATCGATCGCGTATATCAGTCCGAGGTCGTAGATGTTCACCGAAATCTCCGGGTCGTACACGGTACGCATGGCCGCGATGATCGCTTCCAGTCTTGGATCTACAGTGGATTCGGTCATACGGTTGTCAACCTCTTGTACACGGGCTTCGCAGCCAGCCTCCAGGTGCGCGTCATGAAGCATCGCCACTCTCTCCTTCGACCAGCGCCGCGCCGCTTGTCGACAGACGCTTGTCGAGCAGTTCCTGAGCGATCTCGCGCAGCGACTGATCTGCAAGGCGATCCAGTACGTCACCCGCGAATCCCTGGCACAACATGCGCATCGCCTGCGACTCGGGGATCCCGCGCGAACGCAGGTAGAACAAACTGTCTTTGTCGAGTTCCCCGACGGTCGTGCCATGGCTGCACTTCACATCGTCGGCGTAGATCTCCAACTGAGGTTTGGTATCGACCTCGGCCGAGCGTGACAGCATCAGGTTATCGTTGCTCAACTGGGCATCGGTTTTCTGCGCATCCCGGGCGACCAGGATCCGTCCGTCGAACACTATCCGGCCGCGGCCGTCGAGGATCCCCTTGAATGCCTCCCTGCTCGTACAGCGCGGCACATCGTGACGAATATCGAGATGCACGTCGTTGAGCTGCTTGTCACCGGCAAGCATCAGCCCGTTCAAATCGGCCTCTGCCCCTTCACCGGCAAACACGACCTGCAGGTTGGTACGCGACCACTCACCGCCCAACGCAGCGGCAACGTGCCGGTAAAAGCTGTTCTCAGAAAGCGTCACGCGCAGCTCCGTGAGGTGCTGCGCCCCAACGCTCTCGGTCTGCAAACGCTCATGTACCAGACCGGCGCCTGCGGCCACGTGCACGTCGACGACCGCGTTCGTGAAGTAAACAGGATCACCGACGCTGCAATAGCGTTCCACGACGCGCGCCTGTGCGCCCTCGTCAACGACGATCGCGTGCCGCGGGTGACAGATGCCCGGTTCGTCAGTGCCCACGGCGATATGCAGAATCTCGATCGGCGAATCGAGGATCGTGCCGGCCGCAAGATGGATCAATGCGCCGTCAGAGACCAGCGCCGAATTGAGCGCCGAAAACACGTGACGATGCTCGGCCACCCGCTCGACTTGCTGTCGCAGGCCCACCGGCAACTGTCCGGGTGCCTGGGTGATGGTCGTCAGCGTCACGCCGTCGGGCAAGGTACCGATGGCCGACAGCGCCGGTGCATGATACCCGTTGACGAAAACGAGACGCGGCCCGACGCTGTCCGGACGCAGCAGATGCTGGATATCCGCGATTACCAGGATACCCGGCGCGGCAACCTGCGGCGCGCGATAAGACTGTCGCTCGAGAAAACCCACAGGGGTATAGCGCCAGGCCTCGTCTTTGCGAACCGGCAGGGGCATCGTCAGCACGTCGCGGGCCCCGCGTTCACGCACGGGTGTCAGCCAGCCGGGCGTCGCGAGTGCGCCCGCCGCTTCGCTACCGGCTGCCTGCACCAGCGCACGCAGATCGGTCGACGTCTGCTCCGCGGTATTCATGCGGCCTCCTCGTCGGCTAGCCAGCCATAGCCCTTCTCTTCAAGCTCCTTGGCCAGTGTTTTGTCGCCGGACCGCACGATGCGCCCACCAGCCAGCACGTGCACGAAGTCAGGCTCGATGTAATCGAGCAGACGCTGGTAGTGCGTCACCAGAATGACCGCGCGATCGGGGCTGCGCAGCGCATTCACGCCCTCGGAGACGGTGCGCAGCGCATCGATATCGAGACCCGAATCAGTCTCGTCCAGCACTGCAAGCTTCGGCTCGAACACCGCCATCTGCAGTATTTCGTTGCGCTTTTTCTCACCGCCGGAAAAGCCGGTATTGACCTGGCGCTTGAGCAGCTCGGGATTCATCGACACCAGCTTGATCTTCTCGCGCACCAACTTCAGAAAGGCGACCGAATCGAGTTCCGGCTCGCCGCGTGACTTGCGCTGGGCGTTCAGCGCCTCCTTCAAAAAGTGCGTGTTATTGACGCCGGGCAATTCGACCGGATACTGGAACGCCAGAAACAATCCGCGGCTCGCCCGCTCCTCGGGTTCGAGGGCGATCAGGTCCTGTCCCTCGAACAGCACTTCGCCGCCGGTCACGTCGTAACCATCGCGACCGGCCAACACGTGGGCCAGGGTGCTCTTACCCGAGCCGTTCGGACCCATGATCGCGTGCACCTCGCCCGGACGGACATCAAGATCGACACCCTGCAGGATTGGCTTGCCTTCCACTTCAGCAGTCAAGTTCTTAATCGATAACAACATGTCAAATGCTCCAGATTCAGCCAACGGCGCCTTCGAGGCTGATGGCCAGTAGTTTTTGTGCTTCGACGGCGAATTCCATCGGCAGTTCGTTGAAGATCTCTTTGCAGAAACCATTGACTATCAGCGACACGGCGTCCTCCTCGCTGATACCACGACTCCGGCAGTAGAACAGCTGGTCGTCGCCGATCTTCGACGTCGTGGCCTCATGTTCGACCTTCGCCGTCGGGTTCTTCACTTCGATGTAGGGATAGGTATGCGCGGCGCAGCGATCGCCGATCAGCAGCGAATCGCACTGCGTGTGGTTGCGGGCATTCTCCGCGCGCTGCGCCATACGCACCAGGCCGCGGTACGCCTGCTTTCCCTGTGCCGCCGAGATACCCTTCGACACGATCGTGCTGCGGGTGTTGCGGCCGATGTGGATCATCTTGGTGCCGGTGTCGGCCTGCTGGCGGCCACGCGTGACGGCGACCGAGTAGAACTCACCCACCGAGTCGTCGCCACGCAGCAGACAGCTCGGGTATTTCCACGTGATCGCCGATCCTGTCTCCACCTGCGTCCACGAGATCTTCGAGCGGTCACCGCGGCAATCTCCACGCTTGGTGACGAAGTTGTAGATGCCGCCCTTGCCGTTCGCGTCGCCGGGATACCAGTTCTGCACCGTTGAATATTTTATCTGCGCGTCTTTCATCGCAACCAGCTCGACGACTGCGGCATGCAGTTGGTTTTCATCCCGCATCGGGGCGGTACAGCCCTCCAGGTAGCTCACGTGGCTGCCTTCTTCAGCAATGATCAGCGTGCGTTCGAACTGACCGGTGTTCTGCGCGTTGATGCGAAAATACGTCGACAGCTCCATCGGGCATCGCACACCCTTGGGGATGTACACGAACGTTCCGTCGGTGAACACCGCGGCATTGAGTGCGGCATAGTAGTTGTCGGTGTGCGGCACGACCGAACCCAGGTACTCGCGCAGCAGGTCCGGGTGATCCTGCGCCGCCTCAGAGATCGAGCAGAAGATCACGCCCGCCTCGGCCAGGTTTTCACGGAACGTGGTCGCCACGGACACGCTGTCGAACACGGCGTCCACGGCGACGCCGGCCAGCGCCTTTTGCTCTTCGAGCGGGATACCGAGTTTCTCGTAGGTCGCGAGCAGTTCCGGGTCGACCTCATCGAGGCTGTTGAGCGTCGGTTTCTTCCTGGGCGCGGCGAAGTAGGAGATCGCGTCGTGGTCGATCGGCGGATAATGCACTGATGCCCAATGAGGTGGCGTCATGGTCAGCCAGTGCCGGTAGGCCTTCAACCGGTACTCGAGCACCCACTCGGGTTCGGCCTTGCGCGAGGAGATGAAGCGAATGACGTCTTCGCTGAGCCCCGGGGGAATGATTTCCGTATCGATCTCACTGACAAAGCCGTGCTCGTATCCCCCCGAGACCAGCGCATCATACTGTTCTGACGTCGAACCCATAGCGACCTCTAAATCCGAGTGATTTACTAGGTTATGATTTTGGGCCGCTGGCGAACGAATGCAATACGCTGAAAGTAGGGTTTATTGGATTTCCACGACACCTGTCTGCGAAACCTCGATTCCCATGCTGGAAACCGGCCGAAAACAGCGACGTGGTCGGCTACTGTCGTCCCAGTCGGTGGCCTTTTTGCCTTGCCGCGGGCGACCGAATCACGACGGATCAATCATGCTCTCGATCGAAAAACTGCAAAAAAGCTACCAATCCGGCGAATCACGCCAGCGCGTCTTCGACGAGCTTACTCTCGACGTGCCGGCCGGCGAAATAGTCGCCCTGCTGGGTGCGAGCGGCAGCGGCAAGACCACGCTGCTGAATCTGTGCTGCGGCATCGACGACCCGGATTCCGGGCACGTCAGGATTGCCGACGTGGACGTGCACGCGCTCGCCGAGCCGGCACGCACGCTGTTTCGCCGGCGTTACATCGGGTTTGTCTTCCAGTTTTTCAACCTGATCCCGACCCTGACTGTCGGTGAAAATCTTGCGTTACCGACGGAGCTGCTGGGTGATCCACCGGGTGCCTCCGGACAGCGCGTGGCGCAGCTGCTTGACGCCGTGGGCCTGCCAGGCATGCGCGAGCGTTTCCCGGACACCCTGTCCGGCGGCGAGCAGCAACGCGTCGCGGTCGCGCGCGCGCTCGCGCACAGCCCGGACCTGCTGCTGGCCGACGAGCCGACCGGAAATCTCGACGAAAAAACCGGCGCGGCCGTCATTTCGCTGCTGGTCGACCTGGCACGCGACCACGGCACGACGATGCTGATCGTCACGCACAGCACCGCAGTAGCCGCAGCGGCAGACCGGGTGCTGCATTTACACCAGGGGAAACTGACGACATCGTGAGTACGCAGCGGCTCAACCGGCTGTTGTTGCGGTCCGGACTGCGTTACCTGCTGTGGCATCGCTGGCAGGCGCTGCTTGCGCTGGTCGGTATCACGCTCGGCGTCGCCGTGGTTCTTGCCGTCGACCTGGCCAACAACGCGGCCAGCCGGTCTTTCAAGGATGCGGCGGCCGAACTGCGCGGCGCCACGACACACCGCCTGATCAATCCCGCCGGCACGGTCCCCCAGGGGCTGTACGCCAAGCTGTACACCACCCCGGGACATCCGCCGATGGCACCGGTGATCAGCGACCGTGTCCGCGTCGAGGGCCAGGCGGGCCGTTTCCGACTGGTCGGGCTCGACCTGTTTGCAGAAGGCGCGTTTCGCCCGACGCTGGGCGAATCCATACGCGGTGAGTCGTCGCTGGGCAGCTGGCTGGCGCGCCCCGGCGCCGTCGCTCTGAGCGCCGCTGCCGCGGCCACATTGGGCGTGGAGTCGGGCGCACACATCGGGATCACCTACGAAGGCCGGGCGTACGAGCTGCAGGTTGCCGCGGTCCATCCAAGCAACAGCAGCGCCAGTGCCGATCTGCTGATCGTGGATATCGCCACTGCACAGGCGATCACCGGCATCAGCGACGGGCTGTCCTATATCGACCTGGTACTCGACGGCGAGGACGAAACACACAAATCCTGGATCGAGACACGCATTGCCGAGCCGATTCAGCTGATCGATGCCGGCGAACAGACCGAGGGCGTGGCTGGCATGTCAGCGGCGTTTGAACTGAACCTGACGGCAATGAGCCTGCTGGCACTGCTGGTCGGCATGTTCCTGATCTTCAATGCCATGAGCTTCGCCATCGTGCAACGGCGCACCCTGCTCGGGCGGCTGCGCGCACTCGGCGTGACGGCGACCGAGCTCTCGCGACTGGTGTTTGCCGAGGCCCTGGTGCTCGCGGTGATCGGCACAGCGCTTGGTATCGTTGCCGGCATAGTGCTCGGGCGCGGCCTGACCGGGATCGTGGCATCGGCGGTCTCATCGCTGTACTACGACGTCGCGGTGGCCAGCATGCCGATCGAACCGCTGTCGTTGTTGAAAGCCGCGCTGCTGGGGATCGCCGGCACGCTCGCCGCAACCTGGCTGCCGGCCCGCCAGGCCGCGGCCACCCCGCCACTGACCACGCTGTCGCGCTCCGCGCTGGAATCGGAAACGCGACGCCTGTTGCCGGGTGCAGGCCTGTTTGGTGTGGCCCTGATCCTGATCGGCCTGGGCGTCGCGCTGGTGATCCCTGGCGGTGTCGTCACGGGTTTTGCCGGTCTGTTCATGTTGCTGCTCGGCGCGGCCCTGGTGACGCCGATGTCGCTGCAACTGGCTCACGCACTGCTCGGTCGCTTGAAGCTGTCAGGCACGATGCGCATGGCGATACGCGATCTGAATCGTCACCTGTCGCGTCTGGCCACGGCCACGGCCGCGCTGATGGTGGCCCTGGCGGCCAGTGTTGGCGTCGCGGTCATGGTCGAGAGCATGCGTGGCTCGGTACAGGTATGGCTCGACAGCATGCTGTCAGCGGATCTCTACGTGACTGCAGACAGTTTTGAAGACGGCGCGCCACTCCCGCGGGCGGTCGACGCGTTGGCGTCGCAGATCAGCGGCGTGACCGCCGTGAGCCGCTATCGCGGCAACAAGGTCACGCTCGCCGGTGCGCCGGTCCCCGTCATCGCCGCGGACCTGGCCGCGCGCTCGCGGTCAGGCTTTCGCTTTGTCGCGACCGCCACACCGGACCCCTGGGTCGGCGTCGACCAGGGACAGGTGCTGATATCCGAACCGCTGGCCAATCGCCTCGACCTCGATGCCGGCGGCCGGATCACGCTACCGACGCCCGAAGGACACAGGGCATTCGGGATCGCCGGCGTGTTCCAGGACTACGCCAGCGAGCACGGGCGGATATTCATCGCCCTGCCGACCTATCGCGCACTTTGGTCGGATGCGTCGATCGACACGATCGCGCTGTTCACCGATGATGCCGATAACGCCGGAGACGCGCTGCGCCGCGCTGCGATCGCGGCGTTGTCGGCAGACCACGAACTTGCCTTCACGCCCGCACGGGAGATCTATGCCGAGTCCATGCGGGTGTTCGACCGAACCTTCCAGATCACCGAGGTGCTGCGTTACCTGTCGCTACTGGTGGCCTTCATCGGCGTGTTCAGTGCCCTGATGGCGATCCAGCTGGAGCGGCGCCGCGAATACGCCGTGCTGCGTGCGATCGGCTTCACCGGTGGGCAGATCACCCGCCTGATCATCATCCAGTCGCTGTTGCTGGGCCTGTTGGCCGGGCTGATGGCGATTCCGACCGGACTTGCAATGGCCTGGGTATTGACCGATGCGATTCAGCTGCGGGCATTCGGTTGGAGCATGCAGTACGTCGTACCGCCCGGGCCGCTGTTGACCAGCCTGCTGCTCGGAACGCTGGCGGCGGTACTCGCCGGACTCTATCCGGCCTGGCGATCCGGCCGTCAGCACCCCGCCGCACAACTGCGCGAGGACTAGGCATGCGACTTACCGCCTTGGTTCTGATATTGCTGGCGCTTGCGGCCTGCGAGTCATCGGTCACGCCAACGACTGACACGTCGGGCGTCTCGGTCTCGCAACGCATGGCGGCCACGCCTGACCCGGGATTTGCCCGCGCCGTCGAGCCGCGCGAATTCGTGTTTCCGGCCGATCACGGCGCGCACCCGGATTACGCGACCGAATGGTGGTACTTCACCGGCAATCTGCGCGCTGACAATGGCGACCGGTACGGTTACCAGCTGACACTGTTCCGCGTGGGCCTGGCGCCCGGCAAAGCGCTCGGTGACTCGGACTGGCGTGCCCACCAGATATACATGGGCCACGTTGCGATCAGCGACCTGCAGTCGCGCATCCATCGCAGCGCGGAACGTTTCAGTCGCGCGGCGGCCGGTCTTGCCGGTGCGCAAACCGGACCGCTGCGCGTATGGCTCGGGCCCTGGTCGATCAGTGGTAGCCCGGACACGGTCTTTCCCCTGCGCCTGAGGGCCGACAGCCCGGAGTTTGCGCTCGACCTGACGGTGCAGCAGGGCGGCAAGGCCCCGGTACTGCAGGGCGACAGAGGACTGTCACGCAAGGGGGCTGAAGCGGGCAACGCCTCCTACTACTATTCCTATACCCGGCTGCCGACACAGGGAAACCTGCACATCGGTGACCGGCAGATTGGCGTCAGCGGCGATTCGTGGTTCGACCGTGAATGGTCGAGCTCGGCGCTGGCGCCCGACCAGGCCGGCTGGGACTGGTTTGCCTTGCAGCTCGATGACGGGCGCGAGTTGATGTACTACCAGATGCGGGGCCACGACGGCCGGCCGCAGCGATTCAGCAAGGGCGTGCTGGTGGCGCAGGACGGCAGCTACCGGCACCTGTCTGCAGACCAGGTCGCCTTGACCTCGACGCGGACCTGGCAGGCGCCCGACGGCGTCACCTACCCCGTGGACTGGCGGCTGGAGGTACCCCAATTCGGCCTCGACCTTCGGGTTGAAACCGCTATCGACGCGCAGGAGATGCGCCACACGGTCCGTTACTGGGAAGGTGCTGTGACCGTCTCCGGCAGCCACGCCGGCAGGGGTTATCTCGAACTAAGCGGTTACGCACGCTGACGATGCCATGACAGAATTGAGGGGCCTGCTGCTGCATGCCGCCGGAACCTGCCAGTCCTGCGTTGCCGGTCTGCG
>Ga0316201_10002831_pt1 | contig 12543 bp, 8 predicted proteins | sample CS6wburrow_MG_FD_204516 | JGI IMG/M metagenome (GOLD analysis project Ga0316201, IMG submission 204516) | Coastal sediment microbial communities from Delaware Bay, Delaware, United States - CS-6 worm burrow | ecosystem: Environmental > Aquatic > Marine > Coastal > Sediment | place: USA: Delaware... | reverse complement strand
GCCGGGCCCGGACGTCACCATAACAACGCCGACCTTGCCGCTTGCGCGCGCATAGCCCGCCGCCATGAAGCCGGCGCCCTGTTCATTGGCAGGGACCACCAGCGGCATCGGACTCTTGCCGTCCGCAGCTTGGTGCTCGTCGTTATAACGAAATACGGCGTCATAGATGGGCAAAATGGCGCCACCGCTGTAGCCGAAGATCGTATCGACGCCCTCGTCGGCCATGACCTGCACCACCGTATCTGCGCCGCTCATCTCGCGGCCAGCCAAGGGGTGTTCGGCTGCCGCCACCGTGTTCACCTGATCATTCATAATGCCGTCTTTCTTGTGCCATAAGTCCCGGATTTTTCACGAGTGTTTACTAATTTTTCAGGCATTGCAATACTGCTTGTACTGGGCCAACATCGATTGCTGAAGCAGCCTTATTGGTTTCATTTGTAATTCACAGTCCGGCGCGGGAGCGGGTAAGCGATGCGGCACGCAATTTCAGTTCTTTTGCAGAACGAGGTGGGGGCATTGACCCGTATGACGGGCATGTTTTCGTCTCGTGGCTACAATATCGAGACGCTCAACGTTGCGCCGACCTATGATTCGCGAGTGTCGAGAGTGACGCTGGTCATCACCGGGTCCGATGCGGCCATCGCGCAGCTTAATGCGCAGCTCGCCAAACTCGTCGACGTGGTGAATATTCATGACATGACCCTCGGTGAGCATTTCGAGCGCGAGCTTGCCATCGTCAAGATAAAGCTCGGTACAGGCGGGCTCGCAAAGGCGATGTCCCTTGCCAAGCGACTCGGTGCGGAAATCCTCGATGAGGCGCAGAACAGCTGCACGATGCAGCTCACGGGCCGCGTCAACGAAGTCGATGAATTCGTTGATGAAGCTGCGAAAGTCGGTGAAATATCGGCAGTGGCGCGCAGTGGCTCCGTCGCCGTGTCCAAGGGTGAGGTGACGTTGACATCCTTCGAGCGGCAGCACTTGCTCGTCGGTTGATCGCCCGATAAGGCATTGTTAATGGCCGCAGCGGCGCTTTCAGATTATCGACGACTGGTTATCAAGGTTGGTTCCTCGTTGCTGGTGGATGAGTCTGGCCAGCTGAATCGACGCTGGCTGCAGAGTCTTGCGGATGACCTGGCCGAATTCCAGGCGGACAATCATGAAGTGCTCATCGTTTCTTCCGGCGCGATCGCGCTGGGCAGCTCTGTTTTGGGCATCAACAAGAAACGTGCGAGGCTGCCTGATCTTCAGGCCGCTGCTGCGGCAGGGCAGGTACAGCTCGTGCATGCCTACCAGGAAGCCCTCGGTAAACACCGTATCCAGGCGGCACAGATTCTGCTGACGCCCGAGGACACCGAAAACCGTCGTCGCTTTCTGAATGCACGGAGCACGTTGAGCCGTCTTCTGGACCTTTCGGTGGTGCCGATCGTGAATGAGAATGACACGGTTACAACCGAGGAGATCCGCTATGGTGACAACGATCGACTTGCCGCCCGTGTTGCGCAGCTGGTCATGGCGGACGTGCTGATTCTGCTGTCCGACGTCGACGGTTTGTATTCAGCCGACCCGGGGGCAAACAGCAATGCCCGACATATCCCCGAGGTGCGTACGATCGGAGCTGACATAGTCGCCGTGGCGGGTGAGACACGCTCAGATATTGGCAGCGGCGGAATGGCGACCAAAGTGCAGGCGGCACGAATTGCGACACACGCGGGTTGCTCGACGATAATCGCTAGCGGCACCGTGAACCATCCGCTGCAAGAACTTGCCAGGGGTGCGCGGCAGACTGTTTTTCTTGCTGAGGGCACGCCGGCGTCGGCTCGCAAACAATGGCTTGCGGGCGCGCTCGACGTTCGCGGGGAGATCCGCATTGACGACGGTGCTGCGAAAGCGCTGCAGAACGGTAACAGTCTCCTGCCGGTTGGCGTAACGGGCATCGGGGGCAGTTTTCGGCGCGGCGATGTCGTTACGGTTGTAGGTCCCGATGGTGCGGAGATGGGACGGGGACTGACCGAGTACTCTGCTGCCGACGCGGCATCGCTACAGGGCTGCCAATCGGATCAGATTGAGGAAAGGCTCGGTTACCGGGGCCGCTCCGTGATGATTCATCGAGATGAACTGGTTTTGTTTGACAATGATCGCTAATCAGAGAGACAAGGAACCCATCGCTGCCATGATGGACGAGATCGGACGCGCTGCGCGCCGCTCGGCTGCGCTGCTCGCGACGACGAGCGCGAAACAGCGCGACGCAGCGCTGGGTGCGTGCGCGGCGGCGATTCGAGATGCTGCGAAGGATATTGCAGAGGCTAACGGACAGGACCTCGCATCGGCCAGGGAGAATGGTCTGGGCGCGGCCATGCTCGATCGGCTGATGCTCGATGCCGGGCGCATCGAGGCGATGGCTACCGGCATCGAGAGCATCATGGCACTGCCCGATCCGGTCGGGCGTGTTCTCGAGGCGTGGGAGCGACCCAATGGTCTGCGGATCCAGCGAGTGTCGGTGCCGCTCGGGGTTATAGGCATCATTTACGAGAGTCGTCCGAACGTCACGGCGGATGCGGCTGCTCTCTGTATCAAGTCGGGCAACGCCGTGATACTCCGGGGAGGATCCGAGAGCTATAACTCCAGCAGCGCGATCTACGCATGTTTGCGTCGCGGCCTCGAAGGTGCGGGCCTTGAAGCGGATGCCGTGCAGATGGTGCCGACGACGGATCGTGCTGCCGTAGGTTACCTGCTATCGTCGATGGCAGAATGGGTCGACGTCGTGGTGCCGCGCGGTGGCAAGAACCTGATAAGACGTGTGCAGGACGAGGCCCGAGTACCGGTGATCGGACACCTGGAAGGTATCTGTCACGTCTACCTTCATGAGGATGCTGATAAAGAAATGGCTCGCGATATCGTTCTCAATGCGAAGATGCGTAGAACCGGCATCTGCGGCGCTGCCGAAACCATACTGGTCGATCGTGATGCGGCAGAGCGACTGCTTCCGGCAATCGTTCCCGCGTTACAGCAAGCCGGTTGCGAAGTGCGTGGCGACGACACGGTGGTGTCGCTGGTTGACGCCGTGGTTGCTGCGACGGAAACCGACTGGTCAACAGAGTACCTCGACGCCATTGTATCGATCCGCGTGGTTGATGGGATCGACTCGGCCATAGCGCACATTCGTCGCTTTGGCTCCGGTCACACGGAAAGCATCGTTACCGATAATGATGATGCGGCGGAACAATTTTTGAACCAGGTCGACAGCGCCATCGTCCTGCGCAACGCGTCGACGCAGTTTGCCGATGGTGGGGAATTTGGCATGGGCGCGGAAATCGGGATTGCGACCGGCCGTATCCACGCACGCGGCCCGGTTGGCGCCGAGCAGCTCACGAGTTACAAGTATGTTGTTCGCGGAAACGGCCAGGTGCGACCCTGATGTCTGAAGACCTGCCGCGGTTCGATGTCGCCGTCATTGGTGCCGGTATCAATGGTGTGGGCATAGCCAGGGATGCGGCGATGCGCGGCCTGCGCGTTGCGATCTTCGATAAGGACGACATGTGCACCGGTTGCTCGTGGATATCCAGCCGCTTGATACACGGTGGCCTGCGCTATCTCGAGTATGCGGAGATTCCGTTGGTCTACGAATCGCTGCATGAGCGGCGCAACCTGCGCGTTGTTGCGCCGCACCTTGTCGAGCCACTGCGTATCTGCCTCCCGATTTACAGGAACGCCCGGCGAGGCCCTTTGCTGATCCGGCTGGGCATGATTGCTTATGACATGTTGTCGATAGGCAAGTCGTTGCCCAATCACCAGATGCTCAGTAGCGATGAGATACAAGAGGAGGAACCGGGTCTGCGCAGTGATGGATTGCGCGCGGCGGCACGTTACTACGATACGCAAGTCACGTTTGCAGAGCGCCTGGTGCTTGAAAACCTGATTTCGGCGCACGCGGCAGGGGCAAGCGTGCATCTTCATTCAGAGGTCACGTCGATTGGTGTAAACGAGGGCGCCGTGCAATCGCTGGTTTACGTGGATAGAAGCGATAACTCACAGCACGAGATTGCCGTCGATATGGTGGTCAATGCCGCAGGACCATGGGTGGACAAGGTTCTCGAAGGCGCGCCGGTGCCTGTCGCAAGACACATCGGCGGCACCAAGGGCAGCCATATCATTGTCAATACGTTCGAAGGTGCGCCTCACGACGCGTTTTATGTCGAGGCGGCTGCCGATGGCAGGCCGTTCTTTATTATCCCGTGGAACCAACAGTACCTGATCGGTACAACCGACATTCGTTACGACGGTGATCTTGATTCGGTTCGGGCGAGTGAGGCCGAGGTTGACTACCTGTTGGCCGAGACAAACCGGGTGTTTCCACAAGCGAAACTATCGAAATCGAGCGTCAATTACGCGTACGCGGGTATCAGGCCATTGCCGTACCGGGAAAAAGGACCGGAATCGGCGATTACGCGAAAACACATCATCAAGGTCAACGAGGACGTAGCGAAGGGCTTGATATCAATCATCGGCGGCAAGCTGACCACTTACAGGAGCCTGGCCGAACAGACAGTGGATCGGATAGCAGGCTTGAAGCGCCTTAAGCTCCCTGAATGCCGCACCGATGAGACCTTGTTGCCGGGCGCGCCGGGATTAGAGCAGGCAGGGCGGCGATTGGCTGATATGCAGGATTTGTCGAAGGCGGGCGCAGCGCGGCTCTTAAGCATATACGGTGGCAGGGCAGCTGATATCTGCGCGCTTGCCGAGGGCGGCGATGACCTGGCGCGGACGCTGGACCCCGAACGTACGGTGCTCGCCGCGGAGATCGTTTTTGCTGTACGCAGCGAGTTCGCGAAGACCTTGGCTGACATCGTGTTTCGGCGCTGTATGCTGGGTCTTAACAATGACCAGGGTCGCCCGCTTTATGCATCCATTGCCGACATTGCAGCGGCTGAGCTTGGCTGGGATGCGTCCGAAAAATCCCGACAGCTGGGTGCGCTGCTTGAATTCAGCGATTCGCTGCGAATCAACTAGTCGGACGTTTACCTTAAGCCTGGAAAGTACTCCAGCTCGATATAAAGCTCTCGCGACCGGCCGGGAAAATAGCGGTACTGGCCGAAAGCATAGTCGGCACGATCGGCGTAATTCTCATTCATCAGGTTGTTCAGCCGTGCTGTAATGCCGAGCGCTTGCGTAAGTTCTACGCGTGTCCGCAGGTTGAGCAGCTTATGACCCGGGTACCTGAAGCGGTTCTCCGCATCCAGGTAGTAGTCACCGATGGCCATCCACTGCAGTGCAAGCGTGGTCTTCGTACGAGGTTCGAATAGCAGTTCGGCGCTGCCCAGAAAACGTGGTGCGGTATCGACATCGTTACCCGAGACAAATGCCTCGCCGCGCGCGGCGATCGTGTCAAAATCGTAAACGTGACGAGCAAAGCTGCCATTCAACTCGAATCGAACTGAGTCCGCCAATTGCCAGTTCACGGCCAGCTCGACCCCCTGGTGTTTGCTGCGGCCGCCGCTAATGTTGAAGCCATCGGCATCGCGAATAACGCTGTCGCGTTTGTTCATCGCAAACAACGCGGCGTCACCACTGATCTGCGGCGAGCCCCACCGGATCCCCAGTTCGATCGAGTCAAGTCTCTCCGAATCCAGGTCGGCCGTGGTCTGACCGCTTTGCAAACGGTACAGCTCCGTAACCTGTGGCGCGCGAAAGCCCCGCGCAAGCGCCGCGAACAGGGAGACAGCCGGGTTGAGTCTGTAGCTTAATGAGAACTTGGGCGCGACATTCGTGTACGCATCGGTGCGGTTCGCCGGCCGCGTGTACAGGCAGCCACCGAAACCGCAGGCTGTTCCGTCGTCGCGCGTATTTCCAACCAGCATGCGGTTGCGGTAATCGTAATGGACATACTCCAGGCGCAGTCCGGCACCGAACGTCAATCGCTCTCCAACCTGGGAGTCCGCCTGCAGGTAGGGCGCAATGCCGATACTCCGAACACGAAAGTCGTAGTGCTTGCCCTCAGGTCGTGTTTCCCGCAGGAAGTCCGATCCTTCCGTAGGACCGAGCTGGGTCTCCTTGAGAAACATGTCGCTCCATTCGACATCCGCACCGACTACGAACTGTCTCTTTTCATCGCCGAAGGAGAACGCAGAGACAGCACCCGCGCTCACGTGGCCGTTTTCCTCGAGCGGCTGCCCGGGAAGAAAATGCTGCAGGAAGCGCATGTCGGAGTGCCGCATGTAAGGGCGGATATCGATATCTACGTCGGTGTCGAGAATAGGCAGTGATGATGTCCAGATACCGTAAAGCCTCTGGCTGGAGGCCTTACGGAACGCTTCCGGATTGAGATTGCGGCGATTGAGATCAGGATCCTTGTAAGCGTCCTCGCCGAAAATAAACCCGGCGGTCTCCTGATCGAGATCGGTGGCCGTAACGACGGTTGTAAATGCCCCCGCCTTTAAATCCCAGTCGGTGGCGAACTGCGCCTTTACCTGGCGATAACCTGAGTCGTCGCGAAAGCCATCATCTTCGGCGTATAGCAGCGATCCGAAGACTGGCCGGTCCGCACCGGACAGGAGTCCGCGAAATCTCAAGAACTCGTTCGAGCCAACCTCGACCGCCAGCCGGTCCCGGCCGTCAGAGTCTGTAGCAGCTGTCAGCACGTTGACGATGCCATGCAGAGCGTTGGAGCCAAAAAGTGCGCTGCCCGGGCCGCGGATGACTTCAACGCTGCGGGCCATTTCACTGTTGATCTCGAACATTTGATTGACGTTGCAGAATCCTGACGGCCGAATCGGGATGCTGTCCTCCAGGAAGAGGAAATCGCCACAGGATCCAGCGCCCGTGAGCACCGGCGAGCGGATTGCGGTCAGGTGCTCCTGTCCGCTGCCACGACCGAACCAGACGCCCGGAATGTGTGTCATAAGTTCATGAATGTGTTGATGCGCGATTGCGGTGATTGCGTCCTTATCGATCCTCGACAAGTTGCCGGCGTGCCTGAGCAGCGGCTCGCTGCGACGCCGGCTGGTTACGACAAGCTCTTCGATGCGATTATCATCAGCGACGGGTTCTTGCGCATCGGCGGATATCGCGTGAATCGGTACCATGCCAAGGGTCGCAAGCAGCGCCGCGGCCGTCGTCCCTGACTGTCGTAATCTCATCATTTTACCCCTGGCATCCCGGTGCCATTATAATCGTGTTTACAGGACCTTCTGAAATTCGCAAGAGCCCCTTGATGCTTCATCATATTTTCCGCCAGTCCGGAGTGCTGCTTGTTCTGACACTGGGACTCGTCATGTCGGCGGCGTTGCAGGCCGATACGGCTGTGCAGCAAGTCGACGAGCGCGACGATCGCCCGAGAATTGGTCTCGTTCTCGGTGGCGGCGGCGCGCGCGGTGCGGCCCATATCGGCGTATTGAAGGAACTGGAGCGACTGCGAGTTCCGGTCGACGTCATTACCGGCACCAGTATGGGAGCCATTGTTGGCGGACTTTATGCCAGCGGAATGACGGCTGCCGAACTTGAGGAACTGGTCGGTTCACTCGATTGGGCCGGCGCGCTCACCGACAAGCCGGATCGCAAGGATCTCAGCTTCAGGCGCAAACAGGACGATGCTGAATATCCGATCGACATCGAGCTCGGTGTCCGTGGCACGGACCTGGTGCTTCCAAAAGGGGTCGTACAGGGCCAGAAATTGGATCTCCTGCTCCGGGAGTTGACCATCGAGACGTCCCATATCGAGGATTTTGACGATTTGCCAATTCCGTTTCGCGCGATTGCCTCGGATATCGGGCGTGGTGAAGCGTACGTGATCGGTTCGGGGGATCTCGCACGCGCAATTCGGGCCAGCATGTCGGTACCGGGCGTGTTTTCACCCGTACGCATCGATAATCGCCTGCTGGTTGATGGCGGCATCGTCGGCAACCTGGCGGTGGACGTAATCCAGGAGCTCGGCGTCGATATTGTCATCGCCGTGGATGTGGAGTTTCCGCTATACGGCGAAGACGAGCTTGGTTCGGTTCTGACGATTTCGGAGCAGATGCTGACGATCCTGATCCGCAAAGAAACGCTTCGACAGATTGACCGTCTGAGCGCCCATGACGTACTGATTCGGCCAGAGCTGGGCACCTTCGCGTCAACGGATTTCGGCAATATCCTGGAGACGATAGAACCTGGCGAGCGTGCAGCTCGCGCGAAAGCAAGCAGGCTGGAGGAGTTTTCTCTTAGCCCGGCGGACTATGACGACTACCAGGCGCGTCGGACGGCGCCATTGCAGATAGCGCCAACGCTGGCATTTGTTCGTGTGCTGCACGAAGGCAAGCTCTCGCCCGCCGTGCTGGAATCAAGACTAAGTATCGAAGCGGGCGATCCGATCGACACCGGCGTGCTCGCTGCGAATGCGGACCGTCTATATGGACTGCAGCTTTACGAGCAGGTCGGGTATCAGCTTGTTGAGGAGAATGGTGTTACCGGTGTGGAATATTCCGCGACCACCAAGAGCTGGGGACCCAATTTTCTGCAGTTCGGCATATCACTGGAGGATGACTTCGAAGGTTCTACAGGATTCAACCTGTCGGCACGGCTGACGCGAGCAGGGCTCAATCGAATGGGTGCCGAGTGGCGCACCGACCTGACACTGGGGACAGATCCGGAGCTCTTCTCCGAGTTTTACCAACCGCTGAGTTTCGACTCCCGCTGGTTTGTCGCGCCCAGGGTGGCGATGGCGCAGTCAAACCTCAATCTGTTCGCACTAGAAGAAACCATCGCGCGGCTGCGTGTCTCCGAGGCTGAAGCGGGTTTCGATTTTGGGCGCGAGCTGGGTACGTCCGGCGAGTTTCGCCTGGGCTTCTATAGCGGATTCGGTGAAGCCCGTGTCAAGGTCGGTGACCCGACCCTGCCCAATATTGATTTCGACACGGGCGGTGCATTTGCGGCACTGCGATACGACACGCTCGATAATGCACAGTTTCCGCGTAGCGGAGTGCGGGCTGACGTGCTCTGGACGTTGTCGCGCCCGAGCCTCGGCGCCGACAATGATTTCGACACCGTAGAAGGGGAGTTCGAGTCAAGCTGGAGTCGTGGCAAGAATACGGTGCAGCTCGGTATGGCCTATGCGACAACGCTGGAGTCGGATAACACGGTGCAGGATTATTTCCCGTTGGGCGGCTTCCTGCGCCTGTCCGGACTGGAACGAGGCGAGATAAGCGGGCCGCACGCCGCGCTGGCCAGACTGGTTTTCTGGCGACGCATCGGTGAGACGACAGGTGGTATTCTGGATACGCCGGTATACCTTGGCGTTTCGGCCGAGGCGGGCAATGTCTGGCAAACGCGCTCGGACATCAGTTTCGACACGATGATCATGAATGGCAGTATCTTCACCGGCATCGACACGTTTTTTGGCCCGGTCTATCTGGCTGCCGGATTCGCCGAAGGTGGCGAAAAGAACGTCTACCTGTTTATCGGTGAGCGGCCGCGCTAGCGAGAGACTTTTTCGAGTACCTGGGTTGGTGAGTCTGTGTCTCGGTAGTAGCCGTGGCGTATTGCCATCTTCTCAAACGCGGTGTCCCGCTCCGTTTCGGTCGCGTACCAGTGAAAGCGCTCCCAGTCATCGCCCAGGACATTTCTGAGCGTATCGTTGGCAGGCAGCGTGACACGGATCCCGAAATCACGTTGCCGGCCGGCCAGTTCCGGATCGACGAGATTATGCTGGTGATAGAAGTCCAAAGACCGGCTCCCCTGTTGGTTCCTGCGAGTGCAGAAGCGCGAGTATACCGGAAGTGACCGGAGGTGCATCAGGTTTGCTGGCCGCGATCACCGGCGCCTTCGCGGTCTGACCAGCCAAATATCCGCCGGGTGACGAACAGGTAGATGGGCTTCACCAGGCTCATCCATGCCCTGGACGGCCCGGATGGTCGTGCCAGGATACCGAGCTCACGCGCCGTCAACTCTGCAGGACAGTAGGTTCGCTTGTGCTTCAACAGGTGCCGAATATCCTCACGCGCCGCGATTCTGAAAAGGCGGCCGCGGCTGCTCGAGCAGCCCGCAAGCTGGAAGTCGATGAAAGCAGCTGTGCCATCGTCGCGCACCAGGAGGTTAGGCTCTTTCGCAAGATCGTTGTGGGTTACTCCAGCGCGATGCATTCGCCGCAGCAATCGCATGGCGCTGCGAAAATAGGCGGGTGACGTGGGTTTGGCAACGTGCATCGGCTTTCCGGCTACGTAGCTGCGCGAGACCTGCTCGGCATCGCTACGCAGTATGCGAGGCACACCGTCGATACCCTGCAGTGCTCGCAGGCCGGCCACCTCGCGGCGCAACAATAGCCGTGCCAGCCATTTGAGCCACCAGCGGGCGGCTCGCGTATCTCGCAGAATTTCGGCGTTTGCCCCTGAATTCAGCAGCCAGACCTCGCCAAACAGGTCTTTCTTCAAAAGTCGCGCGTCGTCCATAGGGCCAAGAATACCGTGAAGGTTGCCGGCTTTGTGCAATTGATACTGGCGATACGCGTTGCAAATGCAGAGAATGGACGGCAGGAACCTCGATGGGAACCACGATGGGCGGCGATTTCAACCAGCAAGAACCCGGCGACGAGCGCGATAAGACTGACGCTACTGGCGAGTTTTTCAGCGTTGGCGCGCCGTTGCATGCGGTTCGGGCCGGTTATATCCGCCGTAAAGCGGATGACGTGCTGTACGACACCGTGATTTCAGGGCGTTACGCTCACGTGCTTGCGCCGGATCACTCTGGCAAATCCAGTCTTGTCGCGGCGACAACGGCACGCCTTGAAAACAATGGCTGCAAAGTTGCCGTTCTCGACCTGGCGCAAATCGGGTTGCGAGATGGCGGTGGCGACGCAGGACGCTGGTATTACAACGTTGCCTATCGCCTGCTTCGACAACTTCGTATTCGCTACGACCTGCAGTCCTGGTGGCATGACAAGTCGATACTCAGTAACCGCCAGCGCCTGCTCGAATTTTATTCTGAAATCCTGCTGCAGTTTGTGCCGGAGCAAATCGTCGTTTTTCTTGACGAGATTCAATGCATCGAAGAACTGCCGTTTGCAGACCAGCTGCTTGCCAGCGTGCGCGCGGCGCACAATGCGCGCACGACGGACCCGGACTTCTCCCGACTTAGTTTTGTGCTGCTCGGTGAATGTGACCCGATCAACCTGATCGAGGAAGCTGAGCTGTCTCCGTTTAACGTGACACAGCAGGTTGTGCTCAACGATTTCTCGCGCGACGAACTTGATCTGTTTGCGACCGAGCTCAACATCAGTGAGCAGGATGCGACGGTAGCGTTGGATCGAATTTATTACTGGACACGTGGCCAGCCCTATCTCAGCCAAAAACTGGCTCGGGCAATCGCGAGAGATGGCGCGCAGGGTGATATCGCCGAGCAGATAGACCGTGTCGCAACGCAGCAGTTAGCCGGCCGAGCGGCACTACATAACGAGCCGCACATGAGCCACATTCATCGTGCGCTCGTGAATGACAGGAAGCGTCGGGAGGCTTTGCTTAATCTGTACGGCAAGATTCGCAAGGGCGTTAATGTCGCTGCGGATCTGGGGTCGCCTTTCCAGCGCCGCTTGATAGCGATCGGCTTACTGGAAATAGACCAGGACGGCAATCTGCGCGTGCGCAATCGGCTCTATGAGCGAGTCTTTACGGCGCGCTGGGCGAACGAGAATCTCTCCATGCGCCTGCGTGTTCCAGCGATGGTAGTCGCTGCGGTTCTTGTGATGACGTTCATCCCTTTCTGGTATACCCAGCTATTGCCACGCCCTTACCTGGAGATACTGACGTCGGCGAGCACGGATCCGGAATATGCCAGCGAGGCGTATCGAAACCTGCGCTCGTTTCCAGGGCACGCAGTCGTTGCCGATAGTCTGTACCTGGGATTCCTGAACGCGCGTGCATCGACCGCCTCGGATCTGCAGCAGATCCTGACTATCGCGGAGATGGCGGAAGCTCTGCCGAACTCGGAGCGCCTGCCGCAGAAGCTGCAGGCGGAGTTCTGGGATCGACAGGTGATGGCCGCCAAGCGTGAGGAACGACGCGACGATGCGTTAGTTGCCGCGCTGCAGTCGCTGGTCATGGCAACGCCACAGCGACGTCGGCAGGCGGCGAATCTTATCGCCGACGATTATCCGCTACTCATGGGTACGCTGCCGGCTTTCGGCGGCAGGCAGGTCGTGCTGGACCCGTCCAGCCTGGTGCTGAGTGCAGTGGACGGTGCAACGATCTCCCAGTGGTCGCTTGCGACACCGGCGCTGCAGCAACGTGATAGCTGGTCGGTGACAGCCCTTGAGGTCATTCCCTTGGTGCGACGCGTGGTCGTGGATCGTGAGGGCGTTGTCAGTCGGATAGGATTGACGTTGAGTATCAGCCATCCGCGCATGTCGGACCTGCGCATCAAGATCATTGCGCCCTCTGGTCGGGCCGTCGAAGTCAAGCCTGGGCTGGAGCGCGCGTCGAGCAATGAAGACATTCAAATTCCGTCAAGCCAGCTGCGCGACCTGGTTGGTGAATCCTTGTCCGGCACCTGGTCGATTAGCGTCCGGGATGAAAGCCCGGG
>Ga0316201_10002830_pt1 | contig 12545 bp, 6 predicted proteins | sample CS6wburrow_MG_FD_204516 | JGI IMG/M metagenome (GOLD analysis project Ga0316201, IMG submission 204516) | Coastal sediment microbial communities from Delaware Bay, Delaware, United States - CS-6 worm burrow | ecosystem: Environmental > Aquatic > Marine > Coastal > Sediment | place: USA: Delaware... | reverse complement strand
CCGCTGGAAACCGTGGCTTTTCGCCTTGCTCGCTGGCGTGCTCATGCTGGCCGCGGAACAGGCGGTCGAGCGCTATCAACAACGCAGTGTCTTGGGACACCAGCGCGGCCACATTATCTCCGAACTATCGCAGCTGCGCGCCCGCCTTGAGAGCGTTATCAACGGCAATCTTTCCGTTATTCAGGGACTTATAGCCGTCATCTCTGCACAACCAGATATCGACCAGACTGCCTTCGCGCACATCGCACGCGGACTGATCAACGAAAGTCGCGCCCTGCGCAATGTCGCCGGGGCACCCGATCTCATCGTCTCATTGATGCACCCGATAGAGGGCAACGAGGCCGCGATCGGACTCGATTACCGCCAACACGCTGGCCAGCGCGACGCGGCGCTGCGCGCGGCCGAGACCGGTGCGCCCGTCATCGCCGGGCCAGTCCGCCTGGTCCAGGGGGGCATGGCGCTGATTGCGCGTGAACCGGTTTTTCTGCCCAGCGATCGACCTGATGGGCAACCCCGGTTCTGGGGGCTGGTATCCGCGGTCATCGATATCGACCGACTGTATCGTCTTGCCGGCCTCGACAAGATGGACGACGGGCTGTCGCTGGCCATCCGCGGCAAGGACGGCCTGGGCCCGCAGGGAGAGGTCTTTTTTGGCAACCCGGAGGTCTTCACCGGCGATCCGTTGACCGTTTCGGTCAATCTACCGGGCGGCAGCTGGCAACTCGCGGCATTGCCCGCAGAAGGATGGGAGCATCTGCATCACGACGCCGAACTGCTGGCGATTCGCCTTGTCGGTCTGGTGGTGGGCTTGCTGATCGCGACAATGACCTACCTGACCATGCGCAAACACTTCGAACTGCGCGAGGCAATGGACAAGCTGGGTGAGAGCCAGACCCTGTTCGAAGGCTTCATGCATCACCTGCCGGCCGGCGCCTTCGTTCGATCACCGAACGACGGCACGCCGCTGTTTGAGAATCGCTGGCTGCTTGAAAACCTGCACACTGCAGATCGCGGCTGCGGTATCGAGACGGCACATGACCTCGAGGTCATCAAGACCGGCTCGAAGATGCTGCAACGCCAGTTGCGCGACCCGCGGGGTGAGGCGATGTATTGCGATACGCTGCGGTTTGTCTTGCGCCGCGCCAGCCGACACCCGCTGGTCGGCGGCATCGTCATGGATGTCACCGAACGGGTGAGGACCGAACAGGACCTTGCAACCAACCGGGCGCGCCTGCAAACACTGCTCGATACCATCCCGGACCTGGTCTGGCTGAAGGACCCGGATGGCATTTACCTGGCGTGCAACCGGCGTTTTGAAGACCTTTTCGGTGCCAAGGAAGAGGCCATCATCGGTCGACGCGATCAAGACTTCGTCGATGCAGACCTGGCGGAACATTTCCGCCAGCATGACCTGGCGGCCATGCGGGCCGGCCAACCAACCGTCAACGAGGAAACAGTGACCTTCGCCAACGACGGCCACCAGGCACTGCTCGAGACGATAAAGGCGCCGGTGCAAGACAAGCAGGGCAATCTGACCGGCGTCCTCGGGATCGCCCGCGACATCACTGAGCGCCAACGCACAGAGGAGGCCCTGCGCGCCAGCGCGTTTCGCCTGACAATGGCCGAACGTATCGGCCACATCGGCAATTGGGAGCAAAGGGTCGAAGATGACCGTATGATCTGGTCGGACGAAACCTATCGCATTTTCGGTCTGGCACCACAGCAGCAAAGCATCGACCTCGACTGGGTCGTATCGCGAATCCACCCGGACGACAGGGAGCAATACCAGCGCTACATGGCGGGGCTGCTGGCATCCAGGCGTGGCGACCCTGCGCCCGGTTTGCTTTGCCGAATTATCCGTGTCGATGATGAGGAACGCGTTTTGAGCCTGCGCGTGAGTATCGACTATGGTCACGATGGCGAACCGACCAGACTTTTCGGCACTGCACAGGACGTTACCGAACGCGAAATGATGCATCGCGACCTGCAGGCACGGATCGAGGAGCTGACGCGCTGGCAGTTGGTGATGCTCGGCCGCGAAGACCGCGTCCAACAACTGAAGTCGGAGGTCAACCGGTTGCTCGACGAGTACGGCCTGCCGCCTCGCTACGCCAACCAGGTAAAGGCCCCGTGATCGAACCACCGCTGCTACCCAACGAGACCGAACGTCTCGACGCGTTGGCTGAATATGCGATTCTGGACACGCCGCCAGAGAGACAATATGAGGACCTCACAGAATTGGCCGCACGGATCTGCCATGCACCGATCGCGCTGATCTCCCTGGTCGACGAAAACCGCCAGTGGTTCAAGTCGCATCATGGACTCGATGTGCGCGAGACCGAACGCAATCTGGCCTTTTGTGCGCACGCCATCGTTCAACCCGAAACCTTCATCGTCGAAGATGCATTGCGCGATGAGCGATTCGCCGACAACCCGCTGGTCACGACCGAACCGCGTATCCGCTTCTATGCCGGTGCCCCGCTGGTCTCGCGCGACGGCTATGCGCTGGGCACGCTCTGTGTGATCGACACGGTACCGCGCAAACTCGACCAGGACGACGAACATGCGCTGCGCATACTCAGCCGGCATGTCATGACCCAATTGGAGTTGCGCAGGCGTAACCGCGAGGCACAGCGACTGGCCGCACAGAATGCCGAAATGCGTGCACTGCTCGATGCAAAGACGCCGCCAACGCCTGTTGAATCCAGCCCTGGGTCGCGAAGTGTTTCCGACGGAAAAACGGGAGCGATAAAGCAGCAGCTGCGCAATGCCGAACGTGCGCGACTGGCGTTGCTGAGCGTACTCGAGGACCAACAGCAGGCCGAGGCACGGCTGCGCGACAGCGAGGCTCGCTACCGCCATCTCTTTGAACACAATCCGGCCCCGATGCTGGTCTACGAGCGAGGTTCGCTAAGACTGCTGGCAGTCAACGAGGCCTTTGTCGAGCACTACGGCTATTCGTACGAAGAGGCCCTGGCGATGCGCCTGCCCGAGCTGTACCCCGAGGCGGAAAAGCGGCCGGTTATCGATCTTGCCGGGCGCATTAGCGGACTGGCCTACGTCGGCGAATGGCATCATCTGAGGAAGGACGGCGGACAGATCACGATCGTCGCCCGTTCGCATGATATCGACTTTGAAGGACGCACATCGCGCATCGCTGTCATCACCGACATCACCGAGCGCAAACAGGCAGAACTGGCGCTCCGTGACAGCGAGGAACGCCTGCGACTGGCCCTCGCGGCCGGCAGTCAGGGTCTGTACGACCTCGACCTGCGTAGCGGCGAAGCGGTCGTCAGCCCGGAATATGCGCAAATGCTGGACTACGACCCGGAGGACTTCCACGAAACCAATGCTGCCTGGCTGGAACGTCTTCATCCCGACGACCACGACAGGGTACAGCAGACCTTCCGGGACTACCTTGCCGGGCGAATTTCCGAGTATCGGGTCGAATTCCGCCAACGTACACACAGCGGATCCTGGAAGTGGATTCTTTCGCTGGGCAAGGTACAGAAGTGGGATGCCAGCGGCCGCCCGATCCGCATGCTCGGCACGCATACCGACATCACCGAGCGCAAACTGGCCGAGGAAGAGATTCAACACTTGAACCGCGAACTCGAAGACCGGGTAAGGCTGCGCACGCGCCAGCTCGAGCTGGCAAACCGCGAACTCGAGACCTTTACCTATTCGGTATCACATGACCTCAAGGCACCTCTGCGTGGGATCGACGGGTACAGCCGCCTGTTGATCGAAGATCATGTTGACACGCTCAACGACGAAGGACGGCTTTTCCTTCAAAACGTCCGACACGGCGTCGACCAGATGAACCAGTTGATCGACGACCTGTTGGCCTATTCGCGCATGGAGCGGCGTGAAATGCGGGGATCGGCAGTCGGCCTGGCACCACTGATCGACAGTGTGCTGAAAGAACGGAACGAGGAGCTTCAGAGGTACAAGACCGCCGTCAAGGTCGAGGTGAACTCCCTGCGTGTGAATGGCGATCCGGATGGCTTGATCATGGTGCTGCGCAATTTGATCGACAATGCAATCAAGTTCAGCCGCGATGCCGCCAGACCGATAATCGAAATCCGCGGCCGCGCCGTGGATGAGGCTATCATTGTTGAGATCAAGGACAATGGCATCGGATTCGACATGCAGTTTCACGACCGTATTTTCGACATATTCCAGCGTCTGCAGCGCGCTGAGGAATACCCCGGCACCGGCGTCGGCCTGGCGATCGTGCGCAAGGCCATGCGCAGGATGGGCGGGCGCGTCAGCGCGATCAGTGCACCGGGCCAGGGTGCTACCTTTATTATGGAATTCCCTCGATGAACGGAGACTTGCGCAATCGCCCCATCCTGCTGGTCGAGGATAATCCGGTGGATGTCGACCTGACGCTCCGGGCCTTCTCCCGCCGCAAATTGGTCAACCCGATCGAAGTGGCGCGCGACGGTGAGGAGGCCCTGGCATGGATCCCCCGCTGGGAGGCGGGTGAAACGCTGCCATTGGTGATGCTGCTGGACCTCAAACTTCCGCGCATCGACGGCCTGGACGTTCTGCGCCGGTTTCGCGAAAACCCGGTCAGTTGCGATCTACCGATCGTCGTATTGACTTCCTCGAACGAAGACTCTGATATCGCAACAGCGTACCGTCATCACGTCAATTCCTACATCGTAAAACCGGTCAATTTCGAGAAGTTCATGGATGTTGCGGCACAGATCGAGCTGTACTGGTGTCTGTTGAACCATCCGCCAAGGTAGCCAATGCGCGTATTGCACGTCGAAGACAATCCGGTCGATGCCGATCTGGTCGCCCGTACGCTGTCGACAGCCTCTACACAGATCACACTGGAGCACGTCTATACGCTGGCTGAAGCGCGCGACCTGCTGAATCACGTGCAACGATTCGACCTGGCATTGGTCGACCTGAAGTTGCCCGACGGCAGCGGGCTGGATCTGCTCGGCGAGATTCGCGAACGCGAACTGCCGCTGGCAGTGGTGATGCTGACCGGCTCAGGCGATCAACGTTCAGCAATCGCCGCCCTGCAGTCCGGTGCCGATGACTATATGCCGAAGGACATCGAGTCCTTTTCCCGCCTGCCGGCGACCCTGCGTAGCGCACATCAGCGCTTCACCGACAATGTGCATCGTCGATCGCGCACGCTGCGTGTCCTTTACGCGGAACATTCGGCATCTGACATCGACCTGACCCGGCGCCACCTCGAACGCTACAACCCCTACATCCGCCTCACCGTGGTGCCGGATACGACCCTGGCCCTGAGCCATCTGCCGCCCGACAGAAATTCCCCGAGCGACTTTGACGTGGTGCTGCTCGACTACCGTTTGCCCGGCCTCGACGCGCTGGAGGCAGTGAAGACCATCCGCGGCGAGCGCCGCCTGGAGACCCCGATTATCATTGTTTCCGGTCAGGGCAGTGAGCAGATCGCCGCAAAGGCGATCCAGCTTGGGGTGGACGACTACATCGCCAAACATCCTGGTTACCTTTTCGAGTTGGCACCGACGCTGGAAAAGGTCCATCGGCAGGCAGAACTCCAGCGCGAGCAGCGCACCCTTCACCAGACGTCGCAACACCTCGAGTCCATGCTCGACACCAGTCCGGTCATGTTGTACAGCCTGGCCCTGGAAGACGGGGAGGCCAAAGCAATCTGGGTCAGTTCAAATATCGGCCGCCTGTTCGGTTACAGCCCGCAAGAGGCCCTTGCCAGCGATTGGTGGATCTCGAATCTGCACGCCGAGGACCGGGATGCGGCGGTGACCGGCATGAACACCTTGTTTGCGCAAGGCCGCGTTCAGCAGGACTATCGCTTCATCGGCAAAGACGGCCAGGTTCACTGGATTCGCGACGAATTGAGGTTGCAGCCTGCGACGGACGGCCCCGCCCGCGAGGCCCATGGTGCCTGGCAGGATATTACCGATCGCAAACAGTCCGAACAGATTCAGCAGGCCCGCACCACGACGCTCAATGGATTGGTCACCGGTCAGCCACTTGGCGATATTCTTCACCAGGTCGCGATTCAACTCGAGTATGTCCGACCCGAGGTTCGCGTCTGTATTCTGTTGTGCGACCCGCGCTGCGGCGAACTGTATACCGCTGCAGCACCCAGTCTGCCAGACGAATTCAACGATGCGATCGATGGCCTCAAAGCCAAAGAGGGCCAAGGTTCCTGTGGCACGGCGGCCGCGCGAGGCGAGACCGTGATCGTCGAAAACGTACGGGGCCATCCCTATTGGGCCGGTTTCGAGGACCTCGCCCTGCAGGCCGGCATCCAGTCTTGCTGGTCCGTGCCATTCAGGGACCAGAGCGGCGGCGTACTCGGCACGGTCGGGGTGTACCTCGACAGGGTCAGTTCACCGGCCGAAGGTGATCTGCACCTGATCGAGGAATTTGCCGCAATCTGCGGCCTCGCCGTTCAACGCGCCAATGCCGATGCCAATCTGCGCCAGGCCGCGGCGGTTTTCGACAGCACGCGCGAGGGCGTCGTGATAACTGACCTCGAACCGCGGATCATCGCGGTCAATCGTGCCTACACAGAAATCACCGGCTATACAGAGCCGGAAGCCCTGGGACGCAATCCCAGCTATCTGCAGTCAGGCCGTCAGGATGAGTCCTTCTTTCAGTCGCTATGGGCCAGCTTGACCTGCCACGGATACTGGCAGGGAGAGATCTGGAACCGGCGCAAGAACGGCGAAACCTATCCGCAGCTGTTGGCCATCAGCACGGTCAAAGACGATGAAGGTGTGGCAAAGAACTACGTCGGTGTGATGACCGACATCAGTCAGCTGAAGAAATCCGAGGCAAACCTCGAACAGCTGGCTCACTATGATCCGCTGACCGGCCTGCCCAATCGCCTGCTGATACATTCGCGCCTCGAACACGCGATGACTCACGCCAAACGCGCCAACGGCCAGGTAGCGGTGCTTTTCATGGACCTCGACCGCTTCAAGAACGTCAATGACAGTCTCGGCCACCCGGTCGGCGACCACTTGCTGCGGGCACTGGCCTCGCGTCTCAACCAGCGATTACGCGGAGACGACACCTTTGGCCGTCTCGGAGGGGATGAATTCTTGATCATCCTCGACCATGCGCAACGACCCGAAGACGCGGCCGGTATCGCGAATGAGTTGATCAATCTGCTGAGGGCGCCGTTCGAGCTGCCCAATGGCAGCGAGGTGTTTATCGGTGCGAGTATCGGAATCAGTATCTATCCGCAGGACGGCGATCAGGCATCGCAACTTATTCAGCATGCCGATGCGGCCATGTACGAGGCCAAAGAGCAGGGGCGAGACACCTTCCGCTTCTATACTCCGGCTTTGACCGAGGCCGTCAACCAGCGCATGGAACTGGAATCGCGGATGCGCCGGGCGATCGGCAACAACGAGTTCGTGCTCCACTATCAGCCACAGGTCGACATCGAATCCGGTCGGGTGATCGCCTGTGAGGCCTTGCTGCGCTGGAACGACCCTGACGTCGGGCTCATACCCCCCGACGAGTTCATCCCGTTGGCCGAGGACACCGGCCTGATCGTCCCGCTCGGTGAATGGCTGTTGCGCAACGTCGGTGCTCAGTTCCGCAACTGGATCGACAGGGGATTTCCACCGTTCTGCGTTTCGATCAATCTTTCGGCGAGGCAGCTACAGCAGCACGACATCGTGGATCGGATAGCCGATATGCTCGGCGAATACGCCTTACCCGCCGAGCAGATAAAGCTCGAACTTACCGAGAGCATGATCATGAGGAAAGGTGAAGAGGCCGTCGAGCTGCTCAGCGCGATCAAGCGACTTGGTGTCAAGCTGTCGATAGACGACTTTGGTACCGGTTATTCGTCGCTGGGATACCTGAGGCGCTTTCCAATCGATGAGCTGAAGATCGACCGCAGCTTCATTAGCGACATCCCCGGCAACCGGGACGACGCAGAGATCGCAGCGACGATTATCGCGATGGCACGCAATCTACGCCTTGAGGTCATTGCAGAGGGTGTCGAGACCGAGCAACAGGCCGCCTTTCTGCTCGGACATGGCTGTCACACCTATCAGGGCTACCTGTTCCGTCGGCCGCTGCCGGCCGAAGAGTTCGAGCAGCTGATGCTGGGCGACTGATTCCGGGCATGTCCGCCTGGTCCAGCATGCAGACAGGCTGCGTCCTGAACCGAGGCAGCCTTTATGCGCCATGGATTGCTCTATGATGTCGCGGTCAACCGGGATGCTGCACCAGTCGGCATTTTTCGACGGCTGCAGCGTCCAGCTTAGCGAGATTGAAGCGTGTCACTGTCGACCGACATTGAAGCCTTGCAGGGATTTCTTGAGCGGCATCCTCGCCTGTTCGTGCTCACCGGCGCCGGGATCAGTGTCGGTTCCGGCATCCCCGAATACCGCGACGGCAACGGCGATTGGAAGCGCCCGGCGCCTGTTCAATATCATGATTTCGTCAACAAGGCTGTTACCCGCCAGCGCTACTGGGCCCGCAGCCTCGTTGGCTGGCCGCAGTTCAGCCGGGCGCGGCCGAACTTCTGCCATCACACCCTCGTCGAGTGGGAAAAGGCCGGCCGTATCGCTCAACTGGTTACACAAAATGTCGATCGGCTGCACCAGGCCGCAGGTTCGCGCGAGGTGATCGACCTGCATGGCCGCATCGACCAGGTGGTGTGCCTGGAATGCGGTTGTGGATTATCGCGCGCCAAGCTGCAACAAGAGCTGGCGACGCTCAATCCCACCTTCAACGCACTCCAGGCAGAGATGGCACCTGACGGCGATGCCTATCTCGATCAGGCCGATTTCAGCAACTTCACGGTCCCCGACTGCCCAAACTGCGGGGGGCTGTGGAAGCCCGATGTCGTGTTCTTCGGTGAGACCATCCCCCGGCAGCGTACCGAAAAAGCGCTCGATGCAATGCTCGGGTCTGATGGCCTGCTGATTATCGGCTCTTCGTTGATGGTCTATTCGGGATTTCGATTCTGCCGTCTGGCAGCCGCCCAGGCACTACCGATCGCCGCGATCAATCCGGGGCGCACGCGGGCTGACGACCTGATCGATGTGAAGGTGGCGTCACGCTTCGAAGAGGTCATCGAGGCCCTGCAGCGCCGTTACCCATAGCTGCCCTGCAGGAATGGGTTATGCGCCCGTTCCTCACCGACCGTCGTACTGGGCCCATGTCCAGGATACAAGGTTATCTCGTCGCCCAGCGGCCAGACTCGCTGACGTATCGAATTGAGCAATTGCGCGTGATTACCACGCGGGAAATCGGTACGCCCGATCGAACCCTGGAAGATCACATCGCCGACGACCGCAAACTGAGAGGGACGGTGGAAAAACACCAGGTGACCGGGGGTATGTCCCGGGCAATGCAGCACGTCAAGCACCTGCTCGCCGACGGTGACCGTGTCTCCCTGTTCAAGCCACAGATCCGGCTCAACGACGTCGCACGGCGGGAAACCCAGCTGACGGCACCACTGAGGCAGCGTATCGAGCAAGAATTTGTCGTCTTTGTGCGGGCCTTCAACCGGCAGCGAAAGATCGCGCGCCATTGCAGCCGCCGCGCCTGCGTGGTCGAAATGTCCGTGGGTGAGAAGGATCTTCTCCAACCGCACACCGGCCTGCCCCACCACTTTCAGGATGCGCTCCGGGTCACCGCCTGGGTCGACCAATGCGGCTCGGCCGCTTTGTTCGCAGGTCAACAGGGAGCAGTTTTGCTCATACGCGGTCACAGGAATAATTCGAATTTTCATAAAGAAAAGCCTAACGCGGCCGACGCGTTAAATGAACCCTTAGCAGCCCAAATAGACCCGGGTTGTTCCCGACACACGCTCGTGAACTGTTTTTTTGACCAAACTTGCCGGCGTAGAATAGAAAAATGTTTGGAAAATGGATCGGTCGCAACGCCGACAAGGACAAACTGAACCCGGAACAACTGGCCCAATTCGGCCCCTATGCCGAATTGCCGCGTGACGCCCTCGAGCAGGCCGCTGCGCTGGCCGACAGGATCCAGGTCAATCCTGGACTGATCGGCGAACAACTGCCCAACGACAGCGATGTGTACCTGCACAGCGGCAGTCTGCAGATCGCCACCCGCACAGGTTTCGTGCTGCAGGTCAACGCCGGTGAGCCCCAGGCCCGCTGTCCCGTCCCACCGCTGCACGACGTCGCGAGCCTGTATGCCGCCGAGCCAAGTACATTTCTCAGCCTGCCCCGCTCGGTACGCAAGCCACCGAGCGCCGCGACTGTGCTGGAGAGACCAGAACTCAGTGAGCAGGAATCGACGGCACTGCAAGAGATGCGGACCTATTTTCGCAAAGAGCATCACGAACTGCCCAGCCTGCCTGACCTGGCGGTCAAGATCAGCAAAGCGATCGACGACCCGAATAACGCCAATGACGACATCGCCAAACTCATCCAGCTCGACCCGGCCCTGACCGCACGGATGATCAGCGTGGTCAACAGTGCCGCGTTCGGTGGCATCAACAAGATCGGCAGCATCACGCAAGCAACCGCGCGGCTTGGCCGCAACAAGGTACGCAGCCTGGTCTACAGCTGCCTGGTCAAGGGGATTTTCAGAATCCGCAGCGCGGTGCTGAAGAGGAGGATGGAGGCCCTGTGGCAGCACTCGGTACACGTCGCGGCGTTATCGTTCATTCTCGGTCGGGTAACGCCGGGCATCGACCCGGAGCAGGCGCTGCTCGCGGGGCTGATCCACGACATCGGTTCGGTGGCGGTGATCGGCGGCATCAACCGCTACCCTATCCTCGCGCAACGGCCCGAGGTATTGGACTACACGCTCGACAGCCTGCGGGTCGAGACCGGCATGCTGACCCTGGAGCACTGGGGCCTTGCCGATGAGTTCGGCGAGGTCGTACGCAACGCCGAAAACTGGTCACGCGTCGGCACCATGGTCCCGCAGAACGTCGATGTGATCATCATTGCCCAGCTGCATGCGCTGATCGGCAGACCCCGACGCGAGGAACTGCCGCGCATGGACCAGGTGCCGGCATTCGACAAACTCGTCGGAGGCGGACTCAGCCCGCGCCGCTCGCTAAACCTGCTCGACGAGGCGGAGGCCGACATCCGTGAGGTAAGAAGCCTTTTAGGCGCCACCTGAACCGCGGTTTGAGCAGAATGGTGCTCGCTTAACACTGGGACGGCTTGCAGTACGATATCCAGCAGGCTGGCGTGATCGGGCCCGATCAAGGCCTTGGTTCGAGGCGGCCTTGCGGCGAGGGCGTCGCTTCCCACACAGTGATCCGGCCGGGACAAGATCGAGGGGCCTTCGAACCGGATGGCCAAAACCCAAAGCAAATGCCATCCGTTAGAATCCGGCTTCGCAATGCCTTAGCGGTGCAGAACGCCGCGCATCTCATCGAGTTGTGATTTGGCGTCGTGCAAGATCTGAACACTCCTCTCCGGGCTCACCTCGCCGCCCAATACCCGGTGCAATGCAGACATCTGCTCGAAAGGCGGCAAATCCGCCATCTGCTGCTTGCGTAAACGTTCATGTATCTGCGCGACGATCAGCAGATCGGTGTAATCGGCCGGGCGGTCGTGTTGGCGCTGCCAACTCTCGGCTTCGCGCGCGGCAGCCACCACTTGTGGAGAAAAGTTCCACTTGCGCAGGATCATCGCGCCGAGTTCACCCCGCATGCGCGTAATCGTCTGTTCCAGGACCTCGACATCACCGCCCAGCTCGGGATAACTGCCAATGTAATTGAGAATGGCAATCACACCGACATCATGAACCAGGCCGATCAGCAGCGCCTCTTCTTGCTCCAGGCCATCTATGTCTCGGGCCAGAACGAAACACAAGGCGGCGACCTTGGAGCTATGCTTCCACAGGGTCAGCATGCGCTTTTGGACTGCCGGCTGCTTGCTCTTGAAAACATCCTTCAACGCGAAACTCATTACCAGCTGGCGGGTCACCTTCAAGCCCAGGCGGACCACCGCCGCGGAACACGAGTCGACTGCCGAATGTCCGCCGTAGAACGCACTGTTGGCCGCCTTGAGCAGCTTGGTCGCCATCGCCGCGTCTGATTCGACCAGCCGTGCGACGGCACGCGCATCGTTACGCTCGTCATCGATAACTCGGCGCACGCGCAATGCCAGGTCGGGCAGACTCGGCAGTACCAGCCTGTCGTCCTTGAGGTCGCGGTACAGATCGAAGCTGAGCCTGGACTCGTGCTGCCGTCGTTCCTTGTCCTGGTCGCTTTCGAGGCTGATCCCGCCGGGACGATATCCTTGACCAACACAACCGGCGGCGGTGAGCACGATGTCGGGAACCCGCAGCAAGCGGACTTCATCGACAGCGGTCACAGTGAACATGCGCGGACGCAGATTGGCGACCGGCATACGCTTGGCCTCGGCACCGGCCTGCAGGGTCAAGACCTGCTCATTCGAGGCCTCGAGCGACAGCTCACCGCGGGTCAGGAAATAGGTATTGCCGTCGTCGCTATTACGCTCGACCGCAGTCTGCCCTGGATGCAGGTATACCGGGTCGACCGCTTCTGCGACCAGCTCGAGCTGCCACGGTGCCAGTTCGGCCAGCAT
>Ga0316201_10002829_pt1 | contig 12545 bp, 4 predicted proteins | sample CS6wburrow_MG_FD_204516 | JGI IMG/M metagenome (GOLD analysis project Ga0316201, IMG submission 204516) | Coastal sediment microbial communities from Delaware Bay, Delaware, United States - CS-6 worm burrow | ecosystem: Environmental > Aquatic > Marine > Coastal > Sediment | place: USA: Delaware... | reverse complement strand
AGGAGTTGATCCCGGCTGAAAATTTTGCCATTATCAAGAGGTTTGCAAACGTATTTGAACAGAGTTACACCCGATTTCTCGATATCAAAAAAGCAGAAGCGCAAGCCAGGGAAGCACGAATTGAAGTAGCACTCGAAAGAGTCAGGACCAAAACAATGGCCATGCAAAAAAGTGATGAGCTCAAAGAGGTTATTCAACTTGTTTATGAGCAATTCGTGCATCTAAACATCTTCATTGAGCATACAGGCTTCATCATGGATTATAAAGACAGAGAGGACATGCTGATTTGGCTGGCTGATCCTAAAGGTGTTCCCGCGCTTGTATCGATTCCATATTTTGATTCTCCACATTGGAATAGTTTTATTGAAGCCAGTGAAAAAGGAACAAACTTCTTTGCCAATCATCTCACATTTGAAGAGAAAAATAAATTTTATAAACAGCTTTTCACCTATATCCCCGGAATTCCGGAGAAAGTAAAGAAACAATATTTAGGTTGTCCCGGGCTCGCGATTTCTACTGTTTTGATGGACAATGTTGGCCTGTATATTGAAAATTTTTCGGGGAGCCCATATTCCGATGAAGAGAATGATACACTCCTCCGTTTTGGAAAGGTATTTCAACAGACTTACACGCGGTTTCTTGATCTTCAAAAAGCGGAAGCACAGGCAAGGGAAGCACAAATTGAAGCGGCGCTGGAGCGGATCAGGGCTAAGAGTATGGCCATGCATCAGAGTCATAATTTACGAGATGTGGTACAGGTGATGTATAAACAATTAGAGATTCTTGGCTTAGCATGGGAAGGAATTTCAATCGTATTATGTCACGAAGAAAAGGATGAATTGGAATACTGGTTTGCAGATGTGATGGGCCTGGAGCATTTGTCCGGCTATCTCATTAAAGGAAGAAAAAATTACTACATCCGCAAATTTTGGTCTTTTTGGAAAAACGGAGTAACAGGTAAAATCCAACTGGAAGGGGATAAAAAGTGGAGATATGATACTTATTTGCTGGAAGAAACGGATTTTAAAACCGCTCCAGAAGAATTGAAACAGGCAATGCGCCGCGAAAAATCAGTATGTTTTACGATTGTTCCCTTTAAGTATGGCTTTTTAGAAGCTGTTGATACTCAACAATTACGCGCACCAGAGGTCTTCCTGTTAGGCAGATTTGCCATGGTGTTTGAGCAAGCTTATTCGCGTTTCCTCGATCTGCAGCGAGCAGAAGCACAGGCTCGCGAGGCACAGATTGTTGCTTCATTGGAAAGAGTAAGGGCAGCTTCAATGGCTATGCATGATTCCGACGAATTGAGTGATGTACTTTCCATTCTCTTCGAGCAGTATGATGTTCTGCAAATCAATCCAAGTCATGCTGTCTTGACATTGATTGACCAGGAAAATAATACGATGAAATTTCGAATGACGGGAAGGTATGGTCACCGGGTAATGGCAGAACAGGAAATTGATCTAAAAGCCCTTGATAGTTGGGTGGATATAAATGAAAAATGGATAAAAAGTAAACCAAATTCTGTTAACATAAATGAATATCCGGCAGAGGTATTACCTCAAATATGGAAATTATATCATGAAATACTTTCTTCAATCCCTGAACATGTAAGGCCAGGGGTTGAAGATTTTCCTAATGGACTTTTTATTACCGAAGGTTATTGCCAGTTTGGCTACATCGGATTTGCCCACAATCGGAAACCAACACAAGAGGAGAAAGATATTGTAGTGAGATTTGCTACTGAATTTGGATCATTGTATCAGCGCTTCCTCGACTTACAAAAAGCGGAAGCACAAGCTAGGGAAGCAGAAATAGAAGTGGCACTGGAACGAGTGCGTGCGGCATCAATGGCTATGCATAAAACGGACGAGTTAAAAGGTGTAATTCGGATTATTTTTGAACAATTAGCTCTCCTTAATATCAATGCGGAGCATGCAGGCATCGTGGTTGATTATAAACCAAAACATGATTGGAATTTATGGGTGGCTGATAAACAGGATATTCCATCAAGACTAACCATTCCTTATCTTGATTCTATATGGGACAGGCAATTCACGGAGGCCAAGAAAAAAGGACGGGACTTCTATGCAACACTGCTAAATTTTGAAGAAAAAAACAGCTTTTATGAGAAGCTTTTAAATTATGTTCCCGAACTGACAAAAGAGGCACGCGACTTTTATCTTAGTTGCCCAGGGCTGGCCGGATCCACTGTAATACAAGATGATATTGGCCTTTATATCGAAAATTTTGCCGGCATTCCCTATTCAGATGAGGATAACGATATCCTGAAACGCTTTGGAAGAGTATTCCAACAAGCTTATACCCGTTTTCTCGATCTTCAAAAAGTCGAAGCACAAACGCGAGAAGCACGTATAGAGTCGGCGCTCGAGAGGGTGCGTTCAAAAGCGATGGCCATGCGTAGTTCTGAAGATCTGGCATCAACAGTGGATACTTTCTTTTCAGAATTGAATGCACTGGGTGTCATGCCAAGGAGGTGTGGTGTGGGTATCGTTGATGCTGAGAGCCGGTTAGTTGATATTCATGCCACTACTGCTACCGAGGATGATGAAGTAAAGAAAATGACAGGGAACCTGACATTGACAGGTCACCCCGTATTAGAAAGTATTTACGACAATTGGATCGATCAAAAAGAATACCACCCTGTATTAAAGGGCAATGAAATTTCAGCATATTATCAAGCAATGAATCCGGAAGTTACGTTTCCTGATTTTGCAGATGATGTGATTCAATATGGGTATTATTTTTTCTTTAAAGAAGGTGGTGTGTTTGCCTGGACAGATAAAGAATTCGATGAATCGGAGTTGCAGATTTTCCGCAGGTATAATTCAGTCCTAAGTCTTACTTATCGGCGTTATATAGATTTGGTGGAATCAGAAGCAAGAGAAAGAGAAGCCATCAAAGAATCATCATTGGACCGTATCCGTGCCGAAATAGCTTCGATGCGATCAAAAGTAGATTTGCAACGTATTACACCATTGGTTTGGAGAGAATTAACAACCCTGGAAGTTCCTTTTTTCCGTTGCGGTGTTTTTATTATTGATGAAGAAGAAAAAGTAGTGAACGTTTATTTATCTGCTCCTGATGGACATTCATTAGGCGTGATGCATTTATCTTTTGATGCAAATCCATTAACCAAAAATGCAGTTGAGAGCTGGAGGAAAAAGGAAGTTTATACAGCACATTGGGATAAAAAAGCATTTAATAGTTGGATGCAAACGATGAGTGAGCAAGGACAAATAAAAGATCAGCAAACATACCAGGGAGCGGACTCAGCCCCAGAGTCATTGGATCTGCATTTTATTCCCTTTAAACAAGGCATGTTATATGTGGGAAACAGCGAACCATTACAAAAGGAAAAGATTGAGCTGGTAGATGCATTAGCAAAAGCCTTTTCCATAGCTTATGCACGGTATGAAGACTTTAATAAAATTGAACAGGCTAAACTGCAGGTTGAAAAAACACTGGTAGACCTGAAGCAGGCTCAATCACAGTTAGTTCAATCAGAAAAGATGGCGTCTCTGGGTGAACTCACTGCCGGCATCGCGCATGAAATTCAAAACCCCTTAAACTTCGTCAATAATTTTAGTGAAGTCAGTAAAGAACTTATGGAAGAGATGCTCGAGGAGATGAAAAATGGTGATGAGGAAGAAGTCAATGCTATCGCTTCCGATATTATTCAAAACCTGGAAAAAATATTGCATCACGGGAAACGCGCTGATGGTATCGTAAAAGGAATGCTTCAGCACAGTCGCTCGAGCTCAGGTGAAAAAGAACTGATAGAAATCAATGCACTGGCGGATGAATATCTGCGACTGGCTTATCATGGATTGCGTGCCAAAGACAAAACATTTAATGCAACGATGGAGACTGATTTTGACCCATCAATTGGCAAGATGAGTGTGGTCCCACAAGACACTGGAAGGGTCTTACTGAACTTAATCACAAATGCCTTTCACGCTGTGCAAGAGAGGAATAAGCTAGGAGATAATGGCGATTATAAGCCGACCGTTTCAGTGACAATAAAAAAGACCTCCCCCTTTCAAGGGGGATCAGAGGGGGTTCAAATTACCGTCTCAGATAATGGCTCAGGCATTCCGGATGACATCAAGGACAAGATTTTCCAGCCTTTTTTTACCACTAAGCCAACCGGAGAAGGAACGGGATTAGGACTTTCATTAAGTTATGATATAGTGAAAGCCCATGGAGGGGAGATTAAAGTAGAAAGCATAAAAGATAAAGGAACGAGGTTTTTTGTAACACTTCCTGTTGTCTGAATCACTGATTAAAAGGATTACTCAGATTGCGCTGATTAATAGTATGCCAGTAGAATTAAAATATAAGGAGATAACTGAGAAGATCATTGGAGCTTCATTTGAAGTGCACAAATTCCTGGGCAATGGATTTCAAGAAGTCATTTATCAAAGAGCCCTGGCCTGGGAGTTTTCTCAAGTGGGACTATCTTATGCCAGGGAAATTGAACAGGAAATATTTTATAAGCAACTGGAGAAACCAATTGGAACCAGAAGAGCGGATTTTGTAGTAGAAGGCAAAGTGCTAGTAGAGTTGAAGGCAATTATAGAACTTGAAGATGTACATATGGCGCAAGTATTGAATTACCTGAAAGCGTATAAACTTGAAGTTGGCTTACTCATAAATTTTGGGAGTAAAAGCCTCACTTTTAAAAGACTCGTTCATTGAAAAGAAAAAATCAGTGAAATCCTTAAATCTGTGTATATCAGTGATTCAGACAAAAGATGATATTATTAAGCAATATGGATAACAGTTGAAAATTCAATATATAATCAATGAAAGCGAAATCAATAAGCGGAAAATCGGTAATGGAAATTCAGACTGCACTCAGTCAAAGCATGAATGATGGTTTTCAACCTACATTGTCAATTGTATTTATTTCAATAAAGCAAGACCGGGATTCCGTATGCAGGTTGTTGAATGAACAAGAAGTGGATGTAATCGGTGCTACTTCCTCAGGGGAGTTCATTGATAATCACCAAAGCGAAGGAGAAATGGCAATTTTACTCCTGGATATACCTAAAGAATTTTATACGATTTTATTTCGTGAGACCTCGGGAAAGCACTTGGAAAATGTCGTGCAGGAGGCAATAAATATTGCAAAATCAAAATTCCAAAATCCAGGGTATATCGCAATTACATCATGTCTGAATGCAAAAGGGGAGCTGTTTGAAGGAGCAAAGCTTGTGCATACCATCGAAGAAAATTCCAGTCAATCAACAGATGTTTTCGGAGGGATGGCCGGAGCAGATGGAGAACTTATCCCATCGTTCGCATTTACCGGGTCACGTTCCACTGATGATGGTTTTGTATTATTGGTTCTTGATCGGGATAAAATTGATCTGAACGGAGTTGCAATTTCCGGGTGGAAGCCATTGGGGAAAGTCAGAACAGTGACCAGGTGTGAAGATGGATGGTTATATGAGATCGATGATCAACCGGCACTGGAAATGTATTTACGGTACCTGGGTGAATCACTGGATCAGCATGATCAGGGAACCAATGTGTTTGTGGATACGATATCCATGTATTATCCATTCCTTTGTCTGGACGATGTTGACCCGGTACTTAGAACACCGATGTTCGTAGACAAGGAAAAAAATGCCATTATGCTGGACTTTCCAATCCCAGAAGGAGGGACATTTCAATTTACTATCCCACCAGATTTTGATATTGTCGAATCTGTTTTAGAAGAAGCAAATAGCATACAAAAGAAAAGCCATGTTCAGGCTGATGCACTTCTCGTCTTTTCCTGCCTGGGAAGGCGTAATGCTCTGGGCCCGATGGTGACGCAGGAGAATGATGGATTACATGAGATTTGGAAATCGCCTATGGCTGGATTTTTTACCTATGGTGAGTATGGAAAAGACGCACAAGGCAAAAACAAAATGCACTCGACAACCTGTAGCTGGGTTGCATTAAAAGAAAAAGAATACCCAAAATTATGAATGCAAAATCGATAAAAGGAAAAACGAAAAACGAAATCCAGATTGCACTCAGGGATTCTATTTCAGAAAAATTTAAACCAACACTAGCTGTGGTTTTTATGTCCATAAAAATAGATCATAATGAAATAGTTTCCATTCTGGACGCACACAGTATTCAAGTTTTTGGAGCAACTACAAATGGTGAATTTATTGATGAAGAGCTTGGATCTGAGTCGATTGCTATTTTGCTCCTGGATTTAGATTCTGCATATTTCAATATTCACTTTGAAACTTATGAAGATCTTGATTTTCGAGGAGCAGGTCAACGTGTTGCACATGCGGCTTTGAATGTATTTTCTCAACCTGGATTTCTTATATCGGGAAGCCATATGGAAACGGATGCTGAAGCTGTGGTGCGTGGTATTGAGGAAATAAATGGGAATGAAACCATTTTATTTGGAGGAATGGCTGGGGATGATTTTATGTTTAAGAATCAAAGAGTATTTACGAATGGTAAAGAATCAATGCAAGGACTCATTGCGCTTGTATTGGATAATGAGAAAGTAGAAATAAAAGGCCGTGCATTATGTGGTTGGAAAGCAATGGGTACTGAGAAGACTGTGACAAAAAGTATTGGAAATCACTTGTACACAGTGGACAATATTCCAATACTCGATTTGATCGCTAAATATGGGGGGATAGACACATCTCCGCAAAATGAAAAGTTATTATTGGAAATGGCAACCTTATGTCCCCTTCAATTGATAAGAGAATCTTCAACTCCAATCATGAGGCCGTGCCTTGTTGCTGATTGGGATGATCGATCAGCATTTACAAGCGGAACGGTGCCTCAGGGCTCAAAAGTGAAATTCTGCTTACCCCCTGATTTCGACGTAATAGAAGAAGTGATCAGCGGATGTAGAGATTTGAAAGAGCAAGAAATGCCAGAGGCTGATGCGATTATTTATTTTACTTGTGCCGGTAGACTGTTGACATTTGGACCATTAATGGAACAAGAGATTGCAGGTATAAAAAGTATTTGGGATGTTCCTCTTGTAGGCATGTTTTCAAGTAGTGAATTAGGTCGAGCAAAAGGAGGTAATCTGGAGTTACATAACTTGACCACTTGTTGTATCGCCTTAAAAGAAAAATAATTGAACGAACAGCTGAAAATTATAACTGACTTCATTGAGCAGCATGAATCATTATCTGCCGAGCAGAAAGACGCACTTCTTTATGCCATAAAAAAGGTAGACAAGGAATTGGAAATTGTGACTTTCAAACTGGTCAGAACTGAAAAAGTAAAACGTACCACGGCCATCCTGCTTGAGGAAACCATAACAGAGTTAGAGGAAAAAAGAAAAGCTGAGGAAGATGCAAAAAAGGCATTGGAAAAATTACTGAAAGATCTGAAGGCCGCGCAGAGGCAACTCATCCATGCTGAAAAAATGGCCTCCCTCGGAGAGCTCACAGCCGGTATTGCGCATGAAATTCAGAATCCTTTAAACTTTGTCAATAATTTTTCTGAGGTCAGTAAAGAACTCATGGAGGAGATGCTCGAAGAGATGAAAAATGGCGACGATGAAGAAGTAAATGCAATTGCAGCAGACATCATTCAAAATTTGGAAAAGATATTGCACCATGGGAAACGGGCTGATGGCATCGTAAAAGGAATGCTTCAGCATAGTCGCTCAAGCTCAGGGGAAAAAGTACCAACAGACATTAATGAATTAGCTGATGAATATTTGCGGCTGGCATATCATGGCTTTCGCGCGAAGGACAAATCTTTTAATGCAACATTGGAGACTGATTTCGATGAAGCCATTGGCACTGTTAATGTAATCCCGCAAGACATTGGAAGGGTTGTGTTGAACTTAATCACGAATGCATTTCATGCCGTTCAGGAAAGAAGTTTTCAATCCAAAAGTGTGGATTATAAACCGACTGTCTCAGTGACTACAAAACGAATATCCCTCGCTGGCGGGGGTGAAGGGGGTGGAATGGTACAAATCACCGTCTCCGACAATGGCCCAGGCATTCCTGAAGATATTAAAGACAAGATCTTCCAACCATTTTTTACCACCAAGCCTACTGGGGAAGGCACTGGTTTGGGTCTCTCACTGAGCTATGATATTGTAAAAGCGCATGGCGGGGAATTAAAAGTAGAGACGAAGGAAACGGAGGGATCAACATTTACTATTTCATTACCGGTAAATAACACAGAATGAATCTTACAAAAAAACTGGAAGCAGAAATACTGGAAACATATCACACGTATTGGAATGCTTATATAAATGGCAATATGGGTCTCATGGCATCCTGCATGCATGAAGATTGCCAGGTGATAGGTTCCGGGCAAGGTGAAGTTTTTAAAAACAAAAAAGAAACCATAGACTATTATACGGCCACTGCAAGCCAGGTGGCTGGCAAAAGTGAAATAAGAAACAGGAAAATCACTGTTCAGCCTGCAGGAAAGCAGGTTCTAATTACAGAAGAGTCTGATTTTTTCGTACTGATGGCTGGAACCTGGACCTATTATGCGGCAGGAAGGATATCAACTCTTTTTGCCCCAAAAGACGATCAATGGTTGATTATTCAACAACATGGATCGTTACCAGATGCCCGTACCGGCGGTGGTGAACAAATAAACACGGATAAGGTAAAAGAAGAAAATATCCGCCTGAAGGATGCTGTAAAACGCCGCACCATTGAACTGGAAAATAAAAATCGCGCTCTTGAAATAGAGGGCGCATTGCAGCGCATCCGTGCTGAGGCTGTTGCCATGAAAGAATCATCTGACCTGCTGGATATAGTGGTGACGATGCGCAGTGAGTTTACCAAACTTGGTCACGAAGCGCACTATTTCTGGCACATGATGTGGCTGGAAGAAATTTATGAAAAGGCCATGACTTCGGGAGACGGGACCCGTATCGGTATGGTAATGAAATTGCCTCGCCGGATTCACGGAGAAATTAAAGAATTGGCCGATTGGGAAAAGAGTGATGAGCCCACGGTTATCTTCACCATGGATGCGGATGCTGCCCTGGATTATGTCCACAAAATGGGCGCATGGGGTGATTTTCAGAACATTGATCCCAACATGCCCAGTGATGATGATATTCGCCATATCGGGGGATTGACATACGTGATGTCCCGCACCACACATGGTGAGATTGGATATAGCTTACCCGGGGAAGTTGAGAATCCGCCGGGTGAAGCTATTCAAATTCTGGAACGATTTGCTGAAGCATTTGACCTCGCTCACCTGAGATTTCTTGACCTTCAAAAAACCGAAAAGCAAACACGAGAAGTTCAGATTGAACTGGCACTTGAGAAAGTGCGTTCCCGGTCCATGGCGATGCATAATAGTGACGAGCTTGCAGATCTCTCTTTTGAATTGGTAAAACAGGTGCAGGCCCTGGGTGTGGCAACCTGGTTTTGCGCATTCAATATTTATGATGAAGATTCCAAAGGTGCCATTGAATGGGGCAGCAATGGTGAAGGAGTCTTTCCCAGGTATATAACCCCGAGGGAAGGAGTCTTTCTCCGCTATTATGAAGCCGGACTCAAAGGAGAACCATTATTGATTAACGAAATTGGAGAAGAAGAATGTCCAGACCATTACGCGTATTTATGTACACTTCCTGGTGTTGGGGAACAGTTGCTCCAAATGAAGGACGCCGGGATTCCTTTTCCCGCATCCCAAATTGACCATGTAGCATTTAATAAATATGGATATATCCTGTTTATCACTTTTGAACCGGCACCTGAATCCCATGATATATTCATCCGGTTCGCAAAAGTCTTCGAGCAGACCTACACCCGCTTTCTCGATCTAAAAAAGGCTGAAGCGCAAGCAAGAGAAGCTCAAATAGAAAATGCGCTGGAAAGAGTACGAAGCAGGACAATGGCAATGCAGAAAAGTGCAGAATTGCCGGAAGCAGCTAATAATTTGTTTATACAGGTACAGGAATTGGGCATCCCTGCATGGAGTGCCGGGTATTGCATTTGGACTGACGATAAAAAAGCAGCGACCGCCTTTATGAGCAGTGAGGGCGTCATTCAAAAACCATTTGTGTTGCCCAATGCTGGGGTTGGATACGATTTTCAAGAGCCATTAAAAACAGGTAAAAAATTCCACGTTCAAGAACTGGGTGGAGACCTCATAGTTGAGCACTATGAATTTATGCGTACACTACCCATTTTTGGTGAAGTCATTGATGGCATTATCGAAGCTGGTTTCCCATTACCAACTTTTCAAATATTTCATATCTGCTATTTCAAGTATGGGTATGTCATGTTTATTACTTACGAATCGGTTCCGGAAGCCCACGAAATTTTTAAACGATTCGGAAATGTATTTGAGCAGACTTACACCCGCTTCCTTGATTTACAAAAAGCCGAAACCCAGGCAAGAGAGGCACAGATTGAGGGAGCATTGGAAAAAGTGCGTAGCCGGACCATGGCTATGCAAAACAGTAGTGAGTTGCCAGAGGTAGCCAATGTATTATTTACGCAAGTTCGATCTCTTGGTATTCCAACCTGGAGTGCGGGATATAATATCTTGTCAGAGGATAAAAAATCCTGCACATGCATTATGAGTAGTGAAGGAAAGGTTCAGGCTGCATTTCAACTACCGCTTACTGGAGAAAAATCTTTTTTGGTATGGCATCAATCAATTATCCAGGAAGAAGAATTTTTTATCCAGGAACTGGGAGGGAAACAACTGGAGGAGCACTATAAATATTTGATGGCTCTACCTGATATTCAGGATGCTGTTGCCCCCCTTGAGGAGGCAGGAATCTCACTTCCAACATTCCAGGTCAACCACCTTTCTTTTTTTCACCATGGTTTTTTATTGTTTATCACTTATGAACAAGTCCCGGATGCACATGAAATATTCAAAAGATTTACCCAGGTTTTTGAACAGACCTACACCCGTTTCCTTGATCTTGAAAGAGCTGAAGAACAGGCCAGGGAAGCACAGATCGAGGCAGCATTGGAGCGTACCCGTACCCAGAGTATGTTGATGCAACATTCAGACGAGTTGGATGCCACTTCAAAAGTCTTTCACGCACAATTACGATTGCTGGGTGTAGAAACCGAATTTTCTTATGTCTGGCTGCCGGATGAAGCGAAAGATGAACATCAATTTTGGGTCGCCTGGAATTCAGAAAATAATAAAAGTGCTGCAATCAGCAGTAAGGCGATCATTTATCCTTTAGATAAAACCGAACCATACACTGCCGCTTGTTTTGATGATTGGAAAAGTGGAGAACCTGTACATATCCACCGTGTGCAACCAAATGAAGTAACATCCTTCTTTTCGGCCTGGGAGGAACTGCTGGTAGATGCCAAAAACCTCACTCCTGAATTTTACTCTGACGGTCTCTATTACGCAGAAGCCTTTATGAAATATGGTTGTTTTGGCATCAATATTAAGAGACCTGTTACTGATGAAGAAAAACATATTTTGCAACGATTCAGTGTAGAATTCGAACGCACCTACACGCGTTTTCTTGACCTCCAAAAAGCAGAGGCCCAGGTAAGGGAAACTCAAATTGAAGCAGCACTGGAAAAAGTCCGTTCCCGTTCTTTGGAAATGCAAAAACCGGAAGAACTGGTTGAAGTCGTCAAGGTCATCGTTGAAAAATTAAAGGAATTGGACGTGGTATTGGACGCCAATGGTGTCGTTCTATGCACGTATTTTCAGGACTCCAAAGACATACTTCATTGGATAGTTTCTCCAGACTATAGTTTTGCAGGAAGGTACCTACTTCCATATTTTGATCATCCCATTTTAAGAGTTGCATGGAAATCCAAGTTAAGCGGTGCGGAGTATTTTTCCAAAGCCTTTACGATTGAAGAAAAGAATAGTTTTTGGGAGCATGCATTTGAGCATTCAGATTACAAACACTTCCCTGAGGATTTTAAGCAGTGGGTATTTCAAAACGACAAGCATACCTTGTCTTTTGCATGGCAAAAAAATTCTGCCATACTCATTCCCTCACATACAGGAATCGTACCTACTAAATCAGAGAGGGAAATTCTCATTCGTTTTTCCAATGTCTTTGAACAAGCATATATCCGTTTTATGGACCTTCAAGTGAAAGAACAACAAGCTGTTGAACTCCTGGCTGAAAAACAACGGCTTGAAAAAACCCTATCAGATTTACAAGCCACTCAAAAACAACTCATCCATGCCGAAAAAATGGCCTCTCTTGGAGAGCTCACGGCGGGCATTGCGCATGAAATTCAAAATCCGTTGAATTTTGTCAATAACTTTTCTGAAGTGAGCAAAGAACTCATCGTAGAGATGATGGAAGAAATGGAAAAAGGTGATCATGAAGAGGTCAATGCCATCTCCTCGGACATTATTCAGAACCTGGATAAAATATTGCACCACGGAAAACGAGCTGATGGCATTGTAAAAGGAATGCTCCAGCACAGCCGCTCAAACTCAGGGGAAAAAGAACCAACAGACATTAGTGCACTGGCGGATGAATATTTACGATTGGCCTATCATGGATTACGCGCGAAGGACAAATCTTTTAATGCAACATT
>Ga0316201_10002828_pt1 | contig 12547 bp, 5 predicted proteins | sample CS6wburrow_MG_FD_204516 | JGI IMG/M metagenome (GOLD analysis project Ga0316201, IMG submission 204516) | Coastal sediment microbial communities from Delaware Bay, Delaware, United States - CS-6 worm burrow | ecosystem: Environmental > Aquatic > Marine > Coastal > Sediment | place: USA: Delaware... | reverse complement strand
GAGGAGCCGCAGATCGTCGTGCCCATGATCGACGTGATGGTCATGATGCCCGGCGCCACGCCCGAGGAAGTGGAAAACCTGGTCACCCGGCCGATGGAGCAGAAGATCTGGGAGATCGAGGACGTGGAGTACGTCTACTCCTCCAGCTTCCCCAGCTTCAGCATGGCGACGGCCCGCTTCCTGGTCGGCACCGACATGGAAGAAGCGATCACCCGGATGAACAACAAGATGTTCGGGAACGCCGACCTGTGGCCGCCGACCATCACGCCGCCGCTGATCAAGGTGCGCAGCATCGACGACGTACCCATGATGACGCTCACGCTGTGGAGCGATCAGTACGAGGGATACGACCTGCGCCAGCTCGCCGCCGAGCTCAAGAACGAAATCACCTCGGTCGCCGACGTGTCGGTCACCGAGATCATCGGCGGGCGCAAGCGCAGCGTGCAGGTCGAGCTGGACCCCCAGCGCATGGCCGCCTTCAACATCACCACGCTGTCGATCCTGCCGGCGCTGGAGATGCAGAACACCAGCCTGCCGTCGGGCAGCTTCGCGGCGGGCAACAGCCAGTTCGTGGTCGAGACCGGCACCTTCCTGCGGTCGGCCACCGACGTGGCCAACCTGGTGGTCGGCAGCTTCGGGGAACGTCCCGTCCGCCTGATGGACATCGCCTCGATCACCGACGGCCCGGACGAGGTCGACAGCTACACCTTTCTGGGCGTGGGTCCGGCCGGCGTCCGGACCGGCATCACGGACCGGTTTCCCGTCGGTTCGGAACATCCGGCCGTCACCATCTCCATCGCCAAACGCATCGGCAGCGACGCCACCCGCGTGGCCGACTCGGTCCTGGCCAAGGTCGACCGCCTCAAGGGCACCCTGATCCCCGGCGACGTCAACATCACCGTGACCCGCAACTACGGCGCCACGGCCAAGGACAAGGCCTCGAGCCTGATCTCGAACCTGGGACTGGCCATCTTCCTGGCCGTGGTGGTGGTCTTCTTCGCCATGGGGTGGCGCGGAGCGCTGATCATCTTCCTGTCGATCCCGACCACCTTCAGCATGACGCTGTTCGTCTACTACATCTTCGGCTACACCCTGAACCGGGTGACGCTGTTCGCGCTGATCCTGGTGACCGGTATCGTGATCGACGCGACGATCATCGTGGTCGAGAACATGCACCGCCATTTCCAGATGAAGGGCAACAAGTCGCTGAAGACCGCCCTCGACGCGATTCTCGAGGTCGGCAACCCGACCATCCTGGCGACCCTGACGGTGATCGCCTCGATGATGCCCATGGCGTTCGTCCGCGGCCTCATGGGCCCCTACATGCGGCCGATGCCGGTCGGCGCGTCGCTGGCGATGGTCTTCAGCCTGCTGGTGGCCTTGACCATCTCGCCCTGGCTGGCCGTGCGCCTGCTCAAACCCAAGGAGCACTGGCGGGACGACATGGTCGGCGACGGCACCCTGAAAGGCGACGGCGCCGACAGCTACAGCCTGCACCAGACGCCGATCTACAGGATCTACAACAGGTCCGTCAGGCCGCTGATCGAGTCGCCCCGCAAGGGTGTGACCGCCCTGTTGATCGTGGCCCTCCTGACGGTGGCGTCGACGTTCCTGTTCGTCACCCGCACGGTGCAGGTCAAGATGCTGCCCTTCGACAACAAGAGCGAGTTCCAGGTGATCATCGACACACCCGAAGGCACGACCCTGGAGACCACCACGCAGCTCGCGCGGGAGATCGGCGACTACCTGTCCACGGTACCGGAAGTGATGGACTACGAGATCTACAGCGGCATCGCCGCGCCGGTGAACTTCAGCGGTCTGGTGCGCCACTACATGATGCGCCAGGGCCCCAACGTGGCCGACATCCAGGTCAACCTGGTGGACAAGTCGCTGCGTTCGGACCAGAGCCACGACATGGCCAAGCGGGTGCGCGGCCCGATCATGGACCTGGCCGCCAACTACGACGCCGCGGTGAAGGTGGTCGAGGTGCCGCCCGGACCGCCGGTGCTGTCGACCCTGGTGGCCGAGGTCTACGGGCCCACCTTCGCCGGCAGGGTCGAGGCGGCGCGACAGATCAAGGAAGTGTTCGAGAACACGCCCGGCGTCGTGGACATCGACTGGTACGTCGAGGATGACCAGACCCGCTACGAGGTGGGCGTCGACACCGACCGCGCCGCCGTGCGCGGGGTCAGCACCCAGCAGGTCAGCATGACCCTGGGCGTGGCCCTGAACGGACATGACGGCGGACTGGTGCACATGGACACGGCCGCCGAACCGGTGCCCATCAACCTCAGGCTGCCCCTGGCCGACCGCTCCAGCACCGACGGTCTCGGTGACCTGTTCATCTACAGCCAGACGGGCGCACTCATCCCGTTGTCGGACGTGGTCAAGGTGAAGGAGTCGGTAGGGCACAAGAGCCGCCATCGCCGCAACCTGAAGTCGGTCGTCTACGTGACCGCCGACGTGGCCGGGGAACTGGAGTCGCCGGTCTACGCGATCCTGGACATGAAGAAGAAGATCGCCGAACTGACCATGCCCGACGGCACGCAGATCGAGCAGCTTTCCACCGTCCAGCCGCTGACCGAAGAGAACTACGCCATGAAGTGGGACGGCGAGTGGCACATCACCTACGAGGTGTTCCGCGACCTGGGCGTCAGCTTCGCGGTGGTGCTGGTGATCATCTATCTGCTGATCGTCGGCATGTTCCAGAACTTCACGGTACCGATCCTGATGATGATCCCCATCCCCCTGACCCTGGTGGGCATCATCCCGGGCCACCTGATGTTCGGCGCCTTCTTCACCGCGACGTCGATGATCGGCGTGATCGCCCTGGCGGGGATCATGGTGCGCAACAGCGTCCTGCTGATCGACTTCATCGAATCCCGGTTGAAGGACGGTCTCGAACTCAAGGAGGCGGTCATCGAAGCGGGCGCGGTGCGGTTCCTGCCCATCGCCCTGACGGCCGGCACCGTGGTCACCGGTTCGTTCGTGATGGTGTTCGACCCCATCTTCCAGGGACTCGCCATTTCCCTGATGATGGGCTCCTTGCTGTCGACGGTGCTGACGGTCGTGGTGATCCCTCTGGCCTACTATTTGTACAAATTGAAGACGCAGGGTACCTAGGTCCGGATTCCAGTCGACCTGGCGCCCGTATCGCCACCGGATGCGGGCGTTTTCTTTTGCCCACGACCGCCCCAAGGCGTGCAGCACCAAGCGATTCGGAATCACATTTCCACCGTTTTTGCATAATCGCGACTCCGTGATAAATTTCGAGTTTTAAATATCAAAAATATTGACAAGTCCCTAATTTCATGGCATATTAACAGCGTGTGAAAGGAACTTTTCGTTGCTCGCGGAGGTATATCAGCCTATCATTTTTATAGAGCAATTGCCCCGGCAAACAGGGCACGCAGCTGGGTAAACATCAAAAAAAATGCGGCCTGTCGGTATCTCCCTCCAATCCCCCACCGGCATGCCGTTTGGACCGGCCTCGTTATACGAGGTCGGTCCTTTTTTTGTGCCTGCCCGGCCTCCTGTGCGGCAGGGGGAGCCATAATCGGCGGCGGCAACGTCAACGGGGATGATCGTCGAGCGCGAGCTGGTAGACGGCGAGCCGGTCGCGGAAGTGCTTCTGGTCCGGGTTCCCCGCCACCGCATGCTCCATCCACCGGACAGCCTTCCCGTAGAAATGACGCCGGTAATAGGACTCGGCCAGGGTGGCGGTGATCCCGGGATCGCGGTCGCTGAACACCATTGCGCGCAGGGCGCAGCGCGTGGCCTCTTCGAGATGCCGGTTGGCCGCCAGGGCGCCGCGGGCGAAAGCGTCGAGGGCCACCACGTCACGGTCGTCCAGCCCCACCATGGTCCGGTAGGTCTCCAGAGCGTCGAGCGAGTCACCGAGGCTCTCCTGGAACAGGGCGACTTCCATCATGGCTTCGGTCCGCTGCTCGCTCATCTCGGCGGCCAGGTCACCGGTGAAGAGGGCGGCCGCACGACGGGTCAGATCGCGGGCTTCGTCGCGGCGACCCGCCTCGGCGGCCAGGGCCGCCATGCCCAGCATGCCGCCGGACACCGTCCGCAGGTCCGCCCGTTCACGCAGGTTCATCAGACGCCGGTACTGGATCTCGGCCTCCCGGATCTGGCCCCGTTCCTGGTGCCGTCGCGCCAGGTCGAGCAGAACCACCGGGTCCTCCGGCGACGCCGCCTTGCGGTCGGCCAGCACACGATCGATGGTCCGGTCGGTACGCCAGTTGCTGACGATGTCCAGGAACTCGGTGCGCGAGCGGTAGCCGATGAAGCGATCGATCTCGCGGCCGTTCTGGTCGCACCACACCAGCGTCGGCAGCCGTTCGATGGCAAACTTGCGCTTCAATTCCAGGTATTCGGGCTTGTCGACGTCCACCTTGAAGGTGACGACGTCCGCCAGCTCCTTGATCACGGCCTTTTCGTTGTAGACCATGGCGTCGAGCAGGCGGCAGGGACCGCACCAGACGGCGTAGAAGTCGATCAGGATCGGCTGGTCGTCAGTTTTTGCGTTCTCGACGATGGCCGCCCAGGTGCGGTCCTCGATCCAGGGTACGCGCGGCGCCTGGTGGCGTTTCACCGGGACGCCGGGGGCCGGCTCGGTGACCGTGGTCGCGGCCGGGATCGTCGCGGTCGCCCCCGTGGCGGCGCCGGTGACCAGGAGCAGCACCAGCAGCCCGGCCAGGCTCCGGATGGTCTCTGCGTTCCGCATGCTGGAGATTCCGTTCACCCTGAATCCTTTCACTGGTCCGGATCGCTGTCCGGCCGGAGTCTAGAAGGACTCCGCGGCGGCGTCAATGTCGACCGGAACACTGGGTTGAAGGGCCCAAGCTACCTGTTATATTCGAACACGCCACCTGTCCCCTTGCACGCCGGGCCCGGACCGGCCGGAGGATTCATGGAAAGCTGCTGCGGGTCCATGCCCGAAATGAACGCGGCGGCCCTCACCGTGTGGGCCGCCCTGGGCATCGGCGTGACCACCAGCCTGGGCCACTGCATCGGCATGTGCGGCCCCCTGATCACGACCTTCTCCCTGGCCCAGGGCAATACCGACAGCCGGATCCGTTCCCTGCTGCCGGCCCTGCTGGTCTACCATTTCGGCCGGATCAACTCCTACGCCATCATCGGGTTGCTGTTCGCCCTGCTGGCGGCCGTGGCGCAATCCGCTGGTCCGACAGCCACCATGCGCGGGATCATGTTCCTGGTTGCGGGCCTGCTCATGATCCTGCTCGGCCTGGGCCTGAAAGGCTGGCTGCCGACCACGCGGGTGATCGAAAGCAGCCGGTTGGGCCGTCTGGCCGCCGCCAGGTTCATGAGCCTGGTGGGCACCCGCAGCATGACCGGCCGCTACCTGCTGGGTGTGGCCAACGGCTTCCTGCCCTGCGGTCCCGTGTATGCGGTGGCCATGGCCGCCCTGACGGCGCCGACGCCCCTGCACGGCGCCCACACCATGGTCATGTTCGGGCTCGGCACCATGCCCGTGCTCATCGCCGTCGGCCTGGGCGCCGGACGCCTGGCGCCGGCGGTCCAGCGCCGATTCAACCTCGTGGCGGCGATCATGGTGATCATCGTCGGCGTGGAATTCCTGTTCCGGGCGGGCAAGATGTTCGGCCTGATCGAAAGCATCAAGTGGGGCTTCATCCCGCTGTGGTGAGCGCCTGACAATCACCCGGACAGAATATAAAGGAAGCCGCCTCCATGATCCGGAAACCAACCGCGAACACCGTCGTTCTGATGCTGGGACTCCTGGTGCTGACGAACGGGTGCGCTCACACCCCGGTACCGCCGCCGACCCCCGGCCACGCTGCGGAATTCACGCAGTGGGCCGTCGCCTGCGACCACGTGGTGGCCTCCCGGGCCGGCGAGCGGATGCTCGCTGCCGGCGGCAACGCCGTCGACGCCGCGGTCGCCGCGTCGTTCTGCCTGTCGGTGGTGCGACCCTTCAGCTGCGGCATCGGCGGCGGCGGTTTCATGGTCATCAGCCTGCCGCCGACAATTGCCGACCCGCAAGTCCGGGCCGTCGCCCTCGACTATCGCGAAACCAGCCCGGCGGCCGTCGGGACGCACTACTTCGATCAGTACCCCGAAGGCGCCAGCCGGCTGGGACCCCGATCCTGCGCCGTCCCCGGCACGACCGCCGGCCTGATCCACGCCCTGGAAGGTTACGGCACCCTGGACCTAACCACGGTGCTGGCTCCGGCGATCGCCGCCGCCCGCAACGGTTTCGCCGCCGATGCGTTCCACGTCAAAGCGGTCGCAACCATGGCCGAAGCCTGGCGTGATCATCCCGAGCTCAGGCCGAACCTGCAGGAAGCCTGGGAGATGTTCGCGCACGAGGGCCGGATCAAGGTCGGCGACCGGATCGTGAACGAAGCCCAGGCACGGGCCCTGGAACTCATCGCCCGTGACGGAGCGTCCGCCTTCTACGAGGGCCCCATCGCCGACGCCATCGTGGCGGCCATGGCCGGCGGCGGCCCCATGACCCGCGGTGACCTGGCGGCCTACACGGTCAGGGAACGCCCGGCCCTGGAAGGGCGGATGGGTTCCTGGACGATCCTGTCGATGCCGCCGCCATCGAGCGGCGGCGTCGCGACCCAGCAGATCTTCGGTCTCCTGCATCGCCTCGGCGGACTGGATCCGGACCAGGATCAGGATTCGCCGCGGTGGCGGCACCTGCTGATCGAGACCTTCAAGCACGCTTTTGCCGACCGCGCCCGCTGGCTGGCCGACGACGCCTTCGCGCCGGTGCCGATCGCGGCGCTGACGGCCCCGACCTACCTCGACTCCCTGGCGGCCCGGATCGATCCGGAGCGCACACGGCCCGCCGCCGAATACGGCTCGGCGCCCCCCCTGCCCCGCGACGCGGGAACCAGCCACGTTGCGGTCCTCGACGCCGGCGGGATGGCGGTCGGGTGCACCGAGACCATCAACCTCTACTGGGGCTCGTGCGTGACTGTGCCCGGCTTCGGTTTCCTGCTCAACGACGAGATGGACGACTTCACCACCAGCGCCCGGCCCAACGCCTACGGGCTGGTCCAATCGGACCGCAACCGACCGGAACCGGGCAAACGGCCGCTCTCCTCCATGATCCCCACCATCGTCCTGGAGAACGGCCGGCCCATCGCCATTGCCGGCGCTTCGGGCGGACCGAGGATCATCAGCGGCACCCTGCAGGTTCTGCTGTCGGCCCTGGTGTTCGGTGACACCGCCGGCCAGGCGGTTGCGAGGCCGCGCCTGCACCACCAGTGGCAACCGGACGAGATCAAGGTCGAAACGAGCTGGAACGACGCGCGGGTGCTGGAGGGACTGCGGGCCCGCGGCCACGTCCTGGTGCCTTTCGACAAGGCCGTGGGCGTGGTGCAGGCCATCGTCGTCAAGGACGGGCGCATCACCGCGGCCAGCGATCCGCGCAAGGGCGGCAGCCCGGCCGGTCGCTGACGGTCGCTTACCCCACCAAAACCGTGTGAAACCGCCGCCAATTACTCTTGATTGGCTCCGGCCCGACCAATATCTTTCAGCGCACCTCCTTGTTTCGCCTTTCCGAAGGATCGGCCGCACGATGACCACCACCACGGTCACTGACAAATACCCCGACGAGTGGCCCGCGGACTGGGCCGCGGCCGCCGCTGCCGATACATGCATCCACTGCGGCAATCCCCTGGGTCGGTTCTGGCAGGTCAACGACGGCCCCTTCTGCTGCCGCGGCTGCAAGGGCGTCTACGAGATGATCCACCAGGAGAGTCTCGAGCGGTTCTACGACCTGAAACCCGGCGCGGTCGCGCCGGCCCCGGTGCTGCGGCCCGACACCTTCGCCTGGCTGGACCGGATGCTGACCGAACGGGAGCAGTCAGCGGCCCCGGCCGGTCCGCTGCAGCTGGATCTGGACATCCAGGGCGTGCACTGCGCCGCCTGCGTCTGGCTGATCGAAGAACTCTTCCGCCGCCGGGAAGCCGGCGTGCAGCTGCGCATCAACCCCACCCTCGGCAAGGTCGAGCTGACCTGGGATCCGTCCCGGGGCGACCTGCGGGAGTTCCTGGCCGAGATCGAGAAATTCGGTTACCGGCTGGGTCCGGCGAGCAGCGGCGCGCGCCGCAGCTCACGCTCGCTGCTGATGCGGATGGCCATCTCCATCGCCATGGCCCTGAACGTGATGATGTTCAGCCTGAGCTTCTATTTCGGGCTGGACGACGGCCCCCTCTACATGTTCTTCGGCTGGTTGAGCCAGGCCATGGCCACGGTTTCGCTGCTGGCCGGCGGCGGCGTCTTTCTCAAGGGCGCGGCGGCCGGCCTGCGGCGCGGCGTGCTGCATCTGGACGTTCCCATCTCCCTGGGCATGGTGCTGGCCTATGCCGGCTCGACCTACGGCTTCTTGACCGGCGGTCCCGGCGAGGCCTACTTCGACAGTCTGACCGTCTTCATCGCGCTCATGCTCGTCGGCCGCTGGGCCCAGGAGCACATCCTGGAGCGCAACCGCAATTCCCTGCTGCAGTCCTCCGGCGCGGAGAACCTGACGGCCAAGGTCATGCGCGGTGATGTGCTCACCGCCGTGGCGGCCACCACGGTCGTCCGCGGCGAAGAGCTGTGGATCGCCCCGGGCGACCTGGTGCCGGTCACCGGCATCCTGATGCGGCGGGCCACGACGGTGTCCCTCGACTGGATCACCGGCGAATCCGACCAGGCACCCTTCCAGCCGGGCGACCGGATTCCCGCCGGCGCCTTCAACGCCTCGGTAACGGGTTTCAGCCTGACGGCGGTGGAGGATTTCCAGGACAGCCGCCTGCAGGATCTCCTGCGGTCGACCACCGTCAGCGACGAGGCCTACCGTCCCCGGTGGTGGCACCGCATCAGCAGCTGGTACGTGAGCGCCGTCCTGATCGCCGCGGGCGCGGGCTTCGCCCTGTGGGCCGGGCGCGACGTGACCATGGCCCTGAAGGTGACCATCGCCGTCCTGGTGGTGACCTGTCCGTGCGCGCTGGGCCTGGCCACGCCTTTGGCCGAGGAACTGATCCATTTTGCCCTGCGCCGGCGCGGCGTGTTCATCCGCAAGTCGAGTTTCCTGGAAAAGGCGCTTTCGGTGCGGAAGATCCTGCTCGACAAGACCGGCACGCTGACCATGGGGCGCCTGCGCCTCGATGCGAAGTCCCTGGCGACGCTCACCGGTCTCGATGCACCGCAGCGGGGAATCCTGCGGCACATGACATCCCGTAGCAACCACCCCGTGAGCGCCTGCCTGGCCGAGGCCCTCGGCCCGGCCGAACCGGACTCCGCGGTGCCGGCGGCCGCCGGCGAAGATCTCAGCGAGATTCCGGGGGCGGGCCTCGAACTCGTCCTTGAGTCAGGGGTCTGGCGACTGGGGCAGGCCGCCTTCGCGGCCCCCGGGAGCGAAGACCTCACCGGCACGGTGTTTTCACGGGACGGGACGGCCGTGGCCGGCTTCATCCTGACCGAGGAATTCAAGGCCGACGCCGCCGGCGAGGTGGCCCGGCTCCGGCAGCAGGGCTACGAGATCCACCTGCTCAGCGGTGACGTCCAGGCCAAGGTCGACGCCGCCGCCGCCGCACTGGGAATCGAACCGGCCCTGGCGGTGGGCGCCCTGACCCCCGAGGCCAAGGCCGCGCAGGTGCGCCGGCTCGACGAACACGACACCCTCATGGTCGGCGACGGCCTGAACGACAGCCCCAGCTTCGAAGCGGCCCTGTGCGCCGCCACCCCCGCGGTCGACCGCCCGGTGCTCCCGGGCAAAGCCGACTTTTTCTTTCTCGGCGACGGGATCGCCGCCATCGGCCGCAGCTTGACGGCGGCCCGACGCCTGCGCCGCATCGTGAGGGACAACCTGGCCATCGCCGTCATCTACAACCTCGTCGCCGTCGGCCTGTGCCTCGCCGGCCTGGTCACCCCCGTGGTGGCGGCCATCCTGATGCCTGCCAGCTCGGTCGCGGTGGTCACGCTGACGGCCGTGCGCCTGGGAAGAGGGAGGTTGGCATGGACATCATCATAGCCCTGGTCTTCTTCAGCCTGACGCTGGTGATCGCCGGTCTGGTCTTCTTTTTCTCCCGTCTGTTCGACGGCGATTTCGAACACGGCGACCGGCTCAGCCTGCTGCCTCTGGAAGACGACGACGGCGTGAATCAGGTTGACGCGTCAATGTCAGATGATAAATTGGACAAACTGGGTTCTAATAGGCTGTTGGACGATTCCGAGCAGCCCTCCGCGGAGGAGCGGTGAGGGCGGTTTTTTGACCGTCAGGCTGATTGATGGCGGATCCCCCGGGTCGAGTGAAGGAGGAAGGTGCGCCCCATGGAAGCGACGAACACCCCGATGAAGACGGTCGTCTACGATGACGGTATCGTGCGGGCTTTTTCGATCATCACCGTGGTCTGGGGCGTCGTCGCCCTGCTGGCCGGCGTGATCGTCGCAGCCCAGCTGTCCTTCTGGCAGCTCAACTTCGGCCTGGAGTGGCTGAGCTTCGGCCGGCTGCGGCCCCTGCACACGAACGCCGCCATCTTCGCCTTCGTCGGCAACGGCATCTTCGCGGGTATCTACTACTCGACCCAGCGCCTGCTGAAGACCCGTATGGCCAACGACATGCTCAGCTGGGCTCATTTCTGGGGCTGGCAGCTGGTGATCGTCGCGGCCGCCGTCACGTATCCGCTGGGGCTGACCCAGGGCAAGGAATACGCCGAGCTCATCTGGCCGGTCGACCTGCTGGTCGTCGTGGTCTGGGTGATCTTCGGGCTGAACTTCTTCTGGACCCTCGCCGTTCGCAACGAAAAGAACATGTACGTCGCGATCTGGTTCTACATCTCGACCATCGTGACGATCGCCGTCCTGTATATCGTCAACAACCTGCAGATCCCGACCAGCCTGCTGCACAGTTACCCCATCTACGGCGGGGTCCAGGACGCGCTGGTCCAGTGGTGGTACGGACACAACGCCGTGGCCTTCTTCCTGACCACCCCGCCCCTGGGCCTGATGTACTACTTCATGGTCAAGGCCGCCGGGCGGCCGGTCTATTCCTACCGCCTGTCGGTGGTCCACTTCTGGTCGCTGATCTTCCTCTATATCTGGGCCGGCCCCCACCACCTGCTCTACACCGCGCTGCCGGACTGGGCCCAGACCCTCGGGATGATCTTCAGCGTCATGCTGTGGGCGCCCTCCTGGGGCGGCATGCTCAACGGGCTGCTGACCCTGCGCGGCGCCTGGGACAAGCTGCGCACCGATCCGGTGATCAAGTTCTTCGTCGTCGCGGTGACCTTCTACGGCATGGCCACCTTCGAGGGACCGCTGCTGTCGATCAAGAGCGTCAGCGCGCTGGGCCACTACACCGACTGGATCATCGGCCACGTGCACAGCGGCGCCCTCGGCTGGAACGGCTTCATGACCTTCGGCATCCTGTACTGGATGTTCCCGCGCCTGTACGGCACCAAGCTCTACTCCGTCCGGCTGGCGGACACCCACTTCTGGTTGGCCACGATCGGCATCCTGCTCTACGTGGTCTCCATGTGGGTCAGCGGCGTCAGCCAGGGCCTGTTCTGGCGCGCGCTGGACGCCGAAGGCTTCCTGCGCTACCCCGACTTCATCGAAGGCCTGACCAACAGCGTGGCCATGTATCACACCCGCCTCCTGGGCGGCGTGCTCTACCTGGCCAGCAGCCTGTTGATGGTCGTCAACCTGGTCATGACCGCCCGCCAGGGCGCGCCGGCGACCGCCAGCGTGCAGGTGCCGGCCAAGCGGCCCGCCGGTGACGGCGAAACCGCCTGGAGCCTGCTGACCAGCGCGCCCATGCTGTTCATCGGCGGCATCCTGGTCCTGTCGATCTGGTTCGGCGCCGCCGGCGACATGCTCAGCCCCGTCCTGCTGGCGGCCCTGATCATCGTGTCCGTGGCGGCCGTCATTTCCTACGGCCTGCACCAGAACCGCTGGGGCCACTGGTACGGGCTGATCGAACGCCACGCCCTGGTGTTCACGGTGCTCGCGCTCGTCGCCATCCTCATCGGTGGCGCGGTCGAGATCATCCCCACGGTCATCGCCAGCAACAAGGTGCCCCATACGGTCACCCCGGAGATGATCGCCGCGGACCCGGCCCTGGCCGAGACCGCCAAGTGGACCCAGCAACCCTACAGCCCGCTGGAACTCGCCGGACGCGACATCTACGTGGCCGAAGGCTGCTACAACTGCCACAGCCAGATGATCCGTCCCTTCCGGCACGAGGTCCTGCGCTACGGCGACTACTCGCGCATGGAGGAGTCGCTGCTCGACCACCCCTTCCAGTGGGGCAGCAAGCGGACGGGGCTCGACCTCGCCCGCGTCGGCGGCAAGTACGACAACCTGTGGCACTACCTGCACCTGATGGACCCGCGGTCCACCTCGCCGCAGTCGAACATGCCGGACTACGACCACTTCAAGACCAGGACGCTCGATCCCCTGGTCACCGCGAAACGCATGCGGGTGCTGGCCAAGCTGGGCGTGCCCTACACGGAAGAGGATTTTGCCCTCGCGGAGCAGCGGTTCCTGAGCCAGGGCC
>Ga0316201_10002827_pt1 | contig 12549 bp, 11 predicted proteins | sample CS6wburrow_MG_FD_204516 | JGI IMG/M metagenome (GOLD analysis project Ga0316201, IMG submission 204516) | Coastal sediment microbial communities from Delaware Bay, Delaware, United States - CS-6 worm burrow | ecosystem: Environmental > Aquatic > Marine > Coastal > Sediment | place: USA... | reverse complement strand
GTTGACCGCCTTGAAGCCGTTCAGGTCGAGATAGCAGATCGCCATTATCTTTTTGTGGCGCTTGTGCTGCGGCAGAAGCTGGTGCATCCGATCGTGCAACAGGCGGCGGTTTGGCAGGCCGGTCAGGGTGTCGAAATGGGCCAGCTTGGCCAGCATCTGGCTGTGTGTCTTCAGATCTGTTATGTCACTGACCGATGTGACGAACCCACCGTGCATCTGATCACTGTCTGCCTCACCGCCTACGGTCACGACATTGAGCAGCAGCCAGCGCGTTGCCACGCCCGGGCCTCGCGTCTGAACCATCAGGTTGCGCGGGTAGCCCAAGCGCTCCGGCGATGCCGGATCCGCCGCTGGCAGCGGCTTACCATCGCTGTCCCTGAGGCGCTCGAGGAACTGCGTAAAGCGGGTCTTTGAAACATCCAGCCCATCGTTGCAACACAGTTGGCGCAGCGCCGGGTTGGTGTAGCGCAATATCCCCTCACGGTCCCACAGGGCGACGCCATCGGTGACCGTATCGAGCACGCTATCCAGTTTATGTTCGCTGGCCATCAGCGCCCGCTCGGCCTCGCGGCGGGTCGCGATTTCTTGTTCGAGGTGCGCGGTTCGCTGCTCCACCTGCCTCTCGAGATCGCGGTTGGCGCTTTGCAGGGCATGCCGCGAGGCCTCGACTTCGTGACTCAGGTGATCGAAACCACGACCGAGGTCGGCCAACTCACTGCCACCACGCAGGCCCGAGCCCACACCGCGGTCGCCCCTGGCCAATCGACGGACCACAAATCCCAGCCGCCGCAGGGGTAACGAAACCCAGCGTTGAAGCAGCGCAAGCATGATCAAGGCACTGAGCACGGCAGCGAGCGCCAACTCCCACCAGCTGGCCGGAGACAGGATGTCGAGGCGTGCATTATGGATCGCGCGTTTCATATCGAGCTGCACAAACAGGCCGCCGACCTTGCTCGGTCGCAGTTGATCTGGTGGTGCAGCCATCACCAGCGGCGCGTATCCGACAACCTGGTCGCCGGACACCGAAGCTTGGACGATCATGCCGCGCTCATGCTGCACGCGCGCGAATAAAACCGGATCGAAATTGCCAATGGCCTGCTCCGCGGGCCGCGAGCGCTGCGCAAAGCGGGTCGAAAAGAGCACCAGTCCCTGGTCATCGATCACCGCCAGGACGTCGATGTCCGGGTCTGTCCCATGTTGGGTCAGGTTCTGCTCGGCGCCCGAGTAGCGTCCCTGCACCATGTAGCTGCCAATCGTGTGCTGCAGCGAATTCAGCAGCCGCGTGGCGACACCTGACTTTTCCTGAAGGACCTGCCGCGGCTGGCGCCAGGCCAGGGCGAAAACAAACTCCAGCACCAACATGGCGACCACAAGGGTGACTACGGCAGCCGTAAGGGCCAGGCGCAGCGGAGGCGGGGAGAGCGAGTTCTTCATTGGCGATCCGGCAGCCAGCGCGCGCTGAGCAGACGCGATATGTCCGGCTCGCGATCCAACATCCCCTGTTGCAACATCAGTTCGCTCAAGCGGCGCACACTGAGATTCAGCCCACCAGCTTTGGCGCCGAGCAGCTCATGGTTTTCCGCCGCGTCCGGTTGGTAAAGACCCAGATACATCGTCGGCACCTCGGAGGCATCCACCTGCAGACGCCGCGCGATCTTGAGCGCTGCCGCGCCCGGCTGTTCGCGCAGGAAAGCCAGCGCATCGAAATAGCCTTCGATCAGGGTGCGCAGGGTGGCATCATGATGTCCTGCAACATCGGCTCGGACCACCAGCACGTCAACGATCCTGTCCGGTATCTCGCTGCTGTCGAACAATACGTTCGCACCCATTCGCAGGAGTTCGGAGCGCACCGGCTCGAACGTTACGACCGCATCGATCTCGCCATCAAGGAAGGCCTCCGACTGCTCATCGATGGTCAACTCGATCAGGTCGAAATCTGCGACCGTGATACCCGCCTTGTGCAGCGCGGCATCGAGCAAGATGGCCCCAACCGCGGTGTTTTCGACGCCGACACGTTGCCCCTTCAGACCCGTGAGCGAAGCGATATCGGGATGCGCGACAAGCGCATCGCCCCCGCGGGAGAAATCCATTACCAGCACGACCCGCAGGTCGTGGTTGTCCTGCACCAGGGTAAGGGCCTCGTCGAGGGTCAGCGCGGCGGCCTCCAGCGTACCGTTGCGCAAGGCCTGCATAACGCTCGACGCGTTGGCCATCTCCACCATCTTGATGGGGCTGTCGCGGTAGGCCCCCATCTGCGCAGCCAGGTGCAGCGGCTCGTATCCGGGCCAGACATTGGTGCCGACCCGAAACGGGTGTTGGTAGGCCAAATCACAGGCCAAGAGCAGGGCAGCCAGGCAAGCGATGGACAGCACCGCAAGTCGCCGGCAAATCAAAAACGATACGCCGACCGGCACGGAGGGTCGGGGTGTTCCCTGTGTTCCTGGCATGGGTCCGTTACGCTAGCGGCCTCTGGCTGGCACATCCTCAAAGTGCGCCGGTCTCTAGAGTTCTATATCGGACCCGGATCCGACTCCTTTAATTCGTCTCTGACAGCTGGCCAAGCGCCTTGCCAGGCTTGGGCAGCATGGGGGCGTGCCCGACATGGACGCATCGCACCGGTCAGTCAAATCGGTCTTCGACCAGCACCTCGGCCAGCGGCAGCTGGCCTGGGCGCGGCCAGGCCTCCTTGATGCCCTTGCCGATCGCCAGCATGAAGGCGATTTCGTGCTCCTCGGGCAGATGGATGATCTCGCCGACCCGGGCGTAGTCGAAGCCGTCCATCGGACAGCTGGCATAACCCAGCTCGGCCGCCACCAGCATCAGGTTCTGCGCGACCAGGCCGCAGGAACGCATCCCCTCGTCGCGCTCGATCTGCGGTTTGTCACGGTAGTACTCGGCGATCGCCGGGACCAGAAATTCCTGCACCTCCTGCGGGGCCAGGCGCCAGTAGCGTGACGGGTCATGCGCCCAGGCCTTGCGATCGAAGCACAGCACCAGCAGTTCCGAGGCGTCCTCGACCTGGGCCTGATCCCAGGCTGCGGCACGGATCGCCTTGCGCTGTGCCGGGTCGGAGACCCGTACAAACCGCCAGTTCTGGATATTGAACGCGGTCGGCGACAGCAGCGCATGCCGCATCAGGGTCTGAAAATCGGCCTCAGGCATCTTGTGCGCGGGGTCGTACCACTTGATCGAGCGGCGTTGTTGGACGGCTTCGGTGACTTGCATGGTGCTGTGCTCCAAGGTTGCAGGGCGGTTCAGATGAACGCCTCCTGGGTCTCGATGTTGAACGTCTTGAGGGCCAAATTGAAGGCGCGATTCGATGCCGCCTGCAGGGCAAGTGCCAGCAGGGTACGCTCTGCTTCCGTGACCGATGCCCTGCCAGGATCTGCGCGGGCAGCGCGCGCCGCTTCCAGGTCCGCCCCCATGTCGGCCAGAAAACCCTCGTTGAGATCGATACAGAACCGGCAACCGGCCCGTTCCGAGACCAGGTAGCGGATCATCGTGATAGATTGTGGCGACAGGTCGGTACCGTCGCGAAAATAGCCGACGTTGGCGGCAAAGGCCTCGAGTAACGGCGGACTGACGCCATACAGGCGCATCCCGGCGGGCACGAAACCGAGCATCTCCTCGGCGCCGGACTACACACGGTCGACTCGGGCATTCTCGGCGGCGGGCGGGGCCGGATTCAGCAGGGCCTGGGACTTGTTCATGCTTGTTCTCCTGATCGGGGGCAGTGACTCGTCCGACCGATCAGTTTGATCACCGGGCGGTGCGCGTTTTGGACGCATCGGTAACGTGCCGCAATGAAAGTAGACCGATCGGTTAAGTCAAGGACAAGATTGTCGAGCCTCGATCCGGTCGGGTGATTGAACTCTTGACCTGGAGTGAGCTCTAAGTTTTATCCTCTGCTGCCAGACGACGGAGACCTCGATGGACGACACGGCAACCATGGGCATCGGCGAGATGGCGCGCGCGTCCGCTCTGTCGGCAGACACGCTACGCTATTACGAGCGTATCGGCCTGTTGGGCAAGGTCGCGCGCAACAGCGGTGGTCAGCGGCGATACAGCCAAACGGATTTGGCGCGGCTACAGTTCGTCAAACGGGCGCAGGCCATGGATTTCAGCCTCGACGAGATCGCCGAGCTGCTGACACTGAGGGACAGGGGCGGCGATGTGCGCGACGACGTGCGTGCACTGACCGAGAGCAAACTGGCGGCCATCGAACTGCGTATCGCGGCACTGGCGCGACTGCGCGACGAACTGGCGCAACTGGTACAGCAATGCCGGCACAGCGAACACGCCTGCCCAATCATTGCGCGTATAGACAATCGGCAGGAGGTGACATCATGAGCTACACGATTGCCGTTGAGAACATCAAGTGCGGTGGCTGTGCCAACACCATCCGCAGCAAACTGATCGAGCAGCAATACGCCCAGCAGGTGGAGGTCGACGTGGAACTCGGCCAGGTGCACGTCGCCGGCAACCCCGAGTGGCGCGAACGGGTCGCCGAGGCACTGGCCGGCATGGGCTATCCGGAAGTCGGCTCGGTCGAGGGTATGAAGGCCGCCGCGGCCAAGGCCAAATCGTTCGTGAGCTGCGCGATCGGGCGTATCGACAATGCCAAATCGTCGAACCAGGATCCCAGCTGACCTCATGTGCTGGCGGAGTCCGAGATGAGCGGATCAAGTCGACGTCGGACGTTCGCCGCGACCCCACTGCGCCTGCTGTTGACGCTGCTGCTGGCCCTGGCACCACTGCTGTCGCTCGGCCAGACCCCGCCCGGTTTGCCGACCACCGGCGACGACGGGTCGGCACGGATGCCATGCCATACGATCGCACACACGGAGCCGGCTGCGCCGTCATCTGCCGACCGACATGACTGCCCGGATTGCTGTGGCGCGGCCAGTGCCGCACAGTGCCACTGCTGTGGACACACGGCACCGGCCGGCCTGACCGGGCCGTCTGAAATCGACCCCGGCCCGATACTGAGCGGCCCCGAGTCGCAGTCGTTACGCGTCGCCGAGCTGCCAGACTCGCCCCCGGACGGACCCTACCGTCCTCCAATCCTTTCCTGACTTACACCCAATCGCGGCCTCTCGCGGACCCGGGTGCCGACCCCGGAGTCGGCTTCGGATATCCGGGCCGCCCGATTTTCTCAGATATGGAAAGAATAGAAGTGAATACTCACATTCGATTACGGACAGGTATTTTTGTGTTCGCCTTGAGCCTGTTGCTGAGCGCCTGCCTGGACACCGGCGCCAAGCCGAGCGGTGGCTTGGCCGAAGCGAGCGACGACACGGCACTTGAACATGCGCAGAGACATCTCGACCCCAAGTACGTCTGCCCGATGCATCCACAGATCGTGCGCGACGAGGAAGGTAGCTGTCCGATCTGCGGCATGGACCTGGTCGCGAAAACGGTCGAGCCCAGTACCGAGACGGCACTCGAGCACGCGCAGAAGCATCTCGACCCCAAATATGTCTGTCCGATGCATCCGCAGATCGTGCGCGACGAGGCAGGCAGCTGTCCGATCTGCGGCATGGACCTGGTCGCGAAGATGATCGACGCCGGCGCCGAAGGGCGCCCGAAGGTCGAGATCAGCAATGCCGTGATCAACAGCATGGGGGTGCGCACCGCGCCGGCCCGCATCACCACGCTGTGGAAATACATCGAGACGGTCGGCCGGATCGACTATGACGAGACCCGGCTCGCCCACGTTCATCCGCGCGCTTCGGGCTGGATGGAGACGCTCGCACTGCGCGCCGAGGGCGAGCCGATCAAGCGCGGTCAGCTGATCGGCCGGCTGTACTCAGAGGAGATCCTGTCGGCGCAGGTCGATTTCCTGATCGCGCTCGACCAGTCGAACAGCCAGGCGAAGATCGAGAAGGCGCGCAACCGCCTGCGCCTGCTCGGTGTCACCGAGGGTACGATCTCGGCGATCCAGAAGCGCCGCAAATCGGTCAACACCGTGCCCGTGGTATCGAACGCCGACGGCGTCGTGACCATGCTCGGCGCGCGCCAGGGCATGTATGTGACGCCGAGCATGGAGATCGTGACGATCGCCGACCTGAGCAAGATCTGGGTGCTGGTCGACGTCTACGAACACCAGATCGACTGGCTGGCCAAGGGGCTGAGCGCGGAGATCCGGGTGCCGGCCTATCCCGGACGCACCTGGGAGGGTGCGGTCGAGTACATCTATCCCGAACTCGACCCCAAATCACGCACGCTGAAGGTGCGGCTCGCGTTCGACAATCCCGATGGTCGGCTCAAGGCCAATATGTTTGCCGATGTCGTGATCTACGGTGGTCCCAAGCGCGAGACCCTGGCCGTGCCAGCCGAGGCCGTGATCGAGACCGGCCAGCGCACCTCAGTCGTATTGGCGCTCGGTGACGGCCGTTTCCAACCGGTCGACGTGGTCACCGGCATGGCCAGCGGCGACTGGGTCGAGATCCTCAGCGGCATCGCGGACGGTGACGAGGTGGTGATATCGGGACAGTTCCTGATCGATTCCGAGTCGAGCCTGCAGGCCAGTTTCCTGCGCATGGACGAGTCGGCCCCGGCGGCTGAGGCGTCGATGAACGCGCACGCCGCTCACTGAGGAATCGATCATGCTCAAGAACCTGATTGTCTGGTCGGTGCACAACCGATTCCTGGTGTTGGTCGCGACGCTGGTGATCAGCGGCTGGGGCTGGGTGGCGCTGCAGAAGACCCCACTGGACGCGATTCCCGACCTGTCCGACGTGCAGGTCATTATCAAGACCACCTTCCCCGGCCAGGCACCGCGCGTGGTCGAGGAGCAGGTCACCTACCCGATCACGACCACGATGCTGTCGGTACCGGGCGCGCAGGTCGTGCGCGGCTACTCGTTCTTCGGCGACAGCTTTGTCTACGTGATCTTCGAAGACGGCACCGATCTGTACTGGGCGCGCGCGCGGGTGCTCGAGTACCTCAACCAGGCCGCGGCCGACCTGCCCGACGGGGTGCAGCCCCGACTCGGGCCGGACGCGACCGGGGTCGGCTGGGTATACAACTATGTGCTGGTCGACCGCAGCGGCAGGCATGATCTGGCCGAGCTGCGCAGCCTGCAGGACTGGTTCCTAAAGTTCGAACTGCAGACCGTGCCCGGGGTGTCCGAGGTCGCGACGGTCGGTGGCATGGTGCGCCAGTACCAGGTAGTGGTCGACCCGGAGAAACTGCGCGCCTACGGCATCACGCTGGCGCGTGTGTCCAACGCGATCAAGGCCGCCAACCGCGAGGTGGGCGGTTCGGTGCTGGAGCTGGCCGAGGCCGAGTACATGGTGCGCACACGCGGCTACCTGCGTGGCATCGACGACCTCAAAGCGGTCCCGATCAGCGTCACCGAGATGGGTACGCCGGTGCTGCTGCGCGACATCGCCCGGGTGCAGATCGGCCCGGAGATGCGTCGCGTCGTCGCCGATCTCGATGGCGAGGGCGAGGTGACCGGCGGTATCGTCGTGATGCGCTACGGCGAGAACGCGCTGACCACGATCAAGCGGGTCAAGGACAAGCTCGAGCAGCTGCGCCAGGGCCTGCCCGAGGGCGTCGAGATCGTCGAGACCTATGACCGCTCGGCGCTGATCGAGCGCGCGGTCGACAATCTCAAGGAAAAACTGCTCGAGGAGTTCGTCGTGGTCGCGCTGGTCTGCCTGGTGTTCCTGTTCCACCTGCGCTCGGCGTTCGTCGCGATCGTCACGCTGCCGCTCGGCATCCTCGCGGCTTTCATCGTCATGCAGCAGCAGGGCATCAATGCCAACATCATGTCGTTGGGCGGGATCGCGATTGCGATCGGTGCAATGGTCGATGCGGCGATCGTGATGATCGAGAATGCGCACAAGCATCTGGAGCGTTACCGCCATGCTCATGGCCAGGCACCCACCGGCGACGAACACTGGCGGGTGGTCACGACCGCTGCGGCCGAGGTCGGCCCGGCGCTGTTCTTTTCCCTGCTGATCATCACCCTGAGCTTTCTGCCGGTCTTCACCCTCGAGGCGCAGGAGGGTCGCCTGTTCGCACCGCTGGCCTACACCAAGACCTACGCGATGGCGGCCTCGGCCGGACTGGCGGTCACGCTGGTACCTGTGCTGATGGGCTATTTCATCCGTGGGCGGATACCCGACGAGACCAAGAACCCGCTCAATCGTTTCCTGATCTGGTTGTACCGACCACTGCTGGACTCGGTGATGCGCTGGCCGCGCTTAACCATCATCAACGCCCTGCTGGTGGTACTCACCCTGGTGATTCCGATCGGTGGCATCAGCGGCTTTCTCGCCCCGCTGAAGTGGCCGTTCCAGCTGGTGGAGGCGGCGACCGGCGATACACAGCCAGCGGTGGCGCGCATCGAGCAGATGCAACAGGACCTGACACGGGACTGGAAACGCAGCTTCCGCGATACGCCGTGGCTGGCGCGTTTCGCCGATGGCCTCGGCTCGGAATTCATGCCCGAACTCGACGAGGGCGACCTGATGTACATGCCGACCACGCTACCCGGCCTGTCGATCGGCAAGGCACAAGAGCTGTTGCAGCAGACCGACCGGCTGATCCGTCAGGTGCCGGAGGTGCGTCAGGTATTCGGCAAGATCGGCCGCGCCGACACCGCAACCGACCCGGCGCCGTTGACGATGATCGAGACCGTGATCCAGCTCAAACCGAAGGACCAGTGGCGTCCCGGCATGACCACGAAGAAGATCATCGCCGAGCTGGATGCGACGATTCAGTACCCGGGCGTGACCAATGCCTGGGTCATGCCGATCAAGACCCGCATCGATATGCTCGCCACAGGCATCAAGACCCCGGTCGGGATCAAGATCGCCGGCCCGGACCTGGACGAGATCGAGCGCATCGGCCGGGCCATCGAACAGGTCGTGCTGACCGTGCCCGGCACCACGTCGGCCTACTCCGAGCGCGTCGCCGGCGGCCGTTACATCGACATCGTACCCGATCGTCTCGCCGCAGCGCGCTACGGCCTCAACATCGATGACCTCAACCAGGTCATCGCCGCGGCCGTCGGCGGCATCAATATCACGCAGACCGTCGAAGGCCTGGAGCGCTACCCGGTCAACCTGCGCTTCCCGCGCGAACGGCGCGACAGTATCGAGAAGCTGCGCGCACTGCCGCTGGTCACACCGACCGGCGCGCAGATCCCGCTCGCCCAGGTCGCCGAGGTGCGTATCGTCGACGGCCCGCCGATGCTCAAGAGCGAAAACGGCCGGCTCAACGGCTGGACCTTCGTCGACATCCGCGACGTCGACCTCGGCAGCTACGTCGCTGCCGCGCAGCAGGCGGTGCGTGAGCGGGTCGAACTGCCGGCCGGCTACTCGATCACCTGGTCGGGGCAATACGAATACATGCTGCGCGCGCAGGAGCGCCTGAGCCAGGTGGTCCCGCTGACCCTGGTCATCATATTCGTGCTGCTGTACCTGACCTTCCGCCACGCCGGCCAGGCACTGATGGTGATGGCCTCGCTACCGTTCGCGCTGGTCGGCGGTTTCTGGCTGATCTTCCTGCTCGACTTCAATCTGTCGGTCGCCGTCGGTGTCGGCTTCATCGCGCTGGCCGGTGTGGCGGCCGAGTTCGGTGTCGTGATGCTGGTCTATCTGGACAATGCGCTGCGCGATCACGCCCACGAGGGTCCGCTGACCCCGGCCAAGCTGCGCGCGGCGATCATGGAGGGCGCAGTCCTGCGGGTACGGCCCAAGGCGATGACGGTCGCGGTGATCGTCGCCGGTCTGCTGCCGATATTCCTTGGAACCGGCACGGGATCTGAGGTGATGCGGCGCATCGCGGCACCGATGATCGGTGGCATGATCACAGCACCACTGCTGTCGCTGTTCGTGATCCCGGTGATCTACCTGCTGTGGAAGGGCCGGCATCTGCGCGATGCCGAAGCACCCGCGCCGACGGTCGACCCGGATGATCCGCAGCTGGCAGGCGAAACGAAGAACTGAAACAGGAGACATCATGTACGGTTTTCATGCACAGCCACAGGGCACATTCGACACGGTGATCGACAAGGTCACCGAGGCACTCAAGACGGAGGGATTCGGCGTACTGAGCGATATCGACGTCGCGGCGACCTTCAAGGCCAAGCTGGATGTCGAGCGTCGCCCCTACCGCATCCTCGGTGCCTGCAACCCGACGCTGGCCAACCAGGCGATCGGCCATGATGCCGACATCGGCCTGCTGCTGCCGTGCAACGTCGTGGTCCGCGAAGAAGACGACGGCCGGATCACAGTCGCGTTCATGGACCCGGTCGCGGTGCTGCAGCTGGTCGACCAACCACAGGTCGAGGCCCTCGCGGCCGAGGTGCGAGAGCGCCTGCAGCGGGTGCGGGCACAGCTCGGCGACTCATAATGCGACGGCGGATCGCGACCCTCGACGAGGTCCTGGACTTCTGGTTCGGCGACGGTATGCCGTCACGCTGGTTCGACGCCGATGCCGCACTCGACGAGCAGATCCGAGAACGGTTCGAGCCGACCTGGCAGTCGGCGGTTGAACGGGAACTGGATTGGTGGACGAAATCAGCGCCGGGGGCGCTGGCCCTGGCGATCGTGCTCGACCAGTTCCCGCTGAACATGTATCGCGGCCAGGCGCGCGCGTTTGCCAGCGAGGCCCAGGCGATCGACGTCACGCTCGCGGCGATTGCCCAGGGTCAGGACTTGGAACTGGAGAAACAGCGGCTGGCGTTTCTTTACATGCCGCTGATGCACAGCGAGAAGCTGCAACACCAGGATCTGGCGGTTCAACTGTTCGACGGGGCGGAACTGGAAGCCAACGCACGATTTGCCCGACACCATCGTGATCTGATCAAACGCTTTGGGCGTTTTCCGCATCGCAATGCGATACTTGGGCGGAGCAGTGACAGGGGAGAACGGGCTTACCTGGCATCGAAAGAGGCATTTACCGGCTGAGCGCCGCGGCCTCCTCCGACACCCGGCCCGATACTCAGTCCTTCAGGACGAAGGTGACCTTGAGATTGACGCGATATTCCTGGACCTCGCCGTCCTTGACCACGACCTGCTGGTCCTGGACCCAGGCACCAGTGATATCGTTCAAGGTCTTCGACGCACGCTTGACGCCTTTGGCGACCGCGTCGTCGAAACCCTTCTTGGATGATGAGATAATCTCGGTAACTTTTGCGACTGTCATGAACAAGCTCCTCAGCTATGTTGTTGTTGACCTGTATAAACGTAGCAGATTTTTGTTAATGACCGACGCCCACCGGCGGTGCACAGGGAGAGTGATATGAATTATCCGGTACGGATCCAGCTCGGCTGTGACCTGGTCGGACTCAAAGGCAACCCCTTGGCCGACAAGATCGCCGAATCGCTGCGCCAACTGCCGTCAGGCACCCTGCCCTTGCACCTGGCCTGCGAATTCGGTGGGCGGGTCAAAGACAACGACCTGATCGTCAGCATTCTGCACATGTACCCGACGCGAGATACGGTGATGGCGCGCACGGCGGTCTTCTTCACCGAGGTGGTCGGCGGCTGCAGCTGTCACGACGACCCGGTGAGTCACGCGCGCTACAGCCTGATGAATATCACGATCGAACGCAAGACCGGCATCGCCTGTCTCGAGGAGGCCGAACCGCTCGACCAGATGCGCAGCTAGCCGCCAGCCGAGGACCGTGACGCTCAGCGTTGCCCCGAAGATCTACGGCTGGAACCAGTGCCAGCTGGCGCCTCGACCGGGTCGGCCTTGGCGAGAAACTCAGCGGTCGGTACGGGGCGGCTGAAGTGATACCCCTGCAGATAGCGGCAACCACGCTCGACCAACCAGTCTTTCTGCGCGGCGGTCTCGACACCCTCTGCAACGATGCCGTGCTCGAGGCGCCGGCTGATCATCAGGATCGCCTCCACCAGGTCGCCATCACGGTCACTGCTCGGCAGATTTTCGATAAATGACTTGTCGATCTTGATCGTGTCGACCGGCAGGCGGTTGAGATAGGACAGCGACGAGAAACCGGTGCCGAAGTCGTCCAACGCCAGGCGCACACCGATCGCCTTCAGTCCCTCGAGCAGCATCTCGGCGTGTTTCAGTTCGTCGATCAGAGCGCTCTCTGTCATCTCCAGTTCGAGTGCCTGCGGCGGCAGGCCGACCTCGTGCAGGGCAGCGGCGACGCTGTCGATGAAGCCGGCCTGCTTGAGCTGGTGCGGCGAGACGTTGACGTGCATCGTCACCGGGTAGTCGACCCGGGCCTGCCAGGCGATGGCACATGCCAGGGCCTGATCGAGCACCCAGTCGCCGATCGGGTTGATCAGACCGGTCTGTTCGGCGATCTCGATAAAGACCGCCGGTGACAGCATTCCACGCGTGGGGTGGTTCCAGCGCAGCAGGGCCTCGGCCGCACCGATCCAGCCATTGTCGGCATCGATGATCGGCTGATAGTGGACCTCGAGCTGGCCACGTTCCAGCGCCTGGCGCAGCTCATCGCGCATCGCGAGCTGCTCACCGACCTCGGCGGACATCGTACAATCGTAGAACACGAAACGATTGGCACCTTCGGACTTGGCGGCGTACATCGCGGTG
>Ga0316201_10002826_pt1 | contig 12550 bp, 10 predicted proteins | sample CS6wburrow_MG_FD_204516 | JGI IMG/M metagenome (GOLD analysis project Ga0316201, IMG submission 204516) | Coastal sediment microbial communities from Delaware Bay, Delaware, United States - CS-6 worm burrow | ecosystem: Environmental > Aquatic > Marine > Coastal > Sediment | place: USA... | reverse complement strand
ATCGAATTCCAGATGCAGGCCGATTGAGACGAAGAAGATCGGTGCCAGGAAACCGCGAGTGATGCCGGACATCTGCTGATCTACTCTCGCGTAGACATCGGCATCCACCACTTTCGGATTGAAAAAAATTCCGGCGATAAACGCACCAAGGATGAAATGCAGCGACGTGAGTTCCGCGAACACGGCGTACGCGAGTGAGGCGATGAGCAGCATGCTGAAATCGACTTCCGGAAACCGCAGGTACTTGAGGCGCTTGCCGATCAGCGGGAATACGTAGAGCCCGAAAGGAATCGTGACGGCGAAGAACACGAGAACCTTGCCCAGTAGTAACAGGAAAGTCATCGCATGGAAATTGCTTGCGCCGTTCTGCGTGATCGTTGCAGTCAGCATAGCCAGGAGGAAGAGGCTCAGCAGGTCATCCCATACAGCTGCAGCGATGACCGTCTTGCCAACTCGCGACTCAAGCAGACCGAGGTCGAGGAAAATGCGCATCGCAACGGGAACGGCAGTAATCGCCAGGGCAACGCCGAGGAAGAGGCATTGACTGAGTTTGTAGGCCGAGTCCGGTAGCACCGCGTAGCCGAGAGCAAATCCTGAAGCCGCCGGGACGAACATGCCACCTATGGCGATCAGGACGGCAGACTTTGATGTTTTTGCAAAGTCGAGGGGCTCCATGCGGATGCCTGCAAGCAGCATCAAAAAGAACATGCCAAGCGTGACCAGCAGCTCGAAGGCATCTCCGTGGGTCGCCGCTGTCAGCGCGGGCAAGTCATCCGCGAAACGCCGCAAAAGCATGCCGAGAGCGACGCCAGCAAGGAGTTCGCCAACAATTGCCGGCAGATGCACCCGTTCTGCAAGTTCGGCGAATACGCGTGTAACCACCAGCAGGAATAGGATGAGATACAGGAAGCTTAGCTCAACCAACTTGAGTCACCCTGTGTGCTACAAAATCCCTAGCTTAGGATAGTCCGATGAGCTCCGCCGTCATAATAGGGAAGGTACGTAGGCACTGGTCCGGCCGCAGAGACCTACGTACTGCCGAATTTGGTCAGAAACCTGTCCAGTTCATTCGCAAAGGTCTGTTTGTCTCGTTGACTGAATGCCGCGGGACCGCCACCCATTTCGACCCCACTGGATCTCATGGTGTCCAGAAAGTCTCGCATGTTCAGTCGCGCCCGAATGTTCTCGGTGGTATGCATTTCGCCGCGGGGGCTGAGCGCGTGACCGCCTTTTTCGATGACCTCTGCAGCCAGTGGAATATCACCTGTGATAACCAGGTCACCGGCCTCGAGGCGTTTGACGATTTCGTCATCAGCGACGTCGAAGCCTGATGGCACCTGCAATGAGTTGATATTCGCCGAGGAGGGCGTCTGTAGCGCCTGGTTGGCGACCAGGGTCAACTGCACGCCAGTCCGGTCGGCGGCGCGGAACAGTATCTCTTTAACAACGCCAGGGCAGGCGTCTGCATCGACCCAGATCTTCATTCACGACCTCAAACGCTTCTTCGCTTTCGACTTCGCTTTGGGCTTCGGCTTAAATTTCCCTTTCGGTTTCGCCTTCGGTTTCGCCTTCGGTTTCGCCTTGGGGTTCGCTTTGCTGTGCTTGCGATTCTTGGCGGGCGGCTTTTCTTGCTCGCCAAGCATCGTGATTTTCATCGGTCGACCGCAAACCCGGACCTTTTTCAGGTCCATGAAAATATCGCGCGGCATACCCGCCGGTAGATCCACCAGGCTGAATTCCTGATCGATCTCGATATGACCGATGTGCTCGCCATCCAGACCCGCTTCGTTGGCGATTGCACCGACGATATTGCCCGGTTTCACGCCGTGTTCATGACCCACTTCGATACGGTACCGCCGTTTATCGGAGTCGACTTCGGGCAGTGATTTGTCGCGGCGACCTTTTCGCGGTGCTGCCTTTTCTTCGAAACGACGGGCCTTTCGCTCTTTGTCCGGCGCCAGCAACAGCGGCTTGTCACCGATAGACAACTTCGCCAGCGCTGCCGCGATATCGAGCGACGGTACGTCGTGCTCATTGCGGTACTGCTCGACCAGGTTCTGCATAAAGGCGAGTTCGCCGAGTGCAAGAGTGTCGGTAATTTTCTGTTTGAAGTCAGCGATTCGTTTGTTGTTGACGGTCTCGGTCGTCGGCAATTCCAGCCGCTCGATTTTTTGACGTGTAGCGCGCTCAATGGCACTGAGCATACGACGTTCACGCGGGGCAACAAACAAGATCGCCTCGCCCTTGCGTCCCGCACGCCCGGTACGGCCGATACGGTGTATATAGGCCTCGGTATCGTAAGGGATGTCGTAATTGACAACGTGACTGATTCGATCAACGTCCAGACCGCGAGCCGCAACGTCGGTCGCAACCAGGATATCCAGCGTACCGCGTTTCAGTCGTTCTACTGTTTGCTCGCGGTGCGCCTGTGCCATGTCGCCATTCATAGCCGCGGCTCGATAGCCGCGAGCCTCGAGTTTCTCTGCGAGCTCACTGGTGGCTGTCTTCGTGCGCACGAACATCAGGATCGCATCGAACGGTTCTACTTCGAGAATTCGGGTGAGTGCATCCAGCTTGTGGAATCCGCTCACCTGCCAGTAACGTTGGCGAATCGTCTCGGCGGTCGCGGTTTTCGCCTTGATCGAGATTTCCTGGGGATTGTGCAGGTGCTTCCGTGCAATGCGCTCGACTTCTTTGGGCATGGTTGCAGAGAACAACGCCATCTGGCGTTTTTCCGGCGTCTGCTCGAGTATCCAGGAGACCTCGTCGATAAATCCCATGCGCAACATCTCGTCGGCCTCGTCAAGCACGACTGCCTGCAGGTTGCCGAGCTTCAGGGTGCCCTTGCGCATATGGTCCATAACGCGCCCGGGTGTGCCGACAACGACCTGAACCCCGCGACGCAGCTGGCGAATCTGCCCGGAGTACTCCTGGCCACCGTAGATCGGCAGCACATGAAATCCCTTGATGTGCTTCGCATAGCGCTGAAACGCCTCGGCCACCTGGATTGCGAGTTCGCGAGTCGGCGTCAGGGTGATGATCTGCACGTGCTGGCTCTTCATATCGAGGCGCGAGAGCAGCGGGAGCGCAAAAGCGGCGGTTTTACCGGTGCCCGTCGGTGCGTGGCCCAGCAGGTCCAGGCCCTTCAACAGGTACGGGACGGCCTGTGCCTGGATGGGTGAGGGTGTCTCATAACCGATCTCATCCAGCGCCTTGAGCAGGGGCTCGGCGAGGTTCAGATCACGAAACGATGGGGTTTCGGACTTGGATTTGCTCATGGGGAGGGCCAACGGCGCGATGGGGCGCGAACTGTATCATCTACTCGGCCATTTCCCATATTTTTGTCGAGCGAACGCCGGAGCCGGAGAATACCAGGAGCGGCCGCTCGAGCCCGGCGCAGACGCGGGCAAATTCCTCGGCGGACTCCTGGCTGATCGACCTGGATTCGAGAGGGAAATGAACGAAGGTCATTCCCAACTCCTCGGCTACCCGTGCGAGATCAGCCGATCTTGGCTGCCCGGCGGTCTCGTCATCAGGACGGTTGTTCACAATGCTGCGGACATTCTGCTTTGCAGCAAGCTTCAGATCTGCCTCGAACACCTGCCCGGACACATAGACCTGGGGTGCAAGCTCGAGCACCCTCATTTGTAAATAATCCTGCTTCACATCCGTTACCCGGTAATTGTGGCTTTACGCAGCCAGTATATAGGGCTGCCTGGTGAAAGCCTAAGGCGGTCGCCTGTCACCTGAACGTGGCGTGGCCTATAATCGCGCCGGACATGCTCGCACTCACCAATATCTCCCTGCGTCGCGGCCGCAAGGTTCTGATCGAAAACGCCAGCTTCCAGATGCACGCCGGACAACGCATGGGCGTGATTGGTGCGAACGGTTGTGGCAAATCATCCTTGTTTGCGATGTTCCTTGGCGAGCTTGATCCAGACGATGGTGAACTGGCGCTGGACCCAAGGGACGAAATCGCCCACGTTGCGCAGGAAAGCCCGCACGGTAGTGGCGCCGCCGTTGATTACGTCATGGATGGCGATCATGAGTTGCGAACAGTGCAGGCGGCGATCGCCGAGGGTGAAGCGGCGGCGGACCAGCCGGACCTGCACCTGCTCTATGAGCGAATGGAAGCAATCGACGGCTTTACCGCTGAATCGCGTGCATCGCGTCTTCTGCATGGCCTCGGATTTGGCGATGAGGAGTACGTGAAACCGGTTAAAGAGTTTTCCGGTGGTTGGCGCATGCGCCTGAACCTTGCCCGTGCGCTAATGTGCCGGTCCGATATTTTGTTGCTCGATGAGCCAACCAATCACCTGGATCTGCCGGCCATCCTGTGGCTCGAGCGCTGGTTGAAGCGTTACGAGGGCATCTTGCTGGTGGTCTCACATGATCGCGATTTTCTCGATCAGGTCTGCACGCGCATCGCCCACATCGAGAATGAATCGGTCAGTCTTTTTACCGGCAATTACAGTCAGTTCGAAACGCTGCGTGCTGAGCAACTCGCGCAGCAGCAGGCGATGTTCGTTCGGCAACAAAAGCAGATCAAGCACATGCAAAGCTACGTCGACCGATTCCGCTACAAAGCCTCGAAGGCGCGTCAGGCGCAGAGTCGCATAAAAATGCTCGAGCGCATGGAGCAGATTGCTCCTGCCCATGTCGATTCTCCATTCAGGTTTCACTTCATCGAGCCCAAGAAGCAACCACAACATTTGCTTGGCCTGACGGATGCGGCAGTTGGCTATGGTGACGACGTTATTCTCGACAACATCAATCTGCACCTGTCGGCCGGAGACCGTATCGGACTGCTTGGTGTAAACGGCGCGGGCAAGTCAACGCTTGTGAAAGCGCTGTCGACGGGCAGTACCCTGCTGAAAGGCGAGCGGCTTCTTAGCAAGGACACAAAGATCGGCTATTTCGCCCAGCATCAGCTCGAGTTGCTGCGTCCCGAGCACAGTCCGATCGACCATTTGCGGGACTACGCGCCCGATGATCGCGAACAGGATCACCGCAACTACCTGGGCCGCTTCGGTTTCAGCGGAGAGCGAATTTTCGAACCCGTTGCGCCTTTCTCCGGTGGTGAGAAAGCGCGGCTGGTGCTTGCCCTGATGATTCGACAGGGTCCTAATCTCTTGTTACTCGACGAGCCAACCAACCATCTCGACCTGGAAATGCGCCAGGCTCTGAGCGTTGCGCTTATCGAGTACACCGGTGCGCTTGTTGTGATTTCCCATGACCGACACTTGTTGAGAAGTGTCTGTGATGAGCTGCTGATCGTTCATGATGGGGTTGTCGACCGTTTCAATCGCAGCCTCGACGATTACCCGACCTGGCTCAAGGAGCAGGAGGAGGGACTCGAACAGGCGGCAGCCAAGTGGCAAGAGGCACCTGCAAAGACCGTCAACAAGAAGCAGCAGCGGCAGGAACAGGCGCAGCGGCGTCAGCGCCTGAAGCCGCTGTATGACAAGGTTCGGGATGTGGAGAAAGCGCTGGCCTCGAACCGGTCAAGGCTGATCGAACTGGACGCGCGTCTTGCTGATGAGTCGATCTATATGGACTCCACCCGGAAGGAAGAGTTGACCCAGCTCGTGCAGGATCAGGCCGCAGCGCGATCGACAATAGAGTCTCTTGAATGGGATTGGCTGGAAGCAAGCGAGGAGCTTGAAAAGGCAACCTGACCTCAATTTTCCGGAGGCCTGCAGCTAGTTCAACATCAAATCACGCATTTTTTCATCCTGCTCATCCTGTGGCACGAGTTCGCCGTCGTGATAGAACATGACCAGGCTGAGCGGCACGTTGTTCCACGCCATCTGGGCAACGTTGTCAGGACTGATGCTATGGCGGCCGAGCACCTCATCGGTCGGCCAGTCGAACGCAGGGAAAGAAATATAGGCGAGTTCTGAGCAGACTATTTTGTCTGTCGTATTAACGTCAAAATTAAAGTCGTATTTCTTGCCGACCTGGCGAAATGCCATCAGCAGCGCTTCCTGCGCATCGGCACGACGACTACTCTCATCGAAGATCGGCCGCAGGATGACAAGATCGTCGACGTTCAAAAAGTCCTCGAGGCGACTGAGTTGCACGCCACTGCGCAGTGCTTCAATGATGCGGTGTTCGCTGTCAATTTCGTCGGCGTACTGATTAACGATTAGTTCATCCCAGACGCCGGAGTCGATAAGCTCGGCTTGCGACCCGGTCCAGATAGCGACGTGCCCAAAGTGACCGGGTATCAGCTTGTCCGTCAGGCGGAACGGCGTCTTCTCAAGCAGTATGTCGAGAGGCTGCAGTTGCGCCTGAATCTTCTTCAGCGCGTCTTCGTCGCCGTACAGTTTTCCTTTGCGAGATTCGAAGAGCCCAACCGAATTACCGAACAGTCCGCTTAGCAGGTCCATGCCAGTCGCGGCGCCTTCGGCGGTGCTGTCGATCGCAATGCGCTCGAATGCCTGAAATTTGTTGCCGGCAATTTCGCCAACACGAATTTTTCTGACGTAGTTGTACGATGGGCTGCTCTCAATCAACTGCATCAGGTACGCTTCGTCAGAGTCCTCGTGAACGCCCGAAAAAATCGACTTCTCGGTCTCATAGAATTCAATGGCACGCCGCGCGCGATGTCGGACCTCGACCGAGTTGGCAGCGAGCGTCGCTTCCGCCAGCTTGTTGGCGACGAGTCCGAAGCCCATGTCGGGATCGTTGAGGACCCTGCGCAGCCGGTCATCCTGTTCAAAATGCAGAACGCCGAGCAGGTAGTTATCGTAGAGCGTCAGGGCGGCGCCTAATGACAGCATCAGTGCCTTCAGGCGCAATTCCGGAGCAATGTCGAACGCCTGCAGCAATTCTTCATCAGCATCAACGGCGCACTCGTACGCATTTGCAATATCGTACAGCCTCTCACGCAGATTGAGATAGGACTCTGTGCCACTCTTGAGCGTGACCAGATCACGACTGGATAGCGGCGCATCCCGGTCGACGCGCAATCGATTGGAAACCACGAGCATCTCGGAACGCGCCACGAGGCTCTGTTCTACAAGCGTTTGCAGATCGCTGAGTCTATCCTGGTAGATGAGGGCCGGATCGACACCGCTCGCCAGGGTTTCACCCAGTTGTGCATAACAGGCGGATGCGCGCTCCGCGTCTTTCATGGATAGCCGCATCTTGTAGATGCCGACCACGGCAACGGCGAGGACGATAACGGCCGCGGCGGTTATGGTGACGGAGCGCTTCATGGTAGTTTCCCCCTTACAGGTTATTCACTCTAGCGGTTTTTGGCTTAACAATGAACTCAAACAACAACGATAAACTTGCTGTGCTGATCGATGCAGATAACGCGCATGCATCGCCTATCCACGAACTGCTTGCGGAAGTTTCGCGTTACGGGACTGCCAGCGTGAAACGCGCTTATGGTGACTGGTCGACGCCACAACTCAAGAAGTGGAAGGAGGAATTGCATACTCATGCGATCAAACCCGTGCAGCAGTTCGCCTATACAAAAGGGAAGAATGCCACGGACTCCGCGCTCATTATCGATGCCATGGATCTGCTGCACACGGGCGACCTCAACGGCTTCTGCCTCGTCTCGTCAGATAGCGACTTCACACCGCTCGCGGCCCGGATTCGTGAGGCGGGCCTGGTGGTATATGGCTTCGGTGAACGTAAGACGCCGCAGCCGTTCGTCGCTGCCTGTGACAAGTTCATCTTCACGGACATCCTGAAACCGCCAAAAGCGAAAAGCGGGCGGCGCAAACCGCAGTCGCCACCGGAGGAAAAGCTGTTGCGGAATGCCGTTGACTCAGCGGCCCAGGACGATGGCTGGGCGAACCTCGGCAACGTAGGCACGATACTGCTCAAGAACGACCCGTCTTTCGACTCTCGGAATTATGGTTTTAAAAAGTTGGTCGATCTTGTGAAGGCGCAGCCCTACCTCGAGGTTCGCCAGGAGAAGTCTGGTTCGGGCTCAGGCGGGGCGACGATTTCCGTCAGGCTTAAGTGAGGATTCCGCGCCTTCGCAGTGTCCTTGTCACACTGCTTGTTCTGTTTGCGGCGTTCTATCTGTTCGGTGCGGCCAGTCTTGCGCTCCGTGACAATTCGCTTGCGGTGTTTGCCGGAGTTCCCGCCAACCTTGAGACCATAGCGATCTTTGGCGCCAGCGGCACAGCAGGTGACGGTATCCTGAAGGCAGCCATGGCGGCTCCGGAGGTCAGTAAAATCCATGTCTTCACGCGGAGAGCGACGCCTCGGATGGAAGAGGGTATCGCTTCGGGGAAAGTGCAGATGACACGGCACATGGATTACCTCGACTATGAGGCAATCCGCGAGCAGATCGCAGAGGTCGATGCCGTGTTTTGGGCGATTGGCATAAGCTCACGCGGAGTAGACGAGACAACCTATGGCATGATCCACGTCGATTTTCCGCGGCAGTTCGTGGAGACGTGGATCAACGTCAGCAAAAAGTCGGAGATCTCGTTTCATTACATCAGCTCGAGTGATATCTCCGCCGACTCGAGCATGATGTGGGCGCGCGAGAAAGTGCGCGCCGAGAAGACGCTGTTCGGGATCGCCGACGGTACCAATCTGCGCGTTATTGCGTATCGCCCTGACTATATCGGTCCTACCGACGAAGAGGCACACATCGGGCAGGATATTCTCTACGGTTTCTTTGCGCCTGTTGGGGCGGCCGTGCGCGCGACGCAAATCGGTCAGGCCATGATAGAGATCACTGCAAGGGGCGGCGAGTTTAAGAATGGCGACAAGGTAGGTACCTGGAATATACGTCGCTATAGCGATGCTTATGAGCAACGCGTGACGGATACCGGTTGACAGCTACGTCGTCGGGTAGACCCGGTATCGATAAGTTGGCACGACGACGTCGTACGTCGGCTGCAGATACATGACCAGATCAATCAGTTCCTGAACGGTCATGTGCCGGTTGTAGTTGTACATGTTCGACTCGCCGTCTTCGGATACAACTTCTTCTGCATAGCCGCGTGCAAGCTGGTGCGATGGATTGATAATCGCGGTAACCAGCTGTCCGTAGGTTTTCACCTGCGTAACCGTGCCACCCAATTCGACGTAGGGCGGATCCATACCGGGAAATTCTTCGAATTCCTCGCCCTCGATCGAGTGACATTGAGTGCATTGCATATACACGAAGGTCTCGCGGCCGGCGCTTGCATCACCATCCGGTAGCCTGAATCCATGCTCGGACATGCGGGCATCCGGTTCGCAGCCGGCCAGGGCAACGAGGCAGCTTAGTGCGAGTGTGAATAAGGACAGTGTTCTCATGATGAGCCTCCTTTTCCCTCCACAGAGGAAAAATAGCGCGCGCCAGCCAGGCTGACAATAAGGGATGTGTGCAGGTGAAATTGCGTATACTTTCCAAGGGTTTAGTCATAAGTGAGTCGGTAAGCACGTGAGGGGTTCGTCTGATTCGTACGCCATTCCGCTGGTGATTGCTGTCACGGGGCACCGTGACCTCGTGGCCGCTGAAGTCCCCGGCATCTGCGCTCGGGTCAGGCATTTGTTCACACAGCTTCAGGCGGAGAACCCGGATCGTCGACTGCAGGTTCTCTCTGGAATGGCAGAAGGGGCTGACCAGCTGGTGGCTGAAGTCGCGTTCGATATGGGTATAGGTGTCGTAGCGGTCCTGCCAATGCCGAAGTCTGTCTATCGTGATGATTTTGCGTCGGCAGAGCTAAAGGCTCGCTTCGACGTCATGTGCGACCAGGCTGAGGATTGTTACGAATTACCTTTGGCGCGGGGTAATTCGCCGGACGGGATTGCCAGTCCCGGGGAGCAACGAACCCGACAATATGCGCAGCTTGGTGTGTTCCTGTGCGCGCATTGCCACATTCTGCTGGCGATCTGGGATGGGAAGGAGACCGACGAGCTGGGCGGCACCGCGCAAGTGGTCAAATTTCATCGTGACGATGTCATGCCGGGCTATACGCCGGCGCTGGTGGCGACTCGGCAAATGCTGGTCGATGACGAGAGCGATCTCGTGTACCACGTTGTTTGTTCACGGGATCGTCCGGACGGTGCGCCGGATGGGGAGCTGCAACCGCTCGACTGGAGTTGGTATACGAAGGGTCAGGAGCATCCGCGACAACGCCTGATGCCGGGGCAGAATCGGTTGATTTTCGCACGCAGTGGCGATTTCAGCCGTGATGCGATGCGGTATGCCGGGGTGATTGAAGAAGAGAAGTACCCGCTTTTCACACCTGAACAGTCCGCCTCGATGCCGCCCGGTGCAGATGATATCAACCGACTGTTCTGCATCGCGGATTGGCTGGCAATTCATTTTCAGAAGAAGGTCCTGTTGACCCTGCGCGTGACGCATGTGCTCGCGTTTCTTATGGGCCTGATGTTCATCCTCTATACAGAGGTCAGTGGGATTTCCTACTACATGTTCGCTTTCCTGGCGTTCTTCCTTGTGTCGGCCGCCGTGCAGTACCGCTCCAAGCGCAAGAGTTGGCATCGAAAATACCTCGATTACAGGGCGCTGGCGGAAGGACTCCGTGTGCAGTTTTTCTGGGCCGTTGCCGGGGTCGATAACGAGAGCGAGTCGAAATACACCCATGATCACTTCCTCCAGACGCAGGACCCCGAGCTCGGCTGGATTCGAAATATCATGCGAGTTGCAGGGATGCGTTGTGACGTTTCAAGAAGTCGTAATGAGGACGGCTTGAGCTTCGTCTTGCGCGAGTGGATCGGTGACACTGTCGGCAACGGCCAACTTGGCTATTTCGCTGCCAAGTCCGCCGACAAGATCAAACGCAACCACCTGACCGAGAGGCTTGGGCGTCTGAGTCTGTTTACGAGTGTTGCCGTAGTCGCGATTTTCGTGACGATGGGAGCGCGTCTGCCGGGTGACTGGTCAAGTCCACTCATGGTTGCCATGGGTGCCATGCTGCTTATCTATGGTATCCGTCAGGGTTACGGCTACGCGACCGCGGAAAAGGACCTGATAAAACAATATGAGTTCATGTTGCGCCTTTTCCGAAGTGCGCAAAACCGCCTTACAGATACCGACGATCCGCAGGAACAACGACAGATCCTGAGGGCACTTGGTGATTCGGCGCTTGATGAGCATGCGGACTGGCTTCTAATGCACCGTGACCGGGTAATTGATCAGAGCGAAGTCTGGCGCCTTAGTAGCTAGACACACAATAAGGAAAAGAATAAATGTCGATCAAACAGGTTCAGGAAAACATTGACGCCTCGGGTAGTGCGAAGGCGATAGTTGTGCTTAATCGGGATCACGTATCCGCATCCGCGACATCGACCAAGACCGAAGTAAAGGTAGATGCGCAGGGACGGCTCACAAGGACGGCGCCGGTGGTTAAGGATGATGCGATCGCCGCACTTGAACAGCACTTCGTGGCGGGACAGATGGTGCACCTTCCGTTTCTGGGCATTGTCCACGGCGTGGTGGATCAACAGGGGCTGGATAACCTGGTCGATCACGATGCAACGCATAAGATGATTCATGCGCCGGAGCTCAGTGCGATCCAGCCGGTTGCTTCAGGTACTGCAGACGCGCCGCCGGCCGGGCCGACATGGGGCCTGACCCGGCTGAAAGCTCACGAGCTTTGGCAAAAAGGCTACACCGGCAAACAGATTGTCGTCGCACACCTGGACTCAGGAGTGGATTCACAGCACCCGGCTCTGAGCAACGCGATCGAACAATATGCCGTGTTTGATGCGAATGGCCAGCCGGTCACCACGACCGGGCCATACAAAGACGGCGATGATCATGGCACCCATACAGCCGGGACTATTGCTGGTCGCCTGGTAGATGGCGGACCCGTGATCGGCATGGCGCCGGACGCTGAGCTGATCGATGCCACGATTGTTGGTCATGGTGATTCTGTTACCCGGGTTCTCGCGGGATTGAACTGGGCACTTGAGAAAGGGGCGAGGGTACTCAACCTGTCGGTCGGATTCCCGGGATTCAGGGAATCTTTTGAGGAGATCTTGAAGATCGTGCGCAAGCAGCACCTTCTGCCGGTTGTCGCCATTGGTAATGATGGACCGGAACGCACCCGGTCACCGGGGAACTACTCGACAGTGCTCTCGGTCGGCGCGACCGACAGCGATGACAAGGTCGCGAAATTCTCGAGTAGCTACAAACCTGGCGACAGGGCCGTCGGTCCGATGGTTTGTGCGCCTGGCGTCAAAGTCCTGAGTGCAAAACCAGGCGGAGGCTACAGGGAATCGGATGGGTCTTCGATGGCCGCTCCGCATGTCGCCGGGCTCGCGGCGCTGCTGTTTGGGGCAAAACCGGATGCGACTATCGATGAGGTCGAGCAGGCGATTGTGCGGTCCTGCAGCAATCCTGCCGGAGAAGATACAGTACGTATCGGAGCAGGCATCCCGGACGGGATTCGTGCGCTGAATCACCTGCTTTGAAAAAGAGGCTGGCGCCCTCGTTTGGAGGGCGCCAGCCATTTATTTGCTGCTTAGGTATTCACCTTGATCGAACCATTGCGCGTGCCGAGTTCCGCACCAACGGTAAATGAATATTCGTAAGTAGTGCCCTTTTGGCCCGTTATCT
>Ga0316201_10002825_pt1 | contig 12551 bp, 8 predicted proteins | sample CS6wburrow_MG_FD_204516 | JGI IMG/M metagenome (GOLD analysis project Ga0316201, IMG submission 204516) | Coastal sediment microbial communities from Delaware Bay, Delaware, United States - CS-6 worm burrow | ecosystem: Environmental > Aquatic > Marine > Coastal > Sediment | place: USA: Delaware... | reverse complement strand
TATATTGCTTGATTTCTGAAAATTACCAGGGGGCAGATGAAGAGAGATCGCAGACCATTCACCGGACCAGGGGATATTATTTCTTTGTGCTTAGCTCCTAAGTTGTGGAAGAGTAATGAGCCGCAAAGTATTGAAGTTGAGTACCAAGGGAAATGGTACGACAGAAGATGGGCACCGCTATAAGAGGATTTATATGTTTAGTGACATTACCGAGGGCAAGCATACGGAGGAGGAACTCCGGAAGAGCGAGGCCCACCTGCAAAGCGTATTTCGGGCCGCTCCAATCGGTGTCGGTGTGGTCGTTGACCGTATGTTCAAGCAGGTCAACAAACGAATGTGTGAGATGACTGGGTACTCCAATGAGGAACTGGTCGGACAGAATGCCAGGATGCTCTATATGTGTGACGATGACTATGAGCATGTCGGGCGCGAGAAGTATAGGCAGATTCGCGATCTTGGCACGGGAACGGTAGAAACACGCTGGAAGTGCAAAGACAGTCACATTATCGACGTGCTGCTCAGCTCTACGCCCATAGACATGGATGGTCCATCGGAGGAGGTTGTCTTTACAGCACTCGACATCACCGAGCGCAAGCAGGTTGAGGAGGAGCTGGTTAAACACCGTGAGCAGTTGGAACTTCTCGTTGATGTTCGGACGCGTAAGCTCAAGGAGGCACAGTCGGAGTTGATACAAGGCGAGCGTTTGGCCACCCTTGGGAGATTGACAGCTACTGTCAGTCATGAAATCCGCAACCCTCTCGGGACGATCCAAACGGCAATTTTTTCCATCGGCGATAGTCTCGAACGCAACGAGCTCCATAGTGTAGAACGCTCGCTTGAACTGGCCGAGCGTAGCATCATCAGGTGTGTCAATATCATCGAGGAATTAACTAACTATACGCGTGTCAAGAAACTAAACACCACAAAGACCTCCTTGAATGATTGGATGAAGACAGTCTTAGACGAACAGGTCAACCTCGAAGATGTCTGCTGTGAATTTGAACTCGCAAGCGACATTTATGCGCAAATTGACCAAGAAAAACTTCGGCAAGTGATGATCAATCTCATTACCAACGCTGTACACGCGCTACTCGCTAAAAAATCGAACGGTAAACTCTTACAAATTTCAACGCATCTGTTTGATGATGAATATGAGATCCGAGTTCGTGACAATGGGACCGGCATGTCGGACGAAAGCAGGGAAAAGGTCTTCGAGCCCTTGTATTCCACAAAAGGTTTCGGTGTCGGGCTCGGGATGGTAATCGCAAAAGGTATTGTGGAACAGCATCATGGTGAAATCAGCGTTGAGAGCATGGATGGAAAGGGAACAACGGTTACCCTCCGCCTCCCAATTAGGCTGCCGGAAGGCGAAGCTCAATAAGACAGCCTGCCTTGCCCGCCGTGTTATTGATGGCGATATTTAAGACACCCATTAATCCAAACAAAATGGCCACCTGGAAACGGGTGGCTTTTTACTATTTGTCAGCCTTTTTAAGAAATTTCTACCAGCAGCCAATAATCAAGCATTACAGAATGCAAGATGATAAATAGGACGGCACACCTAAGATTTGGTAGGCCGTCTTTTATCTTTGTTCAGCCTTCCTGTAACTCAAGTTAAATCGGATCAAGAATATTTGACGTCAATCTCTTGCCAGATATAATCAAAATCTAATGTTAAATAAAGATAAGGAGTCCATCGATGAAAATCATACTAAGAGCTTCGGTAATCGTATTATTTATGACCCTAGTTTGCTCAGGTGCATTCGCTGACGAGTATTCAGACACAAAGAAGATGTTTGAAGATGCTGGGATTGGAGATATGTTTAGCAGTGCCTATGGATATGCTTTGTTCCCAACAATTGGTAAAGCCGGATTTCTCGTTGGTGGTGCTTACGGTAAAGGGCGCGTCTATGAGAAAGGTAATCACATCGGCAACGCAGAAATGATGCAGGCTACTATAGGTTTCCAACTTGGTGCTTCGGGTTTCAGTGAGGTAATATTTTTTGAGGATAAGCGAGCTCTTGATGAGTTCTGCGGTGGTAATTTCGAATTTGGTGCTGATGCACAAGTCACTGTAATAACAGCAGCTGCAGAAGCATCAGCTAATACTACCGGCAGCTCGGCGACAGCTAGTGGTGGGAAAAACAATGCTGCAATTGCTAACGCAGGCTACTATAAGGGGCTGGCTACTTTCACTATCACTAAAGGTGGGTTAATGTATGAGGTCAGTATTGGCGGACAAAAGTTTAAATTTACCAAGCTCTAAATATTGCTAATAATCTCACTTTTCTGGTAATGAGATTGGCCCATCCTTCCCGAACGGCCATTCTGACTTTGTAAGAGTTGTGAAAGGGAAGTAGGTTTCTTATTTGATAGAAACATTCGAGAGGCTCTTTAACCTAAACGTAAATGGCCACCTGGAAACGGGTGGCCTTTTGTTATTTGTCAGGGTTTCTAAGAATTGTCCACATTGGCTGTTTTCGGGCAGGCAAAACCTTCTGAAACAACTTGTGGATAGTCTGACTTTTGACGTTTGTTGCAGATAGGCGTATATTGCCAAATTTTTCAATTGCTAGGTGAATGAAACTCAGGGGGAATTTTGAACGATGGCCAAAAGCCATCTGCACGAATGCGGATGGCTTTTTTGTTGTTGGTCAGAGAGGTCTACAAAACTTGGGGCAATTCACCCTTTACTAATCCAGCATCGGTGAATAATATTCAAATGCTCACTCGAGAGCAGAACCTTTCAAGGTTGGATTTTCTTCCTCACCAAAAAACAACTTAACAAACCACTTACAAGTAGAATAGCTGTCGCAGGTTCAGGTACCGGAGCTGCCGCAACTGTTGTGTAGCCATCCTCAAGCACATCCCAACTCAATCCATCATAAATTTCATAGAATTGAGAGTCGGGGCCGCTTTCGCTACCTAACCAGACAAAGCTAACCATAAATAAATCAGAAAGAGATGCATCATCTATCAAAGCATAAGCATCATAAGCACCATCGTCAGGCAAGGAGGGATCCGGATTCCAGGTGATGATATCCCAATCAGCATTTGGTGCCTTGGGATAAGGATCAAGAAGGTCGTAAAGCCCAAAGTCAAAATAAATTGTGAACCCCGTGTCTGCAGCAAAAATATGATCACTAAGAGAGTAGGAATACTCCCAAAGATCTTCACCCAAGTTCACATCTGCTATGTCAGTTGCATTGTAACTTATAGTCGCTGCCCCAACCGGCATTGTAGAAAGGACAACAAAAAACATTGTAACCGAAAATAATAGATAAATTTTTTTCATCATTTCTTTCCTCCTTTGATAAACTCTAGTTATAGACACAACGCTGCAAATTTCCTTGATTGTAAAGGTCCTTTCACTCAAAAAATACAAAACGTTCTCTCCAAAACAAACGAGTGCTAAGGCTAAGCGCTGCGTCCAATTTTAGAGACATATCGCATATTCTAAAGGAAATCTATTCCAAGCGTGTACCCTGCAATCCTGCTGCGCCCTGGCACTCATAAGTTGTCTCCCCACGGTCATCGCCATCCAATACGTCATACGAAATTGTCACCGAATAATACCAGTTGGATTCGGCCTCTAAACTATTGCTATCGGGTAACTTGGTGCCCGAAACATTGGTAGTGATATGACAGGACTCCAATTGACAGTTAACTGCATCGTCACACAGGTCCTCACCCTCGTCCCAGTTAAATAAGTATCCACATTCCGAAATATTTGAACTATCGATTGCAAGACTAAACTCACCTGAAATGGAATTCCAAGCCCCGATCAGGGTGGTGCCAGTATCGGGTATATTAATCGCCTCAATATATTTTTCTTCTTCTTCACTAATGGATTGATCGATCATCACATCATAACCGTAAAATTCATCTTCTTCATACCAGTCCCCAACAACGTCACCCACCGTCATTCTGCACTCTTCGTACTGTTCGTTCGGCAGCGGGGTTAGGTGCCAAGCCCCGGCAATACCATCCTCCACTATGATCAATGCCGTTGTCTCTACAAGATCGCAACCTTCTTGATTGTAAGTGACTGTGATTGTGGCTGTTCCGGGAGAAATGCCGATAATGGTTACAAACGATCCGACCGATGGGATGACCGCGGCAATACTTGAATCACTGCTGGTCCAGGTAATCGCTTCTTCCAACATTTCGTGAGGCTCTCCACTTGGGCTCACGGAGCTCACGGCAACAGGCAGAAACCCGTCTACAGTGAGTATTGCTTCGGTGACAGAGAGTTCGAGGTCGACACAGTCGACTGTAACCACCGCCGTTGTCAAAACTGTCTGGCAGTCATCCTTATCTTGGGAGCTATACGTATATTCGGCGGTAATGATATCTGTCCCCTTTTCTTCTCCTTCGTACGTTGTCCACTCGCCAGTATCTTGAGTCAAATAACCAGCCGTACCGGGAGTTGACCATGTCACCGTAGAAGCGTCGAGAGTGTCGCCAGCGGCGTCAACAATCTCTGTTTCTAACCAGACATCCTCGTCAATCGTTATCGTAGCGCTGGACGGCATGATCGAGAATGAAGAAAGGTTGGATTCGACCTTGACAACGGCCTTGCCGGAGGTGATGTTTGGATCCGGCACCGGCCATCCTGCCTCAATATCTGAGGTGCCGGGATTAATGCCTTCAACCATACCGTTTCGAGGATTGATCGTCGCTGCAGCGGGATTATAGCTTTTCCAGAACGGCTCAAATTTTTTGTTAGTGAACGGGACAGGTGAGCCATCCGTGGTTTCGCAAGTGATTGAAGCGTTGAGATCTTCTTCTTGGCAGACATATAGATTGAGAGCGGCAGGCTCAATTTTGATATCGCATGTCATTTCCTGGCAATCCTCTGATATTTCTTGTGCCCAGGAAAGTTGTTCAGGTTGATTAGGACACAATGCGGCAATCGTTTGATATGCCGCAGCAGTTATGGTGCAATCAATCGCGGCATCAGAGTAAGATAGCTCCGAATGATCTGATTTAGAAAAAAAAGTGGAACAACAACATTCCTTTGGTATAGGGCTCTGAGAGCAGCAGGAAGGGAGAGGTACAGACCATTCCGTCGCTTCGTCGGTGCTCATCGCACTAGCAACATCTGAAGAAAACCCTTGAATTTCTATTTGTGCTAGACCCTCTCCCCCGAGGTAGTGGAAATTAGTCGGGGCCAATCGATATTCCTGCACATCGAGATCCACTTCAAGTTGGATGGGTATCTCGCCGGGTTCCAACTCTGATACAGGGACAGTCGCGGTAACGGGAAGCAGAAACTTCAGGCCATCAGGTTTGCCCGTGAAACCTCCCAAACATCGTATTTCATGGGTTTCAAATTGATTTGCCATCAAAATTTCATCTACCTGCTGGCATAAAAGATCCGTTATTTCAATTTCGATTTCCTCCGCTACTGCACCGGGCGGGATGTCCAGAGTCACTCCGTTCGGGAATTCAAATGTTCCTCCTTCCGGCGTTACCTGGCCGGTATAACTTACTTGAGTTGAGTTTTCTATGTCCCAAGTCAGGTCTGTCCAACTGATCGGGTAGCGTCTGTTTTGTCTGATAGTAAAAGTATCACTGCTCGTGACTGTGGCATCCGACGCTATATCGCCAAAGTCTAGTTCCCCATCAATTACGGTCGTGTTGGGTGAAATGCTGGTAAGAGTTGCGGTGACATCTTGGACAGCAGGCCCCGTATTTGTGATTTCTGCTATGTAAGTATATTCATAGAAGGTCCGGCCAACCCTGGTGCTGTCCAGCAAGGTATAATTTCCGATGATCAGTTCCTGGGCGACAGCAAGCCCGGTGGATAAAAGAAAGACGCCAGAAATGATGGCTACCGTTTGCAATAAAGTCCTCATAGCCTCCTCCTTGTCACCATTTTTGGTTAAGACCCAAATTAGCCCCGTGTTTGGCAGCGGCCACGCTGATCATCCTCTCGAATCAATGACATCAAATACTGTTGGATGTGCGGTCCTTAATAACAGTGCAGGATTAGAAATCCCAACACAGTCATGGTTGTTAAAAAGATGTTTCTCCTATCTTCAGCCACGAGCAGAGCAGAATGAATCTGCTTCAACATACACCTCCATGTTAGACATTTTCCCTGCTCTAACTGATTTCCCACAAAACAAACGGCCGAATACGCAAAGGTTATTACCTTCGGCAGTTCGGCCATCTTGAAGAATAGAGGAAAGACCCGGAACTTTCCGTCGCGCTCTTACAAGCGGTTTGGCATTATCGGGCTACGCAACATTAATTTTCTGTAATTGTATTTTGTAAACACCACGTGTCAAGTCTCGAAGCAAAATAAACTTACACTGGCTGAAACAGAATTTCCTATAAGTCACCATTTATAAAACACAAAAGCCCTCGATTTTAGGATCGGGGGCTTTTCTTACATTGCCGATAAGTTGAGTTCAGTTTATGAATGTCAATCTTCTTCATAAACGGCCACCTTAAAGCCCTCGGTCTTCGGACCGGGGGTTTTATTACATTGCAGGGGCAGCAAGAATTAGGCATTTCGGCCAATCGGAATAGCTCGCAACAATGTAACAGCATAAATAGGAAACATTTCTCTTTCCCATCACCCCAGGCCTGGTTTAAGTTAGCAATGTCTTATTTTTGTAGTTATATGAGAAACAGGGGGTATGAAGCAAGATGACGACAAGCCATCTGAAAGAATCGAGCTAAAGCTTAAAAGTTTCTCTGTTCAGATGAGTAGACAAATGGCTACCATGTATCCTTCTTTATCAGGAGGTTTGCCGATGTTTTTGTTAATCATCTACATCTTAATTGCTTTGGGCTTCTCTTTCCTATGTTCGATAGCCGAAGCAGTGCTGCTTAGCGTCACGGAACCATATATTGCTTTACAGGAGTCACAGCACAAGCGATCTGCAAATCTCCTTCGCCGGCTCAAGTCAGACATCAACAAACCTCTAGCCGCTATTCTAACTCTCAACACCATTGCGCACACTGTGGGCGCGGCGGGAGCCGGCGCACAGGCCACGAAAATTTTTGGTAGCGCGTACCTTGGCATCGCGTCCGCGATCCTGACTTTACTAATCCTCGTATTTTCAGAGATCATTCCCAAGACTCTAGGTGCGCATTACTGGCGTCAACTTGCGTCACCGACTGCATACGGTCTCAAACTTCTGGTCTGGACACTTTATCCCTTCGTCAAGCTAACGGAGCTATTAACCCGCAGCCTGACCGAAGGACCAACCTTACGGGGAATCAATCGTAAGGAGTTGATGGCCTTAGCCGAGCTCAGTGAGAGGGAAGGAACTCTCGCCACCAAAGAATCGGTTATTATGCAGAATCTTCTACGCATGCATGAGACCCCGGTCAAAGCTGCCATGACACCGCGGACTGTTGTATTTTCCATTCCACATGTTCTCACGGTCGGCCGTTATTTTGCGGAATTTGAGAACAAACCGTTCTCTCGAATACCTGTCTATATTAATGAGCCTGAGAACCTGAAAGGTTTTGTTTTGCGCAGTGATCTGCTGCTCGCCCAGGCACGTGGTGAAATAGAACGGCCTGTCGCTGATTTTCTAAGGGATATACCGAAAATCTTTGAACAGGCAGACCTCTCACTCGCCTTTGATCGCTTTCTCAAGGAGCGCGTGCACATTATGCTGGTGCTGGATGAATATGGTGGACTCTCCGGTGTTCTGACCCTCGAGGATGTTCTGGAAACCCTGCTTGGCCTGGAGATCATTGATGAGTTCGATGATAATGAGGACATGCAGCTATTTGCACGTAATCTCTGGAAACATCGAGCCCAAAAACTAGGAATGAGAATCGACGATCAATGAAATTTTTCAGATCAGGATCTAAGTTCAATGTAGTTTTTTCTTAAATTGAACGCCCCAGGAACATGAAATTAGGTGTGTCAGTACCGAGGTATTTAAGTCAATTGAAAAGGATCTGCCCCAGATCGTTTGAGGTGGCCCATTAAGGCGATAATTATGGACAAGAGAATGCCGACAAACTACGTACTCATTGACCTAGAAAATGTTCAGCCCAAAAACCTTGAAATACTTAAAAATCACCCTTTCAAAGTTTATGTGTTCGTAGGCGCAAACCAGGCAAAGGTTACATATGATCTTGCCTCTGCGATGCAAGAACTAGGTGACAATGCGAAATATATAAAAATTTCTGGCAACGGCCCGAATGCGCTTGATTTTCATATCGCATTTTATGTCGGAGAATTATCAAAAATAGATCCAGAGGCATATTTTCATATCATTTCTAAAGATACGGGGTTTGACCCTTTGATAAAACACTTAAAAGAAAGAAAGATAAAAGTACAAAGAGAAAGAGACTTGGCGGAAATACCAATTCTTCGTGTCTCTAGCTCAACAAGCAGTGATGAAAAAATTGACGCCATTGTTAAGAATCTTGCTGGGCGAGGACAGTCAAGGCCAAGAAAGATAAAAACTTTAGCAAATACAATTAATACACTATTCACGAAGTCGTTGGAGGAGAAAGAATTATTATCCCTCATCAACGAACTTCGAGAGCGAAAATATATTGCCATAAATGAGAACAATGTTACGTACAGCTTACCAAGCTAGTGGCGCTGGGACATCAAGGCAGATGTGTCAACAGCACCATTTATAAAACGCAAAAGCCCTTGATCTTTGGACCAGGGGCTTTCTTATATTGCATCATTTATAAAACACGAAAACCCCTGATCTTTGGACCGGGGGCTTTCATGTTTTGCAGGACAAAAGCGCATGAAGGAGGAGGCAATTATTATCCAAATTTAAATTGAATATATAAGGATCACTTTAGAATTAATGTAATCCAAATCACATTATCGTAAAATTATTTTTCACCCCTGATGGAACGAAAACGGGCGTGTAATTGATAGAAACATTTAGGAAGACAAAATTATGACCACCTCGCAACAGGTGGTCTTTTCTGTGGTGTAGGATATATGCCATACTAGACTCGTCATCTGTAGTCCTTATCGTGCTCAAGGAAGCGTCAGTTTGAATCCAGGGGAATAAAGGCATGGATATATTTGCCCAACTTCGTAAAGAGACCATCCTTGCTGTGCAAGAAAATGAACTGCCAGATTTTCTTGTGGAGCAGTTGTTATCCATTGCTGACAATCCTCAATTTTACCCCGACTCATATGAAGATATACTCAAGGTCGTTGAAATGCTCCCTCTTTACGATACCTATGGCCAAACAGGATATATCGGTATGGGTGTAAGTAATTTAATTCTTGAAGCGGCTATTCGGTGCGTTGAACTAAAAAACATCTCTAAAAAGACAACTTGAACCAGGCTTTTTCCATTTTTCAGGGACTTGGGACATGACAGAGGAGATTTAAGTGGATTACAAAATTATTAAGGTATCAGTGGAAAATGAGTTTAAAGTCTGTCCATCTTGTGAATATAAGAATGGTTTTCATTCAATGTTCAGAAGAGAGGGGGAGGTAACGAAATGTTTATATATATGCCCCTCCTGTCACAATGTTTTTGATATAGGGCACACTGTAAATCTGTAGTAGTCTGAGTCTCAAAAACCACGACTTGTGAGACGAAAAACGGCTTATTATTGATAGAGGTATTCAGTAAGCTGATTAATCCACAAAGTTAAGGCCACCTGGATCTGTTCCTTGGTGGCCATTTTCTTAAATGTCAGGGTTATCAAGCTAAGGATTGGCAGTTTCTCACTGAATCCAGACAGCTAAAGCCAATAACACAACTTATGGGACTCATGTACGAGTCAAGAACATAGGTAACCTATGTTTATGAACCGTACCCTTACTGATAACACTGTTCACAATTTCCATCATTTAACATCAAAAAAATCGTGTACAATTGACAGCCACAAACTACTCATCAGGAGCTTTTCAGTATGGAAAATGTCTGGATCGCATTCGGACTCACCATCTTTGCAGGTTTAGCAACCGGCATAGGTAGCGCTATAGCTTTTCTTGCTAAACGATCAAACTACCGATTCCTCTCCATCTCCACCGGATTTTCTGCGGGGGTAATGCTCTACGTCTCCTTTGTTGAAATCTTCGTCAAAGGGACCGACGCACTGGTGGAGGCCTACGGTAACTACTGGGGACACTGGATAAATGCCGGATCGTTCTTTTCTGGCATATTACTGATCGCCTTGATTGATAACCTTATCCCTTCTGCTGACAATCCTCATGAAACTCACACTGAAGAGGAGCAGGCCCCACTGAAAAACGCCGATGCACCTCTACCCGACTTTGAGTCCATCCACGATACCCCCAAAAAAGACCTGGAGTTCGGTGCCCACGACCACGGATCACAACGTAAATTGATGAGGATGGGGCTCTTCACCGCCCTCGCTATAGGTATACACAACTTCCCAGAGGGTTTAGCGACCTTCCTTGCTGCACTGCAAGACCCTACCCTAGGTGTAGCCATCGCCATCGCCGTTGCTCTGCACAATATCCCTGAAGGCGTCTGTGTATCGGTACCAATCTTTTACGCCACCGGTGATCGCAAAAAAGCTTTTTTCTACTCCTTTCTCTCCGGCGTTGCCGAACCTATCGGGGCTGGACTTGCCTACATAGGACTACTCTTCTTCTTTGGCGGCGATTCCGGTGTTATCCCACCACAGGTAATGGGGATACTTTTTGGCGGTGTCGCAGGCATTATGGTCTATATCAGTCTTGATGAACTTCTACCAACCAGCCGCGCTTATGGCAAAGGGCACGATAGTCTATTCGGTTTGATCGCAGGGATGCTCGTTATGGCGCTGAGCCTGTTGCTTATGCGTTAAGCAGGCTCCTTTAAAGGGTTTGTAATGCCTTGACAAAATCTGTGCCCGAATGTGAAGGTGGACTGTAGAAAAAACCGTTCCTATAAGTCACCATTTATAAAACACGAAAGCCCTCAATCTTCGGAGCGGGGGTTTTCTTACATTGCAGGGTATGTAAAAATTATTCCATTGAGCCTGTTTTTTAATAAAGGAGATTTTTAAATGGAAGATGTAATCGGCGTCATAGTTGTCCTAGTTGCACTATTTGTGCTGGCTTTTTTTATTTTGCGAGGGAGGTGATCTTTTGGGAATTGAAGGTTTTATTCTTGCAGTATTTGTTCTTTTAATCATTTGTGTTTCGGTTTTTGGGTATTTATATCGAGACCTCCGCTGCCCAGAGTGTGGCGAAAAAATGACCCGAAACAAGAACAAAACATGGGCATGTGAATCCTGCCAAGCAAGGCATCCAAGTTATCCATAAAGATCAGACACTTTTTTACAATTCACGACATATGGGACGAAAACGGGCGTGTTATTGATAGAGACATTTAAGACGGCAAAATGATGGCCCCCTGGAACAATTCTGGGTGGCCTTGGTCTTCCATTCGATCTCTTTCTGTCGTGCTATTTGGTCTTGCTAATTGACAGGCATTGATTGCACGTTAAAATCTACTTAGATTTCTTCATACTTCACAGGATTCCTACCAAACGGTCCTGTGACGTTTTGCCCCGTAGTCTTCCCCCTCCTGACTGTGGGGCTTTTTTTCTTAAATGTCAGGGTCAGCGAGAATTTCGTATTTCGGCCAAGATGAGCACTCCAAAACGTGAAGCAGTATTAATAAGGCACCACTTTTTCGACATCCCACGGTGATGATTAGCGGCGGGGTCAGTTTCATAGATTGCAGGGTTTAAGGAATTGCAATGGTTGGCTTACTTTGGCCGCCTGAACTGTTTTTGAATAATTGCTTAACTCTACTCATCCACAATATTGTTAAGGTAAGAAGTCAAGTTCACCTTACGATTGGTTATGTTGAGTTTACGCCGAATACTTTCTCTATGCCGATTCACTGTAGCAGGGGATATCCCTCGAATTCTGGCGATTTCCTTTGTTGATAAGCCGTGCTTAATCATATTGCCGATTTGAATCTCGATCGGACTTAGCTTAGACATGATCATTTGGCTCTTCTCAACGAAGGGAGAAATGATATTTTCAAGGTTTTTTTTCAGTAGTTCCAAGTATTCCAATTGGTTTGAACTCATTTCCGCTTGCAAAGCATAGAGTATTGGAATCACGATTTTATCGACCTTGGCTTGGATTGACACCCCAACCTTCTTCTTTTCCCGCTGACTCTGGACCAAAGAATCGTGGAGTGCAGCATTGGCGTCTTGTAAGGCCTGGCGCTCTACCTGTAGTTGTCGTCGTGTGTTAATTCTCTCAGCAGCTTTTGCAATGCGATTACTGACAGCGTCGATCAGCAAACGCTCTTCTGTAAGAAACGGGCCCTCGTCCAGACGTGGACTTTTTTTCAAATAGTAAACTTCAACGACCCCTTCCTTAATGTCAGAGATGACTATAGGAGCCTTCTGTTTCCATCGGGTCGTTTTGAAATTACTTGACTGGAAAGTCTGCTCTCTGTAGCGAATTCTAGCGCAGGTAATTTTAGGATATTGCCAGGACACCAGCAATAAGCTGATCGTTCCTTGCAGTATTTTTTCGAGCGAATCCTCGTTTTTTTCAATCAATTTTGTCAGTTTATAGAGACAGTCTAATTCTTTGATCCGTTCCCGTA
>Ga0316201_10002824_pt1 | contig 12552 bp, 10 predicted proteins | sample CS6wburrow_MG_FD_204516 | JGI IMG/M metagenome (GOLD analysis project Ga0316201, IMG submission 204516) | Coastal sediment microbial communities from Delaware Bay, Delaware, United States - CS-6 worm burrow | ecosystem: Environmental > Aquatic > Marine > Coastal > Sediment | place: USA... | reverse complement strand
TGAAGAGCATCAGGCTCGTTGCCGACCCATCGGTGATGGAGCTCGATGTCGCCGCCACCGGCGCCAACAAGGACCACACCCATGTCGTCGGGGTGGTTCCCAATCGCGACTTCACCCCCGATCAGATCGTCAACCTCCGGCTCGCGGCTGCCGACGATCCGTGCCCCCGGTGCGAAGGCACCCTCATTGAGAAGCGCGGCATCGAAGTCGGTCACGTCTTCAAGCTCGGGACCAAGTACTCCAAGGCCATGCGCTGCTCCTTTCTCGACGCCGAGGGCGAGGAGCAGCTCATGATCATGGGCTGCTACGGCCTCGGCGTGAGTCGGACCATGGCCGCCGCCATCGAGCAGAACCACGACGACAAGGGCATCATCTGGCCGCTTCCCTTGGCGCCCTTCGAGGTGGTTCTCGTGCTGCTCAACTCGGATAAGGAAGAGGTGGTCGAAGCCGCCGAAGAGCTCTACGCCAAGCTCACCGACGCGGGCATCGACGTGCTTTTCGACGATCGGCCGGAGCGCCCGGGGGTCAAGTTCAACGATATGGACCTCATCGGGTTCCCGGTCCGCATCGTGGTCGGCAAGCGCGGCCTCGATTCGGGCGAGGTCGAGCTCAGCCTGCGCCGGGACGGTGAACGGCGCCCGACACCCATAGCAGAGCTCATCCCAACCGTGAGCGCGCTGCTCGAAGAGCTGCGCGGGGAAATCGGGGACTAGACCGAGTTTCGTTCCCGAGAGCATGGTTCAGCGACCGGGGCTGGAGCAGCGTCAGGGACAGCGGCAGCGGCAGAAACAGTATGCGACTCGCGTCTCACGACCCACGAACGATCACATCCCGCGGCCCAAGATCTCCTTGGCCGCTTCGGCCAACTCCCCCCGCCCCTGAACCAGCACCTTCAGATCCGACCCCATGCCCTCTGGGTCGAGGAGTCGCTTGATCTCCTGCCGCGCGGTCACGGTCTCGGCATCGAGATCGGCCTCCATGCCGTAACCCGCCTCCTCGGCGCGCTGTCCGATCCCGGCGCGAACGAGAAACTCCGCCAACGACATGAGCCCGATCTCTTCCCAACCACACGTCACCGCCGCCCGCCGCAGGTCGTCCCAGTTGACGTGGGCGGTCAAATCCTGCTCACCCGGCGACTTAAGAAGGTCCCGCCCAACCCGATGCCGCCGGTAGCTCACGAGCGATCCCTGCCGCCTTCCCCGGGGGTCGTAGAGCCGGGGCGCCTCGTAACCGTAGTCGAGGACCGCCACGATGCCCTCGCCCGCGGCCTCGAGCACGTCGCGGTGAAACCGCTCGGCCTCGAGATTGACCTCCGCGAACTGACCATCGACCAACGCGACGCCGTGTTCGGCAAAGTAGCGGACCAGCTCAGGGCCTGCAGGCCGGCGCCGCCACACAAGTGCTCCGTCCTCCACCCCAACGATCATCTCCATCAGACCCGCCGCCGTCTGTTCGACTCGATGGACCGGCATGGCGTCGTAGAGCTCGGAGGCGTGAATGACCTTGGGCAGGTCGCGTCGCCGCTTCATCGCGGCGCTGATCTCGACATCGACCGCTGCATCAGCAAGCCGGGTCCCGAGGCGTTCCCGCATGGCCGCAGAACGGTCCACCACCGTCGCTGCGTTGAGGATGCCAGGGGCGTCTGCCCCCATCCCATCGAGGACCGAAGCGACAAACGATCCGTCACCGGCAGCAAGATCCACCAGTCGGATCCCGGCCCTCGCACCCCCTGCGATCTCGGCCAGGAACCCCGCCCAGGTCAGCCCGTACCAGCGTGACGCGGTGGGCGCCGTGAGGTAATCGCGGTCCCGGCCCCACGGCGTCGTCGCCGAGGCGTAGTAACCGTGTTCCTGGTGGTACAGGGCGAGCTCCATGAACTCGCGAAAATCGACCTCGCCACCGCGCTCCCCGATCTCGCGTAAGATCCACATTCTCAATAATTGTAACCTCGCGCAGCGGATCTCCACCACCCGGAATCCAGCTTGCCTTCCGAGTGTTATTGTGGTAGAACTACGCCGCTGCTTTCGTTGGAAAGTGGGCCATTGGCCCACTTTTTTAATGGAGCAAAGAAGGGTTGGAGCATTGAATCTGGACCAGCAAACCATCGAGCAAATCGCCGCCATCGCGGTGGATGAGGGGCTCGAGTTGCTCGCCGCCGAGATGGTGGGAGGCGGCCCGAAGGCGGTACTTCGCCTGGTCGTCGACGGCCCCGACGGGGTGACCTTGGATCAGTGCTCTGCGGTGTCGCGCCAGGCCTCAGCCCTGCTCGATGTGGATGACCCCATCAGCCACACCTACACACTCGAGGTGAGCTCGCCGGGGCTCGACCGGAAATTTTACTCCGAGGACGACTACACGCGGTTCGCCGGCCGGCCGGTGAAGGTGAAGATGAAGCCCGGTTTTCGTGACCAACGGGTGGTGACCGGTACGCTGCTCGGTATCGATGACGGGAAGGTTCAGGTGCGGGACGAAGACTCTGAACCGATGTCGCTACCCCTCGAACAGGTATTCGAAGCGCGCCTCGACGTCGACTGGGACGCGATCATGAAGGAAGGGAAGAACCGGCAATGAAGCTGGACATCAACACCCTCGTTGGACAGCTCGCAGCGGAGCGGGACATCGAAGCCGACAAGCTGATCGACGCCATCGCCGAGGCGATATCGTCGGCGGCGCGCAAGCAGTACAAAGACCGCGGCGTTCACACCGAGATCGATCCCGAGACCGGTGAGGTCGAGTCGTGGCGGATCCGCATGGTCGTCGAGGAAGTCGAAGACCCCGAGATCGAGTTGACCCTCGAAGAGGGCCGTGCGCTCGATCCCGAAATCGAAATCGGCGGAATCATCAAGCTCGAGACCTTGGACACGTCGTCCCTCGGCAGAATCGCTGCCCAGTCGGCGCGGCAGGTCCTGTTCCAGCGCGTCCGCGAGGCCGAGCGGGCGGTCGTCCACCGCAACTACTCGGAACGCGTCGGCGAGATGATCAACGGGATCGTCAAGCGGATCGACCGCGGAGCCATCATCATCGAACTCGGCGACACCGAAGGCGTCATCCCGCGCAACCATCAGGTCCGGCACGAGCGCTACACCCAGGGTGACCGCATCCGAGCCGTCGTCGTCGAAGTCACCATGGACGCCAGCCGGCCCCAGGTGGTCATGTCACGAACCGATCCGATCCTGCTCGAAAAGCTCCTCGAGATGGAGGTTCCGGAAATCTACGACGGCACCGTCATCATCAAACTCTGTGTCCGCGAACCGGGTGAACGGGCCAAAGTGGCGGTGACCTCCAAGGACCGCGACGTCGATCCGGTCGGCGCCTGCGTCGGCCTCAAGGGCGCCCGAGTCCAGGCGATCACTCGCGAGCTCAAGGGTGAGAAGATCGACATCATCCCGTGGAACTCGGATGTGGTGACCTTCGCCCAGAACGCCCTTGCCCCGGCCAAAATCAACCGGGTCGCGGTCCGCGAGGAGCCGGTCAAGATCATCGTCCGCGACGAGAACGGCGACAGGATCCTCGGTGAGGACGGTGAGCCGATGGTCCAGGTAGGGCGGGAAACGGTTCTCGACGTCATCGTCGGCTCAGAACAGCTTTCTCTCGCCATCGGCAAAAGAGGCCAGAACGTCCGTCTCGCGTCGCGGCTGCTCGGTTGCCGAATCGAAATCAAGTCCGAGGATGCGGTCAAGGACGAGCTCGCCTCCGCCCTCGCCACCATGCTCCGCGAAATGGAGGGAGTGACCGAAGGGGAAGAAATGCCCGAGGTCGAAAAACCCGCCAACGAGGTCATTTACGACGAGCTCATCCCACTCGATGAATTGCCCGGTCTCACCGATCGTCTTCGCGAGCGCTTGGAAGGCCACGGTATTCACACCGTCCAGGACATTTTGGCGAAGACCAAGGACGAGCTGTCATCGATCCCCGGAATCGGTCCGGTGACGGCCCAGAAGATGTTGGATATGGCCCAGGAAACCCGTGATGAGGCCCTCGCCGAGATCGCTGAATCGCTTGGAGCGGAGGAGTAACGATGCAGCAACTTCGAGTCGTAGACCTGGCCCACACCATGGGCATCACGGCCAAGGAGCTGATCTTCAAGCTCCGATCCATCGGCGTCAACGTCGCGGGAGAGGAAGACACCCTCGATCTGTCGACGGTGCGTTCGATCATCACCGGAGAAACGCTGCAACGCCGTCCCCGTGAAGTCATCGTCAGGGCCGAGAAACAGACCGAGGAGTCCATCGCGACCACCGCGCGTGACCGGATGGTCAAGCGCCGCCGGCGCCAGGTCGTCAAGACCGACAAGGAGATCCTCGAGGTCCGAACCACGAAAGAAACCCCCGAACCGGTCGACGAGACCACCGAGCTTCCCGTCGGGGCCGCAACCGAGATCGACGGCGAGGTCGAGGCGATAGCCGAGATCGTCGAAGACGAGCAGGTCGTGGCCGGCGTCGTGGATGAGTTGGAAACCGAAAAGGCGGCCGAGATCGCCCAGATCGACGATGAGCCGGTCGCAGAGACTTCTGAAGCCGCCGAAGTGGCCGCCGTCGCTGAGACCGCCGATGACGAAGCCGTCATCGAAACCTCCGCCGACAAGGATGTCGAGGAAACGGACGAGCTCGATAAGGAACTCGCCTCCGATGTCGAGATCACCGAGGAAGAACTCATCGCCGGGCGAACCGACGGCGGAGAGGAAACCCCCCAGCGGGTCCGCCCGGGACGTGCCAAGACGCCTCTCGAGAAGACCCTTCGTGAGTTGTCGCCCGACGAAATCCGGCAACGCCTCAAAGCACAAAAAGAAGCCGAGGTCGCCCGCAAGGCCGAGAAGAGGGGCGGAAAAAAGGCCAAGTCCGCCGCCGACGCGCAGGAGATCCGCGAACTCCTCAACAAATTCGAAGAGCAAAAGCTCAAGGGCCAACAGGAAGGCACATCGACACCCAGACCGGCCGCCCGGCCCACCGGCGGCAGGACGGGGAAGAAGGGGCGCCGGCACCAGCCGCGCGACACCGAACGGCGTCCGGCGCCGAGGCCGACCAGGGTCCTCCAGTTCAAGGACGGCCAGAAACCCGAAGGACCGATTCTCCTGTCCGAGATGGTCACGGCGAGAGAGCTCGCCGAAAAGCTCAACATCACCGCCAAGGACCTTCTCGGACTGCTGATCCAAAAGGGCGTGATGGTCACCACCAACCAGGCCCTACCGCACGAACTCGCCGAAGAGATCTGCGCCGACCTCGAGATCGACGCCATGGTGGCCACCGCCGAGGAACTCATCGACTACGAGCGCGAGGAATCCGATGAGGCTGTCGGTCCCCAGACCGCTCGACCGCCGGTGGTGACGGTCATGGGTCATGTCGACCACGGCAAGACCTCACTGCTCGACGCCATCCGATCGACCCGCGTCGCCGAGGGTGAAGCCGGAGGCATCACCCAGCACATCGGCGCCTCTCGAATCACGGCCTCCGACGACCGCACCGTGGTCTTCATCGACACCCCGGGTCACGAGGCCTTCACCCAGATGCGCGCCCGGGGCGCACAGGTCACCGACATCGTGGTCCTCGTGGTGGCGGCGGATGACGGCGTCATGCCCCAGACCAAAGAGGCCATCAACCACGCGAGGGCCGGCAGCGTGCCCCTGATCGTGGCGGTCAACAAGATCGACAAGGCCAACGCCAACCCGGACCGGGTCCTCCAGCAACTCGCCGAACAGGAAGTGCTCGTCGAGTCGTGGGGCGGCGACGTGCCGTCGGTCGCGGTGTCGGCCAAGACCGGTCAGGGGATCTCCGATCTGCTCGACATGATCCTGCTGGTTTCGGAAATCAAGGAACTCACGGCCGCCGAACAGGGTTCTGCGCGCGGCGTGGTTCTCGAGGCCCGCAAGGAGAAGGGCCGAGGCATCGTTGCCACGGTTCTCGTCCAACAGGGCACCCTGGCCGTCGGTGACTACTTCTTCTGCGGTTCCACCTGGGGACGGGTCCGTGCCCTGACCGACGACAGCGGCAACCGCGTCGAAGACGCCGGACCGTCTTCACCCGTGGAAGTGATGGGATTCGAAGACATGCCGTCGGCGGGCGATGTGCTCCAGGGGACCGCGGGCGAGGCCAAGGCTATCGAGGTCTCCGCATTCCGGAGCCAACGCGACAAGGAAGAGGGGCTCATGGGTACCCGCAAGGCGACCCTGGAGAATCTCTTCGAGACCATCGCCGAATCAGAAACCAAGGAGCTCAACATCGTCGTCAAGGCCGATGTCCAGGGCTCGGTCGAGGTGCTGCGGGAGACGCTGAATTCGCTGGGCACCGAGAAGGTGACCATCAACGTCCTGCACGGATCGGTCGGAGCCATCACCACGAATGACGTGATGCTCGCCTCGGCCTCCAACGCCATCATCATCGGTTTTGCGGTTCGTCCCGAACGAACCGCCCGCGAGTTGGCCGACTCTGAACAGGTCGATGTCCGGCTCTACACCGTGATCTACGATCTCGTGGACGATGTCCGGAAGGCGATGGTCGGTTTGCTCGATCCGATCTTCCGAGAGGAAGAGCTCGGCCACGCCGAGGTTCGCGAGATCTTCCGGGTTCCGAAGATCGGCGCCATCGCCGGCTGCCACGTCGTCGACGGCGTCATCATGCGCAGCGCCAAAGCGCGACTTCTTCGCGACAACGTCGTGGTCTATGAAGGTGAGCTGGCCTCGCTGCGACGCTTCAAGGACGACGCCAGCGAGGTCCGCCAGGGCTTTGACTGCGGTATCGGCCTCGCCCGCTACAATGACATCAAGGAAGGCGACGTCATCGAGGCCTTTAAAATGGTGGAGGTGACGCCCGAGCTGTGATGCCCCGCATGACGGGCGCCGAACAACTCTCAAACAACCATGAAAATCGCGGCGGGAAGGCCGGAGATCCTGAAACCGCGACGATTCTCGAAGATCATGAGGAACATCTACATCGGTGTCGCACGGCTCGGTCTCCACATCCCGGAGGCGCGCAGTCTCAAGGCGAAACGGAGCCACACTCGTTCCCTCGTGGAACGGCTTCGCAGCCGCCACCAGGTCATCGTTTTGGAGACCGGCCACCAGAACCTCCATCAACGAGCCGAATTCGCCATCTGTGCGGTCTCGACCGACGTGGTGGATGTCGAAGCACGACTGCAACGGGTCTCGGACACCATCGACCGAAGCTGGAGCGGCCACATCCTCGACTGGGATGTCGAAGTGATTCAGGTCTGAGCTTTTGCCCGGACCGAACGGAAGGACGAGGAATCGTGAACAACACATTCAACCGCAACGCACGGCTCGAGGCCGAGGTGCGCACGGTCCTTTCGGAATTGCTGCAACACGAGGTCAACGACCCGAGGCTCGCCGGCGTCACGGTCTCCGTCGTCCGCCTCTCCGCCGATCGTTCTCACGCCCGGGTCTACTTCTCGGTAATCGGCGACGATGAACGGGTGCGCCAGGCCGGAGACGGCTTTACTGCGGCCAATCCATTCATGCGCCGGGAGCTCGGCCGGATCATGAGGCTGCGAACGGTTCCATCGCTCGAGTTCTTCCGCGACGCCAGTTACGAGTACGGCGACCACATGGAACGGGTCTTCAAAAAACTCCACGACGACGGCATCCTGCCCCCGGACGAGCACGCCGAGGGCGGCGAGGGAGAGCAGCAGTGACCCCGACCGGAAATGATCCGCGCCTCGCGGTGGAACGACTCCGCCGCGCACGCCGCGTGCTCCTGACATCACACCGCAACCCTGACGGCGATGCCATCGGCTCCGAGCTCGCTCTCGCCGAACTCGCCGCATCATTCGGGATCGAATCGGTGATCGTCAACCGCGACCCGGCTCCGGCCACCTTGAGCGAGCTGCCGGGAGTGGCGGCCGTCATCGTGGCCGACGACCTCCCCGAGGACTTTCCTCACGGCTACGATCTGGTTGTCACCGTCGAATGTCCCGATCTCGACCGCGCTGGATTTGACGGGCTCGACGCGATCCCGATCCTCAACATCGACCACCACATGGCCAACCCGGCTTATGGTGAGGTCAACTATCTCGATGAGGAGGCGCCCGCCGTCGGCGAGATGGTGTGGACGATGTTCAAGACCGCCGGAGTGACGCCATCGGTGGACGCCGCGATCAACACCTACGTCGCTCTCGTCACCGACACCGGCGATTTCTGCTACTCCAACGCGCGACCGCGAGCGTTTCTCGCCGCCGCCGAGATGGTCGAGCGAGGAGTCGAACCGCCGATGATCGCGGAATGGGTCCACGACGGACGGACCGAGGCTTCGGTCAGACTCCTCGGCGAGGCCCTGAAGACCCTGCGCTTCGGCTGTGATGGCCGACTCGCGAGCCTTGCCGTCGATGAAGCGGCATTCAACCGCGCCGGCGCCGACCCGACCGACACCGAAGAGATCATCAATATTCCTCGCGCCATCGGCGGTGTCGAGGCAGTGGTCTTCTGCAAGCAGTGGCAGCCCGCCATCGTCAAGGTGAGCCTCCGCTCCCGCGGCAAGGTCGATGTCAGAAGCGTTGCGGCCTCGTTTGGCGGCGGTGGCCACACCAACGCCGCGGGTTGCACGATCGAGGCCGATCTCGAGACCGCGAGGAAGATCCTCGAATCCAGCCTCACCGAGCTCCTCGGAGGTCTTGGATGAGCCGACGGCGACCGCCCCGCTTTTCCGGTTTGCTGCCGATCGTCAAGGAGACCGGACCGACATCGCACGATGTCGTCGACATAGCGCGTCGCGCGCTCAAAGAGCGCCGAATCGGCCACACCGGCACCCTCGATCCCATGGCGGAAGGGCTGTTGCTGCTGTGCGTCGGCTACGCCACCCGACTGCAGCAATACCTGCTCGGTTGGCCCAAGACCTACAGCGGCGTGGTCCGTCTCGGGTTCGCCACGACCACCTACGATCGCGAGGGCGAAGAGACCGAACCACGCGGGGACGCCCCATCCTGCGATCGCGAGGTCCTGGCCGGTCTCGAGCAACAATTCAGCGGCACCTTCGACCAGGTTCCACCGCCGTACTCGGCAAAAAAGGTCGACGGCAAGAAACTCTACGAACTCGCGCGGAGTGGCCAGGCGGTCGAGATCGAGCCCAAGTCGGTCACGGTCCACGATCTCTCCCTCCGGTCGTCCGGAGAAAAGGACATCGATCTCACCGTCACAACATCGACGGGCTTTTATGTCCGGTCCCTCGCCCATGACATCGGCGGCGTTCTCGGTTGCGGCGGGTATCTTCACCACCTGTGCCGCCTCGCCATCGGACCATACAAGATCGAGACTGCGTTGCCCCAGAAAGTATTGGAAGAGGCCCGCGATCCGGCGGAGATCATCGATTCCGAGGCCTGGATTCCGCTCGACAAGATCCTCCTCCCTTTCCCCGATCTCACGGTCAACGCCGCTGCGATCGACCGATTCGCCCACGGCCAGGACGTGGTGGTTTTCCGATCCGGTTCCGAGATGATCGAGGCCGAAGACCAGGTGGTGATTCGCGCGCCGACCGGCGCCCTGGTCGGGATCGGAACCGTCAAATCAGTCCTCGCACGAGGGCGAACCCTGACGATTCAGCCCGCGATGGTCCTCGCGGAGGACCGAAGCCAAGGCCGAAGGCACTGATATATTTAGGCTGCAAGAATTGCCAGAGAAAGAACTTCCTGCTAACGTACCTGAGCCTCCTCGCCACCGGAGGATAGTGGAGAATCGACATGAGTCACTTTGACGCACAGAAACCAGAAATCATTGACGAGTTCCGGACCCACGCCAACGACACGGGGTCTCCGGAGGTGCAGATCGCTCTGCTGACCCGTCGCATCCAGTTCCTCACCGAGCACTTCAAATCCTACAAGAAGGACTTCCATTCCAGGCGTGGCCTGCTCAAGCTCGTCGGCCGACGCCGGCGCCTGCTCGAGTACTTGAAGGGCAAGGACATCACCCGATACAGACAGCTCGTGGAGCGCCTGGGCCTGCGCGGCTGAGATAGGAAACCCCGATGAACGTCACTACGAAATCCGTCGATATCGGCGGAAAAGAGCTCGTTTTCGAGCTCGGCAAGATTGCGAAACAGGCCGACGGTTCGGTCGTGGTCAGCCTCGGCGACACCATGGTCCTGGTGACGGCGTGCGCCGAGGACGACATCCGCAGGGGTGTCGACTTCATGCCGCTCACTGTCGACTACCGTGAAAATGCGTACGCCGGCGGCCGGATCCCCGGCGGTTTCTTCAAACGAGAAGGTCGTCCCACCGAGCGCGAGATTCTGACGTGCCGGGTCATCGATCGCGGCTTGCGCCCACTCTTTCCCGACGGCTGGCGGCGAGAGACCCAGGTCATCGCCTGGGTGATGTCCGCCGATCCTCAGCATTCATCGGACGTGCTCGGAATCACCGGCGCCTCCATGGCGCTGATGGCCGCCAAGGACATCCCCTTCGACACACCCCTCGCCGGGGTGCGGGTCGGCCGGGTGAACGGTGAGTTCGTTCTCTTCCCGACCTTCGCCGAACTTGCCGAGAGCGAGTTGGACCTCGTCGTCGCGGGCACCGAGGATGCCATCGCCATGGTCGAGTGCGGCGCTTCGGAGCTGCCCGAGGCGATCATCCTCGATGCCCTCGATCTCGCGCATACCGAGATCAAAAAGCTCATTGCCCTGCAGCGCGAAATCGTCGCCGAGCGCGGCGTGGTCAAGGCGCCCTTCGAGACCCCGTCCACGGCCTGGAGCGATGACTTCGAGAACGCGCTGCGCAGCAGGTGGACCGACGAGCTCCGTGAGGCCATGAAGACCCTCGGCAAGTTCGAGCAGAAGGACGCCATCAAGGCCGTCCGCCAGAAGGCCCTCGACGAGATCGCCGACGAAGACAGCGACGACTACGGCTGGACCAAGAGCGTCTTCTCATCCATGGTCAAGGACATCACCCGCGCCACCATCCTCGACGAGGGCAAGCGCCTCGACGGCCGCGCCTTCGACGAGATCCGTCCGGTGAGTTGCGAGGTCGGCGTTCTTCCCCGAACCCACGGTTCGGCGCTCTTCACCCGCGGCGAGACCCAGGCCATCGTCACCGCGACCCTCGGCACCGAGCAGGACTCACAGATCGTCGAGGCCTTCGAGGGTGACTCGCGCAACCCCTTCATGCTGCACTACAACTTCCCGCCGTTCTCGGTCGGTGAAGCGCGTTTCCTCCGCGGCCCCGGACGGCGTGAGATCGGCCACGGCGCCCTCGCCCGTCGCGCCCTCGTGCAGGTGCTTCCCTCACCCGAGGATTTCCCCTACACCATCCGTGTGGTCTCCGACATCCTCGAGTCCAACGGGTCGTCGTCCATGGCTTCGGTCTGCGGCGGCTCCATGTCCATGATGGACGCCGGTGTCCCGCTCAAGAGCGCCGTCGCCGGTGTGGCCATGGGCCTCGTCTCCGATGGCGAGCGCTTCGCGGTGCTCACCGATATCGCCGGTCAGGAAGACCACTATGGCGATATGGACTTCAAGGTCACCGGAACCACCGAGGGCATCACCGCCCTGCAGATGGACATCAAAGTCACCGGTCTGAGCCGGGAGATTATGGAAAAAGCCATGGAGCAGGCTCGCCGCGGCAGGCTCTTCCTCCTCGAAAAGATGGGCGAAGCCATCACCGAGGGCCGTGAAGAGGTCTCACCCTACGCGCCGCGGATTTACTCCATCAAGATCGAAGTCGAACAGATTCGCAACGTCATCGGCCCCGGCGGCAAGATGATCCGCTCCATCGTCGAGCAGACCGGATGCAAGATCAACGTCGAGGACGACGGCACGGTGCAGATCGCGTCGAGCGAGGAAGCCGCGGCCGAGAAGGCCATCGAGATCATTCGGGGCCTGACCAAAGTTCCCGAGATCGGCGAGGAGTTCGAGGGCGTGGCCAAGCGGATCGAGCCCTACGGCGCCTTTGTCGAGATTCTCCCGGGACAAGATGGGCTGCTGCACATCTCCGAGACCTCCATGACGAGGATCCCCGATATTCGCGACGTCCTCAACGAGGGTGACACCATCAGGGTGCGGATCATCGACATCGACGGCAACGACCGCATCAAATTGTCGCACCGGGTGATTCTCGAGGACGAAGCCCGCGCCCGCGGTGAGGAAGTGCCCGAGCGCGATCCCCTCGCCAGGGGTGACCGGGGCGGACGCCCCGGCGGTGGGGGCGGCCGCGGTCGGCCGCCTCGGCGCGACGACCGGCATCGCCGCTGATCCGATACATCCAACAGAACTCAACCGCCGGCTCACACCGGCGGTTTTTCTTTCTCCGAGCGGCGGCCGGAACCGCGGCCGCACCGGGTCTGCGGGATTGGGGCCTTCATCGGGAGTGCCAGGTCCGGCAATGTGCCGGATCAACATCCCGGCGAGCGGCGCGTTGCGCACAATGCCGTAGCTGGCTCTCCACGGGAAGCGCGCCTCTGCCTGGTTCTCCCGGCAACGTAGCAGGCCGCCGGCGTGCCATCGGCGTGGTCGCAGACCCTTCAAAAACCCCCGCGCGACCACGCCGATGGTGCGACGCTGGGTCGCCGAAGGCGGCCCAGAAGGCCGGGGACGAGAGAATCCGGTACAGCGTCAGCGTCAG
>Ga0316201_10002823_pt1 | contig 12553 bp, 12 predicted proteins | sample CS6wburrow_MG_FD_204516 | JGI IMG/M metagenome (GOLD analysis project Ga0316201, IMG submission 204516) | Coastal sediment microbial communities from Delaware Bay, Delaware, United States - CS-6 worm burrow | ecosystem: Environmental > Aquatic > Marine > Coastal > Sediment | place: USA... | reverse complement strand
GGCAAAGCCAACAAGGTGAATGCTTACAGTTGATGGATTTACCCTATTCGTTAGCGAATAGCGAATAGCGAATAACAGTAATTGGATAGTGATGCAATGTAGGTGATAGAGATTTAAAAGTGAGATAAAACGCTTTTTCGACAAGCTCAAACAACGGATTGGACTGATTAAAAATCAGCGTCAATCATCACAATCAGTCAAATCAGCGTTCTATCAGAAACTCAGCCCTATTGCATCACTACCTGATAATCATCCTATACCTCTGTGTACCTCCGTGTACCTCCGTGATCTCTGTGTTGATGTTTTATATCATTTAATTCGCATAGAGTATTCCCGTTTTCATTTCACCATTTGATGAGTACCCTTATATTATTTATAACATCTCACTGAGAACCGAAGTTATGAAACAAGTAGCCTCTTTACGTTATGGCGTTATCTTCAAAAAAGCCTTTTGTGTCCCCGAAATTTTCAAAGGATTTGTGCGTGATTTTCTTAACGTCAAACTTGAAATTGACCAAGTCGAAACCGAAAAATCCTTTCCTTATCAAGTAGGACGAGTAGCCTCTCGTTTTGATTTATTTGCCGAAGATAAAAAAAATCGCATTATCGTGGACATCCAACATGTCCGTTATCCCGATCATTATGATCGATTTTTGCACTATCACTGCGCCGCCTCATTGGAGCAAATCACCAACGCTTATAGTTACCGTCCCGAATTGAAGGTATTTACGATTGTCGTACTGACATCCGGAGATAGACATAAAAAGGATGTAGCCGTTATTGATTTTGATCCAAAAGATTTAGAGGGTAAACCCTTGGGAGAAATTCCGCATAAAATTCTCTATATTTGTCCCAAATATTTGAATGAGAAAACACCCAAGGCTTATCAAGAATGGATGCGGGCGATACAAGATAGTTTGGATGAACAAGTGGAGGAAAATGATTATACGGTGTCAGAGGTTCGTAAAATCTTTGATTACATTGAGAAAGATTTAATTTCTCCCGAAGAACGAGCCAAAATGTTTGACGAGTATGGGGAAGAACAAGTCAAGCAGGAGAAATTTGATAAAGGAAAACAACAAGGTATCAAGGAAACGGCCAAAGCCATGCTGCGTAAGGGTATGGAAGTTAGCTTGATTAGTGAAATCACTCAGTTGCCAGAGGAAGTGATTACGCAACTACAAACCGATCAATTGTAACTCACTTTTTTTCGGGTGAATGAGTACAAATGACGGGCCAATAAACGAATGTCAAAAGGGCGAACACGCAAGTACGCCCCGACAGCCCCGTCATGACGCAAGGTTTGGTAGGGGCATACCTGCTGTATTTGCCCGATACGAAATGGCATTGGCACCCACCCTACCCTTTTTGCTTTAATTGGAAATCAGGGTTTTTGGCCCCGCGTGGAATATTTTGTCTCTCACCCGGCCATAACCTTCAATATCCCCCTCTAAAAAAATTAAGGCCACAATGTCTTCTTGATATTTAAGCACGCCCCAAGAACTGGGCTCAGTGTTATCAAGAAGTTTGCCGCTAAGGCGCTTGGTTAAAGGCTTGATTTTGCCCTTAAATAAAACCTCAATCACCTCACGTTCAACAACATTTGGGAGTTGCGTAAAAAATTGTTGATGCGCGTCATGACCTTTTAAAACGCTTTGTTCGTCAAACTCATTATAATAACGATGGTCATATTCAGGGGTTATCCAAATTTTCTGATATTGGTAGGGATGCTGTTCTGCTGGCATCAACAGAGCTATCTGAGGGATTTGAGGTAAAGAAGCACTGATGGCACTTAACAATTTCATCAATTCCTTTCTCGTTGCTTTTTCCATGACAGAGTGGTTGTGAATGGCTTCGAGAAGGGCATCAGGAAACAAAGTGATAATTTGTGACAAAGACTTATCCAATTCCTCGGATTGTTTGTTCAGTTTCTCCTGAAACTCAACCCGATTTTTCGCCAGACGGGCTTCTTCACGATACTGATCGATTTGATGAAAGATCAGAAAACTCACTAACACCATCGCAATGACACTCAGCACAATCCACATTTTTTTGCGGGAAAATTTCAAAGGCGGTGCTGATACGCCCATTTGTTGGGCCGCAAATTCGGCTAAAACGGCCAAACTACTCAAGAGACTCGACAACACCAACAGAAACGCAAAAAAACCAAAAATCACGATAATCAACTGAGCATAATTATCTATCCAATCTGGGAGAATATCCCAATTTAAAAACTCGTCGCTTGTCCAAAGAATGAATCCAGCGGCAAACAACATAAAAACAAACAGCGTTAAGTTAGTTGTTAAACGCGATACAAATAAGTAATTGATTTTCATATAAATGATTCCTATTGTTAAGAAAAACCACAAAGGATTGCCCAGACAGAAACGTCGGTAGGGGCTATCCCTTGTGGTTGCCCAAAAATGACAGTCATTGTCAAAAAGGATGTGGAGTCACCCAAAACACGGTAACAAATCGCTATCTTGCTCCTACCGATAAATACTTAGGGGAAGATGAGGCAGGTAATCGAAAACGCGTTGTCCAGTCGGGTGGAGTTGGGCTTGGGTTCTTCCTTAGCCGCGCCTTCCAATCCTGATCGGTTAGGCGAATTGGAAGACTTCCCGCCTCTCCTTTCTCTATCACCTCGTAGTAGCTCAATGAGGGGCCGACATACATCGTCGGGCCTTCATCAGTATCCGCGATCAAAACCAGTGTTCAAGCGGACTGGGTAATGCGCGTGGGACTTTTTGTCCCTTTACCAGCAACTGATCAAATACCAACTGGCCCATGATATAGGAATCAATGACAAACCGTTGTCCCAGCATCATAAAACTGATGGGTCGTGATTGCGGTTCCGGATGACTTGGTGCAACTTCAAGCAATTGTCCCGTGATCTGCTGTTGTCCGTAATCGCCACTCGTCAACAACGTAAGCAGTTGTGTCGATTTGTCGAAAACATCCCCAGCGGTTTCTATCCCAGCATCGGCGATGAAACGTTCCAAATCCGACAACGTCATATTATCGCTCTGTCCAACAAATGTCGTAATCAGGTTGTCAACTGTCTGCCAAGTAGTACGCTGATTCGCTGAATTGATCGCTTGGTATAACAACACCGCAGCCGCAATATGATTGACATTCATCTGTGGCTCGCCCTTCAAATCATAGGCCACCAGTCGAAAATCGATGTGAGCCAACCAATTCATGGCCCGGAAGTAGCGTTTAAGCCGTTCATGTTTGATATAATGTCCGCGCGGTTTAAACAAGCTAAAATCAACTTTGCGTTTACCACCAAAGAGCGTCACGAGACCAATGGCATTGGATTGCAAAGCCAATTCAACATAATCTTTTGCCGTTGGAGGCCTCTCTGCGCTTTTTGCATCACTGGCAAGCAAGGCTAATGGGATACTCAGATAATGCTCCAGATCGGTATAAAGCGATGCCAGTTCAGGATCAGTGTTAGCAGTGGCATCAGTACGCACTTGTTCGCGTACTTCGGTCAAGAAAGAGGCTAACTGCGGCGCAAGCCATTTAGCTTCTAAACGCATCAGTAAGTCATCATAAGTTTTGTGGATCGCTTGTAAAATAGAGTCAGTCGTGATCACAACGGGTAAATCTTTCCAATAGATATAAGCGTAGGCGTTGGAAAAATCTTCAAATGCCAAACGATCAGTGACGACAAAGCCGTTTTCTCGTAACCGTGCCATTTCATCAACCGTCAGATCGAAAACCTGTTTAATCTCTTGAGCATAACGAGCCTCTTCAGGCGCAAAAGAAAGCTTTTCCAAAAACAGTGCATACTTTGAAGACGGAAAAAGAGGTAAACAAACTTCACTGTCAGTAGGCGAACACTCACTTGATTGCACATTGGTGGTATCAAAAAATAGCCCATCCTGCGTGGAGGGGATTTGTTTAAGCCTAGCAGTGACAGTGACGTTCTGTTCAGGAATATACACAAAAGGAATGCGTATTTGCCCATCATGTTGATAACTGGCATGACAAGGCGGCACATCTGATTGTGCTTGAGGGACAGCGATTTCAGAAGCGGTGAGTTTAAACAACAGTTCTGTATTTGGATCCGATATCTTTTGCAACCGCGCTTCGACGACTTTTTCAACACCATTGGAAGTGACAATATTAATAAACGGCAGATGCAGTTTACCAGCAGAGACAGAATAAGTACCACGTCCCTCACAAGCTATTGATTGATAAGGGATTAGACTTATGGGCCCTAGCATTGAACACACAAACCAGACGAATAGTCTTTTATTCATCATGTTCTCCTGATTAAATGAAATTAACAATTATATAACGATAGCAGTTTAAATAATGAGTTTCAGCTTCGGTGCGATGTAGAAACGCGAAGTGAAGTATATATAGACGCGAGGCATCGCGTCTCTACGACAATGAGTTTTAGAAAACGGATAGGTGGTAAGTTGCGAAGGTGGAGTGCAAAATTTATTTTGCGAAGTTGGAGTGCAAAATTTATTTTGCGAAGTTGGAGTGCAAAATTTATTTTGCGAAATTTTGCGAAGTTGGAGTGCAAAATTTATTTTGCGAAGTTGGAGTGCAACTGGAAACGCTATATCTCAGATAGTGTGAGTAACTTTTTCTTGATATTTTTGGTAATAACTTAGAATATTGCGGGCCAATTCATACTCACTAGAAAGTTTAATAGCCCAATCAGAGGACCAACCTTCTTCTCGTAAGAATCTTTCGAGAAGCGTCGGATCAAGCGCCTCTCGTTTTTGATGTGTTGAAACAAGAAAAGCATCGTTGTTGATCTAAGGAAAACAGGTAACCGGCTAATTGTATTAGCAGAATATGAAAAGTTTCTAAATAACTTAGACTAATATTGTTTAAAAAGCCCGAAGGGGTTGAATGTGAATAGCCCCAGAAAGAAGCTGGGGTTCCTTAAAATCAAATCAAAAATGCATCAACAGAGCATGATATCGGCTAAAAAAAGCGCTCAGTCAACACCCTAGTGCAGGAAAGCGGAAATGAAATGATCAGACCACCCAGCCAACAGCTAAAGCAGTTGTCTAAAAGCTCAAGTCACCTAAAGGTGACTAACACAGAATAATACTATTAAACTTCTGTATATAAAATGTTTATATACTGTTAACCGTTAAAGTTGATATTAAGTTTTTGATTATTTTAGTTTTTTTGTCCATTTGATACGATACAGGAAAGCATAATTATAAGTGACTGTTTTTTAATAGATTTTTTTAAATCATTGAAGTATATCATTCATAAATCAATAACTTATATCGGACTTTGACGGGGCTCTGAGCAATAGCGAGCCGTAGGCTTTGCGAAGCAAAACCCACCTGACACAACTTCACCAAAACTATAGTACAGCGAATTACGTGGATAAACGAATTAACCCCCCAAGAAGGGTGTAATTAAAAGTGAAACTAAGATTCAACCCTTTAGCCTGGGGTGTTAAATTTGAGCCACAATTGGTTTATTTTTCACTCTATTTTTATTCTTGTGGGGGGGGGTGGTGGGCAAGCGGGCGGTGAGATTTGGAGTTGTATTGAATTCAAGAGCGCCCGCTTACCCACCCTACAAATCTGGGTTGAAAAAAAAGTAGCCAAAATACCTGAACAGACACACCCCACCTTTAGCATCTATCATAAAAAATGTGTTCTATCAAAAAAGGACGAAATGGTCCCAAAAAACGAGGAATATAAAATGCAGAGTACTTTGACTTTAGACAATGACATTGCAGTACGGTTAAAACGCTTGAATAATTTGCGTAATGAGAGCTTCACACAGACGCTTAATGAGGTAATAGCTGCTGGCATGAATCTCATTGAATCCAAATCTGTCCATCAGGATAAACCTTACCGGATTAAGCCAGTCCATCTTGGTGCCAAGTTACCGAATCTGGATAACGTGGCCGAAATCATTGCCGCAACAGAGGGTGAATTGTACAAATGAACCAAGCAAAAGATATTTTGGTAGACATTAACTTATTGCTTTACGCCATAGTAGCAGATTATCCACAACACGTTGCGGCGCGTACTTGGCTTGAGGAACAATTTAATGCGAATAATCAAGTTGGATTACCTTGGCTTAGTTTATTAGGATTTGTTCGTATCGCTACCAATCCACGTCTCTTTCAAAAACCATTAAGTGTCTCACAGGCTTGGAAGCAGATTGAGGAATGGTTAGCATTACCCACAGTTTGGATACCACAACCCACTTCACGTCACGTAGAAATTTTAGGCAGCTTGCTTTGTAGCTCAGGAACAGGAGGCAACTTGGTTTCAGATGCACATTTAGCAGCCTTGTCAATTGAACATGATTTGGTGCTTTGCAGCACTGACAAAGATTTTGCCCGATTTCCAAATTTGATTTGGTATAATCCGTTATTGAACAAAGTCACTTGAAAAATGACACTTTGTGAAATCAAGCAAGAAACGTTATGAACGATTATTTTTTATCTGATTTCGTTGATGCGCGTATGCTTGTATCGGTAATTTTGCTCTCTTTGTACAGGAAAATTTATTTTGCTGGTTGGAATGCCTGTTATTTTACGGGTTGGAGTACCTGTTATTTTGCTTTCAGCTTTTAGTGAAAAATTGATTTTCTCGAAGGTGCAGATTGATAATGTTTTTTGAGAAAGGGCCCTGACTTAACAGCATCGTCTGATGTCAACAAGCCTAAACTTTTCGCTGAAGGCTGATAATACAGCATAAATTGTCAAAAAAAAAGGCGGGTTTATACTGTCCACCGTTATAATTTGCGCTTTTTATGTTAGTCACCTTTAGGTGACTTGAGCTTTTAGACAACTGCTTTAGCTGTTGGCCGTTAGATGTCAAAAAGCGCAATTTATGACGGTACTAAGTATAGCTATCGCTCTACCCACCTTATGTTCGCTCACCCAAACAACTGACAAGTTGAAGTATTTGTGATTTTGAAAATGCCTTACGTCATTCCAAAACCAACAAGACAGGTTTCAGGATGCAAACCGTGTGATTTTTGGAATGAAAAGGGTTTAATTAATTGCAATTCGATTTCTTCATATTTTTTGACATGGTATAAATCCCATCGCAATTGCAAATTCATCCAAAAGTCTTCTGACACGCCTAAAAATTTGGCGAGCCTTAAGGCTAGACTTGGTGTTATCTCTCTCTTTTTATTAATAATGTCGTTAATGATTGAATACGGCACACGAATGGCACGAGCTAAGTCGTCTTGGCTCATTTTCATTGGAATCAAAAACTCCTCCAATAACATTTCTCCTGGATGGGTTGGTTCTCTATGTGTCGGAATACGCATTTTATGTTATCAGTAGTAGTACAACGAATGACGTGGATAAACGAATTAACCCCCAAGAACCCGCTGTGTTTCTTATTGATTAATAATCCCATAGAACTTTTCTTTCCAAAGCATTTCTCGAATCATTCACATAAATAATCAAGGATTTGATGCCTTATTCGTTTATCCACGTCATTCGTTGTACTGATTTAATTATGTCGTAGGCATGTCCAGTCAGCAACGCTAAATTATCTCTGTTTCCATTATTTCCCTGCAACTTCGTTTAGGAAAAAAAAGCCCCCAATTGGGGGCTGTGTAGGAAGATGGTAGCCAAAAATTATGGCCCTACTCTCTTTACCCACGCGACATTCGCTCACTTCTATCTAAGCACAGTGGTAGTTTGTTGAATAACATTTGCTAAGGATATACTAATTGCATTAAATAACTCATCAAATTTATGAATAGAGTGTGTCGAGGTTGCTTTTTGTGCTAATTTTGACAATTCACTACGACCTGATGAGCCAACACCAATAACAGCCAAATGAATGTTTGCTGAATTTGGAAAAGGTAGTGATGAGCAAGATGTTTTTGAACCATTATCCATTCCATCAGTAACAGCAAGAACTACTTTTAGATATTGTTTTGGTAATTTGCTGTCAAGTTGAGCCAATTTTTTGACTCCTATCACAATAGCGTCATATAAGGCAGTTGGACCACCATCATTTTTTAATGAGTTAATCCACTGACATAAACCTTTTAGTAATTGAGGATTATCCATTTTTACAATTTCAATAGGTTGAGAAGGTCCAAATATTTTGTCTGGTGTTTCAAATGCAGTGATTGATACAAAATCAGATGGATATCCTTTTAAAAACTGCGAACGTCGATGGATATTAAGAAGTAAATTGACAATTTCTTGTTGCATTGTTTTAAAATCAGAGTCACTAATAGAACATGTACAATCTATACATATGTCTAGTAACCAAGGTACAGGTGTAGCAAATACATTTGTTGTTTGTTGTTGTAAAAACATCCACTATTTTCCCATTTTGCTTAATGACACTAATATTTGTTTAACTATAGTGGTTGTCATCATAGATGGGTCAAAAATTATCTTAAATTTTCGACATTGTTCTTATGTAAAGTAATGAATTTATTGAAAAATAATTTTTACCCATCTATGGTGTCACTCACTATAATAAAACTAAGCCACACAATTTATATAGGCTTACGTGATGATATTGTGTAATTGTTTGCTTGGAGCAAGTTAGCAAACTCCAACATTTAAAATTAATAAATCGCGGCATCATTAAATTCAATAAACTAACAAAAATTATAAAATATGTTATACTGCTATATAATTTATATTAGTTTTTAGATTAATGATATGCTCTCAAATTTCGGAAGAGCATCATAGCGAAAAATAAAAAATAAGGAAACTAATCTATATTATTTTTTAGGTTACTTTTTATTATCATTTTGTATAAGGATTCACAACCGTGACAGCACACACCGATGAACAATTCACTCAAGCTGAAAAAGATTGGGATTTAGAGCGTTTGTACAATGATTTGACTGCGGTTAAAGGAAAAAATTTGACGCGAATTGAAAAACTTCATTTGCGTGGCTTATTGTGTGGATATAGCCCCACTGAGATCGCGGAAACACTCCACCGAGATGTGAGAGGGCTTGAAGTTAATTTGTGTAATAAGTTGTATAAATACGTTAAAACAATTGTTAAGCGAGAGCAAGAAAGGGTCGAAAATTGGCGCAGTATTTGTCAATGGCTTGAAGAAGCGGGTTATAAAGCGCAAAATCAATCTCAATCAAATGATGGGATACCTGTCGAGACTAAAGTGCATATAGAAAAAATAAGTGTTAAGAATGAAAAAATTGAAATTCGTATCAATACACAAATCACAATTAATACCCAACATATTATTAACAATGGTGAATTGTTGATTACGCCATTATCTTCGCTCCCGTCACAAGCTGAAGAGTCTGAACGTTAGCGTTTCGGAAACGTTTTCATCTTTTTGATAAAACGCTGATTTTGCCTCTTGTCATGACGGCACTGATTTTTTATCATGCGTTAATCAGTCTAACCAGCGTTCTATCACTTACACCGTTTAGTAATCTATTCCTCATCATTCAACACTTCAGGTCAAATCCAGTTTGACTTCGTCATATCATTGACGAATTTGAACAATATCCATAATAGAAACGATAAATTCAATGGAAAACTTGAACATTGAGTTATAGCAGTACAAAATCGTCGTGATATTTTTAAAGGCGTAACTTCCAATAGCCTGGTTGTCTTCTGAGATGCATAATAGCAAGAATCTCAATTTGATCTGCCTTGATACGGTAGATGACACCATACGGAAACCGAAGTAAACGGCATTTTCAAATTTCTCCGTCAATTTTACGATAAAGTAAAGGGTTTCTTCGGATTCGAGTAATGGCATCTTCTAATGCGTCCAAAAATCGCGTTTCCAAACCAGGCTGCTGCTTTTGATAAAATAATGCCGCATCATCAGCCTCTTTAAGTGCCTCTGGATGGAATTGATAGGATTTCATAAATATTTCTCCCTAAGACGTGTCATGCCCACTTCCCCTGCAATGAGTTCGACATGCTTACTGTCTATTTCATGACAACGCTTCGTTATCTCATTTCGCCATTCTGCTGAAATAGGGAAATCTTCTTCAAAATCTAGACTTTCCAAAAGTACTTCTACGATACAAGCTCTTGCTGGCGTTGAAAGGCTAAGTGCTTTTTCGGTAATCATTTCGACTTCAGACATCATAATCATTACTCCTTTGTATAAATAACATTATTCTATTCCAAGTTCTTGTTTCCAAGTTCAATATTTAAACACACTCTTTGCAACAACTCTAATGGATAAATAACAGGAACGAAAATCGGGCAGCAAGGTTAATGGTTAATGTAATTGGGATTTAGAGCGTTTGTACAATGACTTAACTGCGGTTAAAGGAAAAAATTTGACGCGAATTGAAAAACTTCATTTGCGTGGCTTATTGTGTGGGTATAGCCCGACTGAGATCGCGGAAACACTCCACCGAGATGTGAAAGGGCTTGAAGTGAATTTGTCTAATACTCGATGTTCCTTTAATATTTGTGTTGCAAACGGTTTTGAAGCGTGATTTATGCTATATATAATAAGATGTTGCGGATGGGATTATAAATTCCGTCTAGCGAAGAGTATCTCAACTGATAACTGATATCAAGGCATTTTTGATCATGTTTAAATTTCCTTATGGGAATAGCGATTTTTATCGCATTCAAACCAACAATTATTTTTACGTGGATCGTAGTAGGCATATTCGATTCATTGAAGAAGCGGGTGATCAACTACTCTTCCTGCGCCCACGTCGATTTGGTAAAAGTTTGTTGTTATCAATGCTAGAGAATTACTACGATGTGGCAAAAGCTTCCGAGTTTGAGCGACTGTTTGGAAAATTAGCGATTGGGCAAAATCCTACCCCGAAACATAATCAATATTTGGTGATGAAGTGGGATTTTTCGATGATCAATGCACAAGGTACGATTACTGAAATTCATGAAGCTTTGCACGATCATATTAATGGGTGTATTGAACAATTTCAGGTTCATTATCAAAATGTCTTGAATTATAAGCTCACCTTCAATCTAAATAATGCTATACGTTCATTCCAATCCGTTTTAGCCGCTATCTCGCAAACCCCCTATCAATTGTATTTGTTAATTGATGAATACGATAATTTTGCCAATGAACTGATGATGGGGCGATCCGACATTAACCCGGAACGTTATAAAACACTACTGTCAACGGAAGGTTCCCTGAAAGCGCTTTTCAGAGCGGTTAAATCTGCGAGTAGTGGAGGCGGTTTGGAACGGGTTTTTATCACTGGTGTTTCTCCCGTTTTGATGAGTGATATTACCAGTGCTTACAATGTGGCCGAAAATATTTATTCACAACCGGAATTGAATGACTTATGTGGTTTTCGAGAATCTGAACTGACATCGGTTGTGACTCAAATTGTTGCTGAATGTGAGTTTTCACCAGAAAAGGCGCAAGAAGCCTTAAAGCTGATGGAAGCTTTTTATAATGGTTCTTGTTTTAGCGAAAGTGTCACTGAATTAGTCTACAATCCGACTTTGGCCCTTTATTTTCTTAAACATTTTCAGCATTATTGCCAATTTCCACGCCAAATGTTGGATGACAATTTAGCTATGGATTTGAACAAACTCACTTATCTGTCTCGTTTACCCAATGGAAGAGACATTATTTGGCAAGCATTAAATGGTACACCGCCTTTGGCTCTCTCATTGCTGGCCAATCGCTTTGGTATCGATCAGATGTTAAAAACGACTCAAAGTAACCAGTTTATTATCTCTTTGCTTTATTATTGGGGCATTTTGACGTTGGATGGCGAGACGGAAAAACTCAGAAAACTGCGTTTCAAAATTCCCAATTTAGTCGTGCGAAAACTCTACGTGAAATATCTTTTGGAAATGCTGTTACCAAAGGAACCTGAACGAGAAGAAGTTCGCTTATTGGCTGAGGAGTTTTACCAAAGTGGCGATTTGCAACCTGTTTGTGATTTTATGGAACAACGTTATTTTAAAGTGTTTGACAATCGTGATTATAAGACTGCGAATGAATTGACGATCAAAACGGCTTTTGTGACGGTACTTTTTGATGAGGTTTGGTATATGATGGATTCAGAAACCCCTTCTGAACGGCGATATGCTGACTTAACAATGATTATCCGTTCCGATTTTCGTCAATTGCCTATTTATGATTTTCTATTTGAATTCAAGTATTTAAAATTATCTGATGTCAAAAAAAGCGGTGCTGAACTCAAAAAACTGAGTATCACCGAATTGAAAGCCTTAGAACCTGTGAAGGAACAATTGGTGGAATCGAAACAGCAATTGCTTGATTATCAAACCGGTTTAGAAATCTCGTATGGTAACGAGTTAAAATTACAACTCATCAGTGTGGTTGCGGTGGGGTTTGATCGACTGGTGTGGCAAACGGTGTCGAAGCCGTGAGGAATTTGGAATAACGACAAGGATTGTTTATTCGAGAAGGATTTGGTCAAACAGGTCCATCACACAGGCGCATACCCACAACACACTTCGCAAATGCTGGGGAGGATGCTGGCCAAATATCTTTTTCACGCCAAAGTTTTGTGTGAAATTGCGTTCTTTTGCGGCGTCTGTTGCGTTTATTTCCCTGTTTTTAGTAAGGAAGTTCAAAAAAAATAAATCCCAAAAGGC
>Ga0316201_10002822_pt1 | contig 12555 bp, 10 predicted proteins | sample CS6wburrow_MG_FD_204516 | JGI IMG/M metagenome (GOLD analysis project Ga0316201, IMG submission 204516) | Coastal sediment microbial communities from Delaware Bay, Delaware, United States - CS-6 worm burrow | ecosystem: Environmental > Aquatic > Marine > Coastal > Sediment | place: USA... | reverse complement strand
ATGGTTGCCAGTGGACTGCCGCTGGCCGGCGGTGGGACCCTCAAGATCACAACGGCTGCTGGTGAAATGCTTTCCGGGGTCAGCGCGACAGCGGCGACCGGTGGGCCAGCCGGAGTTAATTTCCCTTTTGGCATGGTGAGCTACATGACAACCGCTCCGGCGGGGGGCACTGTGAGCGTACAGATGGAATTTTCGAGCGATCTTCCGACTAACCTGGCGATGTACAAGGTGGACAATGCGGGTACCTACCGAGAACTGGCGGCGAGCCTGTGGACGCGGGTGAATGCGCGGCGTGTGGACCTCGCTCTGACAGACGGTGATCCACTGACTGATCTGGATGGTATTGCCAACGCTTCGATCGAGGACCCCGTCGCACCGGCTGAGATCGTACCGCTTGCCAGCAGCGGCGGGGGAGGTGGCGGTGGGTGTGTCTTGAACTCAGCTACGCAGGACGATCCGATGTTGATGTTGTTAATGCTGGCAGCGCTGGTCCACGTGTCATGGCGCGCCAGGAGCACTGGGTAGTTCCTGGTTCAGACGCGCCACTGCAGCAATCAGCGGCTCGATGAAGGTAGCCCCACTGTTCATTTCCTGGCAATGTCTCAAGCCGGTAGGTTGGCGGTGGGAAGCCGAGTTCATCCAGTTTCGATTGCGGCACCTTTGCATGTACGTCATCTATGACGACTACGGGGGATACCGAATAGCCGTTACTTGATTGAAGAATACCCGCTTAAGCGTTGGGTACGCCACGACGCGAATCGCAGCCAAATTAAATTGTATCTAGATGTCCGTTCATAGCTAAAACTTTGCCGTTTAGCAGAGGTAGTCACCTCCAGTCCGTGTCAATTTTGCCGACTCGGTTCGCGCGAGGAACGGACGCGCATTGAGGCATTAACACTTCTTGGCGGTGTCGGGTTGCCCATGGCCACTGTGATCCTTCATCTATTCCACAAGGGGCGTTATCCACCGCTGCTGGCCATGGAAGGGCGAAGCCCGGGGCCAGTAGTTCGCGGACCGCGCCAAGCGGTTAAGCAGGGCGGCCGGGGCATAACGGCTATCGCGTTAGCGTTTAAACCAGAATCAGTGATCGGAATGGACCAGAAATATGCGTGCGCCAAATTTTATGTGTTTCATTGTTGCTTAGGTTCGGTTGCAAATACCTATGCTTACCGTCCGACAGGTTTGCCTGGAAGGAGGGAGTAGGGCGCACCGCTCACTTATTCGGGTAGCACATTGTCAGCACTGGAAACTCGAATAAGAAAACCCGCCTTATAGCGGGTCCGTAATTCTCTGTTATTCCTGCCTTATTTGGCTCCCCGGGACAGGCTCGAACTGCCGACCTAGTGATTAACAGTCACCCGCTCTACCGACTGAGCTACCGGGGAATCGCATATCGCGAGACGACGGAATGATACGGAAGTCACCCCAGCGGGTCAACCAAAGCGGTTAACCGTTCAGCGCCCTTTTCAGGCGCCCGAGAGCGGTTTCCAGAACGTCCATTGACGTTGCGAAAGACAGTCTCAGGTAGCCGGGTGCACCGAAGGCCGATCCCGGAACCAGGGCGACGCTGGCTTTCTGCAGGAAAAATTCCGCCAGTTCCACGTCGTCGTTGACGCCCTCCAGACTGGCGATCGCAGCACTGAAATCCGGGAAGGAATAGAAGGTGCCGTCTGATTCGGTGCAGCGCACGCCCGGCATCCTGTTCAGTGTCTGAACGACATAGTCATGCCTTTCCTTGAAGGCGGTCAGCATGGGCTGGATACAGGACTGATCGCCATCCAGGGCTTCCTGTGCAGCGGCCTGGGATACGGCGGCAGGATTAGAGGTGCTTTGTGATTGCACTTTTTTCATGGCCTGAATCAGCGTCCTGGGGCCGCCTGCGTAGCCTATGCGCCAGCCGGTCATGGCATAGGCTTTGGAAACACCGTTGAGTACGATGGTGCGGGGGAACAGTTCTTCACACACATTGACTATATTGGCGAACGGTTCGTTGCTCCAGATGATATGCTCATACATGTCATCGGTGGCGATCAGTACGTGCGGATGGCTTAGAAGCACGTCGGCCAGCCCCTTGAGTTCCTCGCGGCTGTAAGTGACGCCGGTGGGGTTGGATGGGCTGTTGATCACGAACAGGCGGGTCTTGGGGGTGATGGCGGCATCCAGTTGTTCCGGGGTGATTTTAAATGTCTGCTCCAGCCCGGCCTTTATGAAGACAGGTTCACCATCGGCCAGCTTGACCATATCCGGATAGGAGACCCAGTAGGGTGCAGGAATGATGACCTCATCACCCGGATTCAGCAGAGCCTGGGCAAGGTTGTAGAAACTTTGTTTGCCGCCGCAGGACACCAGAATCTGATCGGGCTGGTAACTCAGCCCGTTATCACGCTGGAACTTGTTTATAATGGCGCTTTTGAGTTCCGCGGTACCATCGACAGCGGTATAGCGTGTGGCGCCCTGTCTGATGGCCTGGATAGCGGCCTGCTTGATGTGATCGGGTGTATCGAAATCGGGTTCGCCGACGCCCAGGCCAATAATATCCGTGCCGGCGGCGCGCAGCTCTGCGGCGCGTGCCGAAACGGCAAGGGTAGGCGAGGGCTTGACCCGCTGTACCCGTTGCGACAGGGTGATTTCGTTCAATCCGGAATTCCTTTTATATGTGGTTCGGGTATGGCGGCTAATGATACTGAAACCAGAGACATTTCTTAATCCCTGTGGGCAAAGAATTTCAACTTGTTTGTGATATGACCCCGGCGGGGGATCAGCCTGAGGCGATCCGGCAACTGGTCGATGGCCTGCAGGCAGGTCTGGCGCACCAGACGCTGCTGGGTGTTACCGGTTCCGGAAAGACCTTTTCGATTGCCAATGTGGTACAGCAGGTGCAGCGCCCGACACTGATCCTGGCACCCAACAAGACACTCGCGGCGCAGCTGTACGGAGAAATGAAGGAATTTTTCCCGCATAACGCGGTGGAATATTTTGTTTCCTACTACGACTACTATCAGCCCGAGGCGTACGTTCCCTCATCGGATACCTTTATCGAGAAAGATGCATCGGTCAATGACCACATAGAACAGATGCGTCTTTCCGCGACCAAAGCCTTGCTGGAACGCCGCGACACGGTGCTGGTTGCCACGGTGTCGGCGATCTATGGCCTGGGTGATCCGCGATCCTATTTGAGTATGGTGCTGCACCTGGTGCGTGGCGAGCGGATCGACCAGCGTGCTCTGTTACGCCGGCTGGCGGAACTCCAGTACACCCGTAACGATGTCGAACTGGCCCGTGCCACCTACCGGGTGCGCGGTGAAGTCATCGATATTCACCCGGCTGAATCCGACATCGAAGCCGTGCGTGTCGAGCTGTTTGATGATGAGATCGAGAATCTGTCCTGGTTCGACCCCTTGACCGGTGAGGTGCTGCGCCGGGTCCCCCGTCTTACGATTTATCCGAAAAGCCACTATGTCACGCCGCGCCAGACACTTCTGGATGCCATTGATCTCATCAAACCTGAGCTGAAGGAACGCCTCGAGCGGCTGCGTGACCTGAATAAACTGGTGGAAGCGCAGCGTCTTGAACAACGCACGCTGTTCGACATCGAAATGATAATGGAGCTGGGTTACTGCTCGGGCATAGAGAATTATTCCCGCTACCTGTCCGGGCGTCAGGCGGGGGAGCCGCCGCCGACCCTGCTGGACTATCTGCCGGACGATGCGCTGGTGGTTGTCGATGAGTCACACGTGACTATCCCGCAACTGGGCGGCATGTATAAAGGTGATCGATCCAGAAAGGAGACACTGGTTGAGTACGGCTTTCGTTTGCCCTCGGCGCTGGACAACCGGCCGCTGCGTTTTGACGAGTACGAACGTCTGGTGGCGCAGACGATTTTTGTGTCGGCAACGCCCGGTCCGTACGAAACCGAACATGCAGGCGCGGTGGTGGAACAACTGGTGCGTCCCACCGGCCTGGTCGATCCCGCGATCGAGGTTCGTCCGGCGGGCACCCAGGTGGATGATGTTTTGTCTGAAATCCGCAAACGGGTTGACGTGGGTGAACGGGTATTGGTCACCACGCTGACCAAGCGCATGGCCGAGGACCTGACCGAGTACCTGGCCGAACACGATGTGCGGGTACGCTATCTTCATTCCGATATCGATACCGTTGAACGCGTGGAAATCATCCGTGATCTGCGGCTCGGCGAATTCGATGTGCTGGTGGGCATCAACCTGCTGCGCGAAGGGCTGGATATGCCCGAAGTATCATTGGTGGCGATACTGGATGCCGACAAGGAAGGTTTTCTGCGTTCCGAACGTTCACTGATTCAGACCATTGGGCGGGCTGCGCGCAATGTCAATGGCAAAGCGATTCTCTATGCGGATCGCGTGACCGGCTCCATGGAAAGGGCCATCGACGAAACCGAACGACGGCGGGAGAAGCAGGTCATCTATAATGAACAGCACGGTATCACGCCGAAAACCATCCGCAAGGCGGTAGCGGACGTCATGGAAGGCGCTTACGCGGGAGGCGTGCCGGGTGCGAAGCGGTATGCGAAAGTGGCTGAAGAGGTCGCGGAATACGCCGCCCTGTCACCGGAAGTACTGTCGAGGGAGGTTAAAAAGCTGGAAAAACAGATGTATCAGCACGCCCAGAATCTGGAGTTCGAGGAGGCGGCCAGAGTCCGCGACCAGATTCGGCACATGCAGGAGAGCAATCTGGGGCTGGTGGAAGCGGCCGATTGATGATTTGGCCACGTTTTCCATGGCTAATTAAGCCTTTACTCTGACCCTGTTTATTAGGTATCTTATGCGCTCTTCAGGCGCGTAGCTCAGTTGGTTAGAGCACCACCTTGACATGGTGGGGGTCGTTGGTTCAAATCCAATCGCGCCTACCAGTATACAAGGGGACAGATTCAGAATCTGTCCCCTTTTTTAACAAGTGGCCTCTCGTAATGGTCACCACTGGAGCAACAGACCATGCCTGTAGTTACACTCCCCGACGGCAGTCAACGCCGTTTTGATCAACCGGTTTCTGTTCACGATGTTGCCGCCGATATCGGTCCCGGTCTTGCCAAAGCGGCCCTGGCCGGCAAGGTCGATGACAGGCTGGTGGATACGTCCTATGTCATCGAGCAGGATGCCCGTCTCGGCATCATCACGGACCGCGATGACGAAGGTATTGAGGTTATCCGCCACTCCGCCGCCCACCTGCTGGCGCAGGCGGTGAAAGAGCTGTTTCCGGAAGCACAGGTCACCATAGGGCCGGTGATAGAAAACGGCTTTTACTACGATTTTGCCTACAAGCGCACCTTCACGCCCGAAGATCTGGAAAAAATCGAAAACAAAATGGCTGAGTTGGTCAGGCAGAACTTTCAGGTCAGCCGCAAGCTCATGCCGCGTGATGAGGCCATCGATTTCTTTCGTGACATGGGTGAAGACTACAAGGCGGAGATCATCAGCGATATCCCACAGGGTGAGGATATTTCACTCTATCAGCAGGGTGACTTCATCGACCTGTGTCGCGGTCCGCACGTGCCCGCCACCGGCAAACTGAAAGCCTTCAAATTGATGAAAGTGGCCGGTGCCTATTGGCGCGGTGATTCGGGCAATGAAATGCTGCAGCGCATTTATGGCACGGCGTGGAAAGACAAGAAAGCGCTCAAAGCCTATCTGCACAGACTGGAAGAGGCCGAGAAACGCGATCACCGTAAAATCGGCAAGCTCATGAACATGTTCCATACTCAGGAGCAGGCGCCGGGTATGGTGTTCTGGCATGACAACGGTTGGCAGGTTTATCTGCAGATCCAGGACTATATTCGTGCCAGGCTGCGCGATCACGGCTATCAGGAAGTGCATACGCCTTCCGTGATCGATCGCTCCTTGTGGGAAAAATCCGGCCACTGGGAAAAGTTTCACGATGATATGTTTATCACCGAATCCGAAACCCGGACCTTTGCCATTAAACCCATGAACTGTCCGGCACATATCCAGATCTACAAGCAGGGGCTCAAAAGCTACCGTGATCTGCCGCTGCGACTGGCTGAATTCGGTTCCTGCCACCGTAACGAACCCTCGGGCACCTTGCACGGATTGATGCGTGTGCGTGGTTTTGTGCAGGACGACGCGCATATTTTCTGCACCGAGGAACAGGTTCTCGGCGAGGTATCCGACTTTATCGATCTGTTATTCGAGGTGTACAAGGACTTTGGATTCGAGGATGTCATCCTCAAGTTTTCCACCCGTCCGGAAAAGCGGGTCGGTGATGACAGGCTGTGGGACAAGGCTGAAAAAGCCTTGCAGGAAGCACTTGATCAGAAACAACTGCAATGGGACCTGCAACCCGGTGAAGGCGCTTTCTACGGGCCGAAAATCGAATTCTCGCTCAAAGACTGTCTGGAGCGTGTCTGGCAACTGGGTACCATCCAACTGGATTTTTCCATGCCGGAACGGCTCGGTGCGAGCTATATTGCCGAAGATGGCAGCAAACATGTGCCGGTCATGCTGCACCGTGCCATTCTAGGTTCGCTGGAACGCTTCATTGGTATTCTGCTTGAGCATTACGCCGGATCTTTGCCCCTGTGGCTGGCGCCGCAGCAGGCGATGGTGCTCAATATCACCGATAAGCACGCTGATTATGCAAGAAAAGTAGAAGAAGCCTTGAAAAAACAGGGAGTGAGGGTCAAATCAGACTTGAGAAATGAGAAAATCGGCTTTAAAATCCGCGAGCACACAATTCAGCACGTCCCTTATCTGCTCGTGGTAGGGGACCGGGAAGCTGAATCAGATACCGTGGCCGTGCGCACGCGCAGCGGCAAGGACCTGGGAAGTCTGTCCTTGCAAGCCCTGTCCGAAGGGCTGAACGCAGAAATCGCGAGCCGCGGCCGAACTGTTTTGGAGGCTTAAACATCGCTGCAGCACAAAAACTGAAATATCGGCTCAACGACAATATCGATGCCGCGGAAGTGCGGCTGGTTGGCGCCGGTGGTGAACAGATTGGCGTTGTCCCGCTCGCAGAGGCAAAGAAACTTGCTGAAGAGTCCAGTCTGGACCTGGTAGAGATTTCACCACAAGCGGAACCACCGGTCTGTAAGGTGATGGATTATGGCAAGTTCCGCTTTGAGGAACAGAAAAAACGCCAGGCCTCGCGCAAGAAGCAGAAGCAGACCCAGGTCAAGGAAATAAAATTCCGCCCGGGTACAGATATCGGAGATTACAACGTCAAGCTGAGAAACCTGACCAGGTTTCTTACCGATGGCGACAAGGTTAAGGTGACCTTGCGTTTTCGTGGACGGGAAATGGCTCATCAGGAACTGGGGCGTGATCTGTTGAAACGCGTCGAGAACGATCTCCAGGAGCTGGGGACGGTGGAGCAGTTCCCGAGAATGGAAGGCCGGCAGATGGTTATGGTGCTGGCGCCGAAGAAAAAATAGAGTTTAATTGGGGCTGTCCCCGATTAAACAGGTCGTCCCGGGCATACCGCGCCTAGGTGGCGACTGATATCGCGGGACAGATTGCGAATCTGACCCGCCATCAAGCGGGAGAGATACTATGCCAAAAATGAAAACCAATCGCGGTGCCGCCAAGCGGTTCCGTCGTACAGCCAATGGCGGTTTCAAGCGTGGTCAGTCACACCACCGCCATATCCTCACCAAGAAAAGCAGCAAGCGCAAACGTCAGCTCTGTACCACGGAGCGGATTGGCGACGCCGATCAGCGTGCCGTGCGTCGAATGTTGCCGTTTATCTAACGAGTGAGGTGTAAGCTATGCCAAGAGTAAAACGTGGAGTGCAGGCTAGCGCCCGCCACAAAAAAGTTCTTTCCGAGGCCAAGGGTTACTATGGTGCCCGCCGCAAGGTCTACCGTGTCGCCAAGCAGGCCGTTGTCAAAGCCGGACAGTATGCCTATCGTGACCGTCGTCAGCGTAAGCGGCAGTTCCGTGCCTTATGGATTGCCCGTATCAATGCGGCAGCCCGCGAAAACGGTTTGTCCTACAGTCGTTTCATTAACGGTCTGAGCAAGGCGGAGATCGAAATCGACCGCAAGGTGCTCGCCGATCTGGCAGTATTCGACAAGGTGGCGTTTAGCGCGCTGGCGGAAAAGGCCAAGGCCAGCCTGGACGGTTAATACGGACGCTGTAGAAAGCGGACCGAGCATAAGCTGTGGTAGGGGAAGGCCGGTGATTCACCGACCTTCCCCTTTTTAATTCAGAGCTGTTGCAACCAGATTTGGGAGATGAAAACGTGGAGGCGTTAGCCGTACTCGAACAACAAGCGCGACAAGCTGTCGACCAGGTAAAGGATCTGAAGGCGCTGGACGAGGTTCGGGTTCAGTATCTGGGCAAAAAAGGCCTATTGACCGAACAGCTGAAACAGCTCGGCAAACTGCCGGCCGACCAGCGACCTCAAGCCGGGCAGGCGATCAACGTTGCCAAGAAGCAGGTCCAGGAAGCTGTCGAAGCGCGCAAACAGGCGTTGCAGAACGCGGCCCTGGAAGAGCAGTTGGCCTCGGAACGCGTTGATGTCACGCTGCCGGGGCGTGGTCAGACGCTCGGCGGTCTGCACCCGGTAACACGCACCCTGCAACGCATCGAACACTTGTTTGCGGGTATGGGCTTTGAGTCAGTGGAAGGTCCGGAAATCGAGGACGATTACCACAACTTCGAGGCGCTCAATATTCCGGCGCATCATCCGGCGCGAGCCATGCATGATACCTTTTATATTGATGAGCACCGCGTCCTGCGTACCCATACTTCACCGGTCCAGATCCGGGTCATGGAACAGCAGAAACCGCCGTTCCGGGTTATTGCTCCAGGTCGCGTATACCGGTGTGATTCCGACTTGACCCATACGCCCATGTTTCACCAGGTCGAGGGCCTGCTGGTTGACGAGAATGTCAGTTTCGCCGATCTGAAAGGCTTGCTGGATGAATTCCTGAAATACTTCTTTGAACGTGAAGACCTGGGCGTTCGTTTCCGGCCGTCGTATTTCCCGTTTACCGAGCCATCGGCTGAAGTGGATATCGAGTGTGTGATCTGCTCCGGAGAGGGGTGTCGCGTGTGCGGTAACAGTGGCTGGCTCGAGGTCCTGGGCTGCGGCATGGTGCATCCCAATGTCTTTGACCATGTGGGTGTTGATAACGAGCAGTATACCGGCCTGGCTTTCGGGATGGGCGTCGAGCGCCTGAGTATGCTCAAGTATGGGGTCGATGATCTGCGCCTGTTCTTCGAGAATGATTTACGCTTCCTGCGCCAGTTCCGTTGACAGCAGCCGAATTGATAGTGGCGAAGTCCGCTCCTGCAGGATCACAAACAAAATAGTGCTACAGAGTTCTGACTATGAAATTCAGTGAAGCCTGGCTACGCGAATGGGTTGATCCCCGGCTTGATACCCGGCAACTGACAGACCAGCTGACAATGGCCGGTCTGGAGGTGGATACCGTCGAGCCGGTTGCGGCTGCTTTCAGCGGTGTTGTGGTTGCCGAAGTGCTGTCGGTCGAGACACATCCCGATGCCGACAAGTTGCGTGTGTGCAAGGTTGCCGCCGGTGAAGATGATCACTTACAGATTGTCTGTGGCGCACCCAATGTCTGCGCGGGGATGAAAGCGCCACTGGCTACCGTGGGTGGGCGCATGCCTGGTGATATGAAAATCAAAAAGGCCAAGCTGCGCGGCGTGGTATCACACGGCATGTTGTGTTCAGCACGGGAGCTGGGACTCAGTGACGAGCATCAGGGGCTGCTGGCTCTGCCAGCCGACGCTCCCGTCGGTAGCGATCTTCGCGATTACCTGGGCCTGAATGATGTCTCTATCGATATCGATCTGACGCCTAATCGTGGCGATTGCCTGGGAATGGAGGGTGTCGCGCGCGAAGTGGGTGCGTTGACCGGGACTGATTTAACGCCGCCGGTTTTCGCATCAGTTGCTGCCGCCATTGATGATCAGTTGCCTGTCAATGTGCAATCATCCGAGGCCTGCCCGCGCTACCTGGGGCGCACTATTCGCGGTATAGACCCCAATGCGGAAACACCGCTGTGGATGCAGGAAAAATTGCGCCGGGGTGGCATACGCAGTCTGGGGCCGGTTGTGGATGTCACCAATTACGTGCTGCTGGAGCTCGGTCAGCCCATGCATGCATTCGATCTCGAGCAGCTGTCTGGAGGAGGCATCGAGGTTCGGTATGCCCGGGCAGGTGAAACGCTCACTTTGCTGGATGAGCGGATTATTGAGCTGGATACGGAAACGCTGTTGATCTGTGATCGGCACAAACCACTGGCGCTGGCCGGTGTCATGGGTGGAATTGACTCCGGTATTTCCGATGCGACGAATGACCTGTTTCTCGAAGTCGCCTGTTTTGCCCCCGAGAAAATTGCCGGACGCGCACGGCGATATGGGCTGACCACCGACTCATCCTATCGTTTCGAACGCGGGGTCGATCCGCACCTGCAGCAGCGTGCCATGGAGCGGGCGACCGCTTTGCTGCTTGAACTGGTTGGCGGCCAGGCGGGTCCAGTGGTCGACGTGTCGTCTCCCCAGCATCTGCCACAGAAATCTGTCATTGCCTTGCGTCGGAGGCGTATTGAAAGACTGCTGGGTTATGTGCCGGCGGACGAGCAGGTTGAAGATATTCTTTCCCGTCTGGGGGTGGCTGTGCAGGCAAACGATGAGGGCTGGCTGGCAACACCGCCGGGCTATCGCTTTGATCTGCTCATGGAAGCCGATCTGATCGAGGAGGTCGGTCGAGTATTCGGTTATAACAAGCTGCCGACCGCCAGCAATCGGGGTGACCTCATCATGCGGCCGCTACCCGAGGCTGCGACAACACTTGAACGCATGCAGGCGATACTGGTTGACCGCGACTATCAAGAGGCGATCACCTACAGTTTTGTGGATGCTGCATTGCTACAGGAGCTGGATCCCGATGCTCAACCTGTGGCCCTGGCCAATCCCATCTCTTCTGAAATGTCGGTTATGCGCAGCAGTCTGTGGCCAGGGCTTGTGGGTGCCTTACAGTATAATCTTTCACGCCAGCAGGGACGCATTCGTTTCTTCGAAACCGGCCTTAAGTTTGTTTCACAACCTAATGTAATTAAACAAAATAATTTATTATCTGGTGTAGTTGTTGGCGACCGGTTGCCGGAGCAGTGGGGCGCTGCGAAGGAGGCGACGGACTTTTTCGATGTCAAGGGCGATGTTGAAGCCCTGCTGGAAATGAGTGGAGTGGAGGCCGAATTCAGGGCGGAAGGTCATTCAGCGCTTCATCCGGGGCAGACGGCAGCCATTCTGATTGATGGTGTCCGTATCGGCTGGCTGGGCTGTATCCACCCCAGGCTGGCCCAAAAGTTCGAAATTCCGAGAAAAACCTATCTGTTTGAGCTGGAACTGGACGTTCTGCGCAAAGGCAGGCTGCCAAAGTTCGAAAAACTCTCAAGATTTCCGTCTATCCGCCGTGATTTAGCCATAGTAGTGAATGTGGAGACACCAACGGGCGCTCTGTGCGACTCGATCAGCCAGCAGGCCGGTGCATTGTTGAAGGACTTGCTGGTATTCGATGTCTATCAGGGGCCTGGTATAGAATCCGGGCGAAAAAGTGTCGCTTTAGGCTTGATTCTACAGGATTCTTCGCGCACACTTACTGATACGGATGTTGACTCGGTAATCACTGGTATTACCGGTCAGCTAGAAAAACAATTCGAGGCAACCTTGAGAGAGTGAAACCATGGCGCTGACCAAAGCCGACATGGCAGAAAAATTGTTCGAAGACTTAGGGCTCAACAAACGCGAAGCCAAGGAACTGGTAGAGATGTTCTTCGAGGAGGTCCGACAGGCCCTCGAGGCTGGCAAACAGGTTAAGCTGTCCGGATTCGGCAATTTTGATCTGCGTGACAAAAATCAACGACCGGGACGCAATCCCAAGACGGGTGAGGAAATACCGATTTCCGCCCGCCGGGTCGTTACGTTCCGCCCAGGACAAAAACTCAAAGCACGTGTAGAGGCCTATGCTGGAAGCCAGCAATAATAACGAATTACCCGCGATTCCCGGAAAGCGGTATTTCACCATCGGTGAAGTGTCTGACCTGTGCGGGGTAAAACCGCACGTGCTGCGTTACTGGGAACAGGAATTTCCACAGCTTAAACCGGTGAAAAGGCGTGGCAATCGCCGCTATTACCAGCGTCACGATGTGATCATGATCCGTCAGATTCGCAGCCTGCTGTATGAGCAGGGGTTTACCATCGGTGGTGCGCGGCAGCGTCTGTCTGGCGAAGAAGCCAAGGAAGATGTCAGTCAGCGGCAGCAGATTGTGCGGCAGATGCGCACAGAGCTGGAAGAGCTGTTACAGATTCTAAAGCGTTAGTGCATAACGCTGGGTAGGTAAAGAGGCAGATCCGGAATCTGCTCTCTTCGTTTTATATTTTATTATTCCTGTCACGTTCTCAGCAGTGGTCCAATACGGTATGATATGGCGCACTTCAAAGTTGACGGGGCGTAGCGCAGCCTGGTAGCGCACCTGCATGGGGTGCAGGTGGTCGGAGGTTCAAATCCTCTCGCCCCGACCAATATTTCCCTATA
>Ga0316201_10002821_pt1 | contig 12557 bp, 11 predicted proteins | sample CS6wburrow_MG_FD_204516 | JGI IMG/M metagenome (GOLD analysis project Ga0316201, IMG submission 204516) | Coastal sediment microbial communities from Delaware Bay, Delaware, United States - CS-6 worm burrow | ecosystem: Environmental > Aquatic > Marine > Coastal > Sediment | place: USA... | reverse complement strand
GGTCTAGTAGAAATTTCTTTTTCGGGCTCTACCTGGCGATCGTGACAATGCTGATCGCCGTTTTTGAATTCCTACCGCGTTGGTCAGGATCTCGCAGCCGCTTCGGCATGAAGATACCCAACCGGGACTACTGGCTGGCGCCGCAGCGAGCCGAACAAACCAGGGGCTTTTTCCGTCGACAGATGTACCTCATGGGAATCGCGCACCTAATGCTGACGATTTATGTGATTCAGCTGGCGATCCTGGCAAACTTTTTCCCGCAACCACGTCTGCATCCCGGCATCTCATGGGCGCTGGCCCTGTATTTCATCTTTCTGGGCGGCTGGTTGATTCATTTCTACCTGCATTTCAGGAAGCCATGAGAAGTCAGAAGATTATTCACGTCGTGTCCTGTCACGCCGAGGGCGAGGTCGGCAACGTCATCGTCGGCGGGGTCAGCCCGCCACCGGGCGAAACCCTGTGGCAACAGGCGAGCTGGATCGCGCAGGACCGGGTTTTGAGAAACTTCATGCTGAACGAGCCCAGGGGCGGGGTTTTCAAGCATATCAACCTGCTGGTGCCCGCCAAACAGCCCGAAGCGGTTATCGGATTCATCATCATGGAACCCGAGCACACGCCGCCGATGTCGGGCTCGAATTCGATCTGCGTCGCCACGGTGCTGCTGGACAGCGGCCTGGTGGCAATGCAGGAACCCGTCACCGAGTTTATCCTCGAGGCGCCGGGCGGACTGGTACCGGTAACGGCCTACTGCGAGAATGGCAAGGCCCGGAGCATCGAAGTGCATAACGTGGCCTCGTTTGCCGACCAGCTGGATGTCGCGCTGGAAGTATCGGGCATCGGCACGCTGAGCGTGGACACCGCCTACGGCGGCGACAGTTTCGTGCTGGTCGACGCCGAGGCGCTTGGCTTTGCAATTCGGCCCGACGAGGCCGCCGACCTGGCGCGGATGGGCACAAGGATTACCCGCGCGGCCAACGAACAACTCGGCTTCAACCACCCAACCAATCCCGACTGGGCGCATATTTCCTTTTGCGAGTTCGCGCTGCCACTCGGCGAGGAAAACGGGGTCAAGGTCAGCAGAAATACGGTCGCCATCGATCCGGGGAAACTCGATCGCTCTCCCTGCGGCACCGGATGTTCGGCACGCATGGCGATACTGCAGGCGAAGGGCATCATGCGGGTCGGCGAACGTCTTATCGGCAGATCGATTATCGACTCGAGGTTCGATTGCAGTATCGTCAAGACAACCACTGTTGGCGATCGATCCGCCATCATCCCCTCGATTCGTGGTCGCGCCTGGATTAGCGGCACGCACCAGCTCATGCTCGACCCGGACGATCCCTGGCCCGACGGTTACCGCCTCAGCGACACCTGGCCGCTGCAATCCCGGGCTCGACCGACAGGTGAGGAAGCGGTTTAGTTCCGGCCTGGCCGAAGAAGAGCCTGATATCCATCAAATGGCAAGCACGTCCAATAAGGCTATAATCTCGTTCCAATAATCGTGGGCGTTTGCAACCGCGACCATTCCTTCGGACAGGCAGGTAAAATAAAGTGGATAAAAACGTAAGCAACCGCAGCACGACTGAAAAGGCGCTCCGAATCAATCTGGACGAGAAGAAGTACGGCACTATCGTAGAAATTGGCGCTGGCCAGGAGGTTGCGCGCCAGTTTTTCAAGTCGGGCGCCGCCGCGGGAACCATCGCCAAAACCATGTCCGCTTACGACATGAAATTTTCCGACGCCATTTATGGTGTCCAGGAGGACGGTCGCTACGTCAGTCGAGCCCGGGTGAGGGCGATGCTGGAAAAGGAGTTCGACCTGGTAATCGAACGGGTCGGCACGTCACGTTCGGTGGCGTCGCGTTATTTTGCCTACGGCGCGACGGTGGCGGCAAAGAGCTTCAAGGCCGATAACGAGTGCCATGCCTGGTGCGGTGTTCGGGTGCAGATGTACCCCGCCGCCGAGCCTTCCGATATCCTCGTGCATGTGCGCATGCGTGACGATAACGCGGAGAGACAGCAACAGGCGCTGGGTACTTTCGGCGTCAACCTGATTTACGCTGCTTACTATTATTTCGAAAACGCAAATACCATCATCGACTCATTGACCGATAACCTCGAGCAGGGTCGCATCGAGGTAGATTCGATCGAATTTTACGGTCCCTATTTCGAGGAAGTCGACAACCGCGCGATCAACCTGCACCTGATTCGCAGCTGGAAAACACGCGCCATCATGTTCAAGCCCGACGGATCGGTGGTAACCCCCGCCGAAATGCTTTACAAGAAAAACGTGCTGACTATCCGGGGTACTTTCCGACCGGTAACCCGCCTCAACGTCGACATGATCGAACAGGGTTTGAAGTTTTTTTGCCAGACGCCGGGAGTGACCGCCGACAACAGCATCGCCCTGGCTGAAATCTCGCTCAACGATTTTCACGGCAACGACCTGGGAATTTCCGAGAAAGACATTATCGAAAGCGTTCGCCTGCTGAACTCGCTGGGTTATAGCGTGATGATTACCGACTACACGCGTTATTTCTCACTGCGCGCCTATTTCAGGCAATTCACCAAGCTGCAGATCGGGATCGTGGTCGGCATCATGAACATCAGGCAGATCTTCGATGAAAGCAGCTATCGCGGCGTGGAGGGCGGCATCCTCGAAGGCTTCGGCAAGCTGTTTCCCGACCATACGCGCCTGCTGGTCTACCCTGAGATCGACAAGTCTGGAGAATACCGGGATTTCAACAATGTCGATCTGCCGGAAAACCTGCAGTTCCTGTATCGCCACCTGGTGGAAAACAATTTTATTTTCGGAATCGAATCGAGCGACCATGAGCTGTTCAAGATCTTCTCTCGCAATGTGCTCAAGCAGTTACCCAACGGCAGAGGCGAATGGGAACAATGCGTACCGCCGGGCGTCGCCGAGGAAATCATCCAGAACCGGCTGTTCGGCTACCGCGAATAATCCCGGGAGCCTCGCAAGAATCTCGAATCAGTCGCCTGCCGGCAACTCATAGCGCGGTTCGAAAAGGCCCGGCTCCTGTCTGGCGAGAGCTTCCCCAGGCCCATCGGCTGGCTTCAGGCGATGATGCCAGCTTCTCGCAATTGGGTAAGGGCGGAGGTGTCGAGGGACAGCAGCTTGTTCAGGACCTCGTCGGTATGCTGCCCGAGCAGTGGTGGCGCCTGTCGATACTCGATCGGCGTTAGCGACAGGCGGATCGGATTAGCGACGCTCGCAACCTTGCCTGCGAGAGGATGCTCGAGCCCGAGGCGTAGGCCTCGAAACTTTACCTGGGGATCGTCGAATACCTGCTCGATGTTGTTGATTGGCCCACAGGGGATGCCCCTCGAGTTCAGGGCTTCCAGCCAGTCCGCGCTCGACTTGCCCGACATGATTTCGACAACTTGCGGGATCAACTCTGCCCGATGTTTGACACGGCTGCTATTTTTTTCGAAACGTTCGTCGGCTGATAGTTCGGGGCGACCGGCGAGTTCACAGAAGCGCGCGAACTGGGCATCGTTGCCGACCGCGAGAATAATGTAGCCATCGCTGGTCTGAAATGCCTGGTAGGGCACGATATTCGGATGCGCGTTTCCCATGCGGACGGGATTAGTCCCGCTGGCGAGGTAGTTCATCGCCTGGTTAGCCAGCGTCGCAACCTGCACGTCGAGTAATGCCATATCGATGTATTGCCCCGCCCCGGTTGCGCGTTGGTGAATCAATGCCGCCTGGATCGCATTGGCGGCATAGAGGCCGGTTAACACGTCCGCCAGCGCCACACCGATCTTCATCGGCTGCCCTTCGGTTTCCCCGGTGACGCTCATCATGCCGCCCATTGCCTGGATCATGAAATCGTAGCCGGCGCGTTCGGCATAGGGTCCGGTCTGGCCGAAACCGGTAATCGAGCAATAGACCAGGGCCGGGTTGGCAGGCTTCAGGCTGGCGTAATCGAGGCCATACTTTTTCAGCCCTCCAGCCTTGAAGTTTTCAATCAAAACGTCGCAATGACAGGCCAGGTCGCGAATCAATGCCTGCCCTTCGGCCCGCGACATATCGATACAAACCGAACGCTTGCCGCGGTTCGCAGCATGGAAATAGGCAGATTCCGTGGTCGGTTCACCCGCCGCATCCGGCATGTAAGGAGGTCCCCAACCGCGGGTATCGTCACCGCTACCCGGACGCTCGATCTTGAAGACTTCGGCGCCGAGGTCGGCCAGCATCTGGCTGGCCCAGGGCCCAGCCAGGATACGACTCAGATCCAGAACCCGAATTCCGTCAAGTGGTCCCGTCACCCCGATCTTCCCTCGTTATGCCCTGAATAAATCAGGCAACATCGATTTTTCCGCAGCGGCAGCGCCGGCCCGAGGCGACGGGTTTCGCAGCCTTGCTTGCGCGGCTGCCGCAACCTGGCGACCCGTCGGTAGAGCGAAGCTGGAAGCCCGGACCGAGGGCCTGCCTGCGAAACCAACGCGGCTAATGCCCACAGAGCGCATTGCCTAGAAAAAAGCCTGGATGCCGGTCTGCGCCCGACCCAGTATCAGCGCATGAATATCGTGGGTGCCCTCGTAGGTATTGACGGCCTCGAGATTCATGACATGGCGGATGACGTGATATTCGTCGGACACGCCGTTACCGCCGTGCATATCGCGCGCAACCCGGGCGATATCCAGCGACTTGCCGCAGTTATTGCGCTTCATCAACGACACCAGTTCGACCGGGCATTGATCGGCATCCATCAGCCGGCCCATTTGCAGGCAACCCTGTAATCCGAGCGCGATCTCAGTTTGCATGTCGGCGAGTTTCTTCTGCACCAGCTGGGTCGCGGCCAGCGGCCGACCGAACTGGTTTCGATCCAGGGTATATTGCCGCGCCGCGTGCCAGCAAAACTCGGCGGCGCCCATCGAGCCCCAGGCGATGCCGTAACGCGCGCGGTTGAGGCAGCCGAACGGGCCCTTTAATCCTTCAACGTTGGGTAACAGGTTTTCCTGCGGAACGAAAACATCCTGCATCACGATTTCCCCGGTTACCGAGGCGCGCAGCGAAAACTTGCCTTCGATCTTCGGCGTCGACAACCCTTCCATACCGCGTTCCAGGATAAAGCCCCGGATCACGCCATCGAGCTTGGCCCAAACCACCATCACGTCGGCGATGGGTGAATTGGTAATCCACATCTTCGCGCCCTTGAGTCGGTAGCCACCCTCGATTGCGGTAGCGGTGGTCTTCATGCTGGCAGGATCGGAACCAGCATCGGGTTCGGTCAGGCCGAAACAGCCGACAAGTTCACCGGTCGCCAGCCGGGGCAGGTACTTCTGGCGCTGCGCTTCGTCGCCATAAGCGAATATCGGATGCATCACCAGCGAGGATTGCACGCTCATTGCCGAGCGATAGCCGCTGTCGACACGCTCGACTTCGCGCGCCACCAGGCCGTAAGATACGTAGTTCGCACCGGCACAGCCGTAATCTTCGGGGATGGTCGCACCGAGCAGACCGAGTTCGCCAAACTCGTTCATGATCTCGCGGTCGAAGGTTTCCTCGCGGTTAGCCATTTGCACCCGCGCCATTAGCCGGTCCTGGCAGTACTCGCGCGCGGCGTCACGTATCATGCGCTCCTCCTCGCTCAATTGCTGCTCGAGAAACATCGGGTCCTGCCAGTCGAAGGAAACTCGTTTTGATTGCGCCATTACGTTAATCGCCTGTTGAATGTGATCACATTTTATCGACGTCAGCGCAGAATGCCAGCCTGATTTATCGATAACTGGTTATTTTAACTTGCCCGCCAGGCTCGCCTAATGCCGGCCCAGAAACTGCAGTGCGAGGCTGCCGTAATTGTAATACCCGGCGCGCACACGGCGCCATTTTTCCCGGTAAAGCGCCTCGATCGGGAATGGAAAATCGTCCCGATTACCGCTGGCGATGGTTTGCGCCAGGTGCTTGCCAATAACGCTTCCAGGGCCGATGCCGCGCCCATTGTATCCGGCCGGAGCGAACACACCGGGCGCCAACAGCTGTACCCGCAGGATCTTGCTGCGGGTAACCCCGATCTGCCCGCTCCACTGGTACTCCCAGTGCCCCCCCCGGGTTTGCGGAAACAACCAGTCACGGGTGCGGGCCATCCAGTTCTCGCGGATGGCGCGTTGCAATCCCTGCAATCTGCCGGCGCTGCTCATGATCAGCCGCCCGGCCTGGTCGACGCGCGTGGAAGTCAGCATCAGTTGCGTATCCCACAGGCCCTGACGCTGCGGAATAATTTCAGCGATGATCTCGTCGGCCAGCGGCGGCGTGGCGCAATGAAAGATAAACACCGGCAGGGTCGATTCACGCACCTGCCGGCTATTACCATCGGCGTAGGCATTGGTGGCGATAATCACCTGCTCCGCCGAAACTTGACCATGCGCGGTAGTCGCCAGCCAGCGGTCGTTTTGCCGCGTCAGGCTGTCGATCCCGGAATCCTGGAACAGCTTCGCCCCGAGGCCGAGCGCTGCTCGCCCCAGCGACCGCGCGTAATTTAGAGGATGGATGGTCGCCGCCCCCGGATCATGGATACCGCCGTGGCGATAAACCGGGGAAGCCGAGATCGCCCGTGCCGCTGCGCCATCGATCAACTCGACCGCCGAACCCAGGTCCTGCAATTGTCGGCAGCGCTGTTCCAGCGGCTTCATCGCCGCCGCACTATGCGCAATATTGACGGTACCGACCCGCTGCAGGTCACAATCCATATCGTAGCGCTCGACCAGATCGCTCACCAGTGCCGGGGAATCCCGCAACGCCAGGTTGAAACGCTCACCGGTCTCGGGACCCAGTTCCCGGCGGACGTGTTCCGGGTTTTGCCAGACGCCGGCGTTAACCAGTCCGGCATTGCGCCCCGAGCCGCCGAAACCAATGCTCCTGGCTTCCAGTAAAACCACCGAGATGCCCTGCTCTGCCAGATGCAGTGCACTCGACAGGCCGGTGTAACCGCCACCAACCACCAGCACATCCGCCTGCAGCGATTCCCGCAACACCTGGTTTACGGGATTCGCGATCGCGGTCGCGCCCCAGAGTGAGGTCTCTCCTGTATCCTGCGGCAGGTAATCTGGCATAAGAAAGCTTCGACCGGGCAACTGCTGAATTGTGCGCGATAGCTTATTTTATTACTAGCCAAGTGGCAAAAAATCGATAAGAATTCGAGCTCAAATTACAGATCCGCGGAGTTCTTCCAATGTCTAGATTACGCGTTGCGGCCACGCAGATGGCCTGTTGCTGGGACCTGCCGGCAAATCTCGAACGCGCAGAGAAACTGGTGCGACAGGCAGCCGACCAGGGTGCCCGCGTGATCCTGATCCAGGAGCTGTTCGAGGCGCCGTATTTTTGTATCGAGCAGAAAACCAGTCATTTCGAACTCGCGACCACGGTGGACGAAAACCCTGCGATTCGAAAATTCCAGGCGCTGGCAAGGGAGCTCGAAGTGGTTCTCCCTTGTAGCTGGTTCGAACGCGCCAATCGTGCATTCTATAATTCGCTCGCCATGATCGACGCCGACGGCTCGTTGCTCGGTGTCTACCGAAAGTCGCATATTCCCAATGGCCCGGGCTACCAGGAAAAGACATACTTCAATCCTGGCGATACCGGTTTTCGGATATGGGAGACCCGCTACGGTCGAATCGGCGCCGGCATCTGCTGGGATCAGTGGTTTCCCGAAGCCGCGCGCAGTATGGCATTGATGGGTGCCGAGTTACTGCTCTACCCGACCGCAATCGGCTCCGAACCGCCACCCGCGGCTTCGCTGGATTCCAGCGGTCACTGGCAACGCACCATGCAGGGTCACGCCGCCGCCAACATGGTTCCGGTGATCGCCTCCAACCGCATCGGCACCGAGCATGCCACCCAGGATCCGGCCCTCGAGTTGACCTTTTACGGTCATTCTTTTATCGCCGACCATACCGGCGCTATCGTGGCCCAGGCCGACGACCACAGCGAAACCGTGCTGGTGCATGAATTCGACATGGACGAAATTCGTATATATCGCGACGCCTGGGGGATTTATCGCGATCGCCGTCCGGACCTCTACCAGACGATCGCGACCCTCGACGGCGGTGTCCGAACGGCATGATCGACATTGACCCGCATTATCCGAACTTCGCGCCCAGCAGCGACCGGTCCTGCGGTGCCCCGGCCCATCTACCTTACCCAGAGATTATTTGCGGAGACTATTGATGCTGACTGTATTTAGCGAAAAACACGCGTTGCGAGACGCCAAAACCGAACTCTACGGTGGCGTGCTGGTGCCGCCTTTCGAATGCCCGGTGCGCGCCGAGCACGTCATCGAGCGCGTTCGGGAAGTCAAGCTGGGAGAAATCGTGGCCCCACAGCGCTTCGATATCGAGGCGGTAACGCGTATCCACGATATCGATTTCATACGTTTTCTCGAAACCTGCTGGGATGAGTGGAGCGCTGCGGGTTTCGAGGGCGAAGCCATTCCGACCTGCTGGCCGGCGCGCGGTATGCAGCAGGAACGGGTGCCGCGGCATATCGACGGCAAACTCGGGCATTATGCGCTGGCCGCCGAAACCTCCATTTCCAACGGCACCTGGGAAGCAGCACGCGCCAGTGTCGACGTCGCGCTGACCGCGCAGGCAGCGATGCGAGACGGCGCCCGGGAAGCTTTCGCGTTATGCCGGCCGCCGGGCCACCATGCGGCCGGAGACATGTACGGCGGCTACTGTTTCATCAACAACGCATCGGTTGCCGCCCAGGCCTTTCTCGACCAGGGTGCGCTACGCGTGGCGTTGCTGGACGTCGATTTTCATCACGGCAACGGCAGCCAGGCGATTTTTTACGATCGCGATGACGTCATGTTCCTGTCACTGCACGGCGATCCCAACGATGCCTTTCCTCACTTTCTCGGCTACGCCGACGAGACCGGTCAGGGCGCGGGCGAAGGTTTTAATCACAACTACCCGATGGGACCGGGCACCAGTTTCGCGACCTGGGGCGCGGCGCTCGAGGACGCCTGCCGTAAGATTGAAAACTACGCGCCTGACGCGCTGGTGATCTCGCTCGGTGTCGATACCTTCGAGCATGACCCGATTTCGTTCTTCAAGCTTTCCAGCGACGACTTCAAACGTTACGGCGCAACCATTGCGCGCTTAAACCTGCCGACGCTGTTCATCATGGAAGGCGGCTACGCGGTCGAGGAAATCGGCATCAACGCGGTTAATGTGCTCGAAGGCTACGAGGGTCGGTGATACCCCTGCCCATTTTCGCAAACGCCGGTAACCTGCAATTATCCCAGATCGACCAATCCCCGAAACAATCTATTAGCGCTTTCCGGGGGGATACCCGGATATGGTGAGTTTTGTTCGCTCCTTGAGCGCCAACACCCAGGGCGTTCTGTGCCTGGTCGCGGCGCTCGCCTGCCTCACGCTGAGCGACTCGATCATCAAGTGGTTGAGCCCGGAACTTCCGCTACACGAAATTACCCTGTTTCGCTCCTGCTTCGCCCTGATCCTGGTGCTGGTGATGGTGAAACTCGAGGGTGGCCTGCAGATGCTAAAAACGCGCCGACCCGGGCTGCACTTCCTGCGCGGTTCGATGCTGGTGCTGGCCAACATGTTTTTCTTCATTGGCCTGGCGGCGATGCCGCTGGCGGAAACCGTAGTGCTGTTTTACACCGCTCCGCTGTTTATCTGCATCCTGTCGCAACCGGTACTCGGTGAAAAGGTCGGGCTATCGCGCTGGTTCGTCATCTTCGTCGGCCTGGCGGGCGCGATCATCATGCTGCGCCCGGGCAGTGAACTGTTCAAAGCCGTGAGCCTGCTGCCGATCATGGCGGCGCTTTGCTACGCGGCGATGACAATGATGACGCGCAAGCTCGGCCTGCGTGAAAAGGCCAGCGCCCTGACCTTTTACATCCAGCTTGCCTTCATCGGCATCAGTTCGGCGGTAGGCCTGGCGATTGGAGACGGCAGCTTCGACAACTACGACAGCATCCCGCTCGGTTTCCTGCTGCGCGCCTGGAGCTGGCCCGATCCGACGCAGCTGCAGCTGCTGGCCCTGTGCGGCGCTATCGTCGCGGTTGGCGGCTACCTGATGTCCCAGGCCTACCGTATCGGCGAGGCCTCGGCGGTGGCGCCCTTCGAATACGCGTCGCTGCCGTTCGCACTAGCCGTCGGTTTCTGGCTGTGGGAAGACTGGCCGGACTGGCGCGCGTTTATCGGTACCGGCATGATCATCGGCAGCGGCCTGCTGGTGGTTTACCTCGAGAATCGAGCGCATCGTAAATCGTTGCCGCGGGCCCAGATCGACTATTAACTTGTCCCAAATCAAGGTTTTTCCCGTCCGGTTTATCGATACTCACACGCATGCCGTTTTGTTCTGCGGCTTTAAAATAACTAGATTTAACCGGGAGTAAAGCCGTTGGAAACTGACGATTATAAAAAGGTCCTGCTGGAAATGAAACAGGACGTGACCAATCGCATTAGTGCGATAGACCGGGATATCCGGCACGAAGGCATGACGGCCGACTGGAGCGAACAGGCGAGCGAACGTGAAAACGACGAGGTACTCGAATCGCTGGGTATCAGCTCGGAACAGGAACTTTTAATGATTAACTATGCCCTGCAAAGAATCGACAGCGGCGACTACTTCCAGTGCGACGAATGCGGCGCGGATATTCCACCCGCCAGGCTGGAGTTATTGCCGTTTACCGCTCATTGCGTAACCTGCGCCGAGAAAATTGAACAATAATAAGGATGATCAAATGTTGACCGAAAAACACGATCTGATTCACGAACTACCCGAGCACCGGGATACCATCCATGATCTGAAGATGAACAATAATCACTTCGCCAGGCTATTCGACGAGTATCACGAAGTGGATCACGAGGTGCACCGCATCGAAACCGGGGTCGAAAACACCTCTGACGAGTATCTCGAAGAACGTAAGAAAGTCAGGCTACACTTGAAAGACCAGTTGTACCAAATGATAAAGAATGCATGAGTAACCAAATAGCTACAATCGCCGGGGCGCTTTTGCAGCAGCCGGTTCAAGCCTGAAAACTGAAGCCCGGCGCATACCGAACCGCTCACATCCGCGACTTCGGATAAAATTGTCCCCACTTTTTCGGAACCACTCTATACTCGACACGAGTAACGCGTTATTTTTCGCATGTCAATCCGCGATTCGCCGGATCAATCGAGTGGATAAAAAGTGAGAGTCAGTTGCCTGCTAGCATCGCTTGTCGCATTGGCCGGAGTGTCAACCGGCTGGTCGGCCGACCTGCCGGCAAAGAATTACACCTTAGGCGTTCTGCCTTACGTTTCCGCCACCCGGCTGGAGCCGATTTACGCGCCCATCAGCGTCGAGATGAGCTCGGCACTGGGAAGGCGGGTCGATTTTCGCACGACCACCGAGGACAGCCTGTTTTATCGGAAGCTCGAACAACAGGCATACGATTTTGCACTGGTTCAGCCATTCTGGTACCCGCCCGCGGTAGACCGGTTCGGTTACGTTCCACTGGTTAGATTTGCGGAGCCGTTATCCGCGGTAGTCATGGTGCTGGCCGATAGCCCGATCAGTTCGATCGACGACCTGATCGGCAAGACCGTTGCCACGCCGCCAGAAATAACGCCTATCGCACACATGATCCGCCGCGAGCTGTTAGAGCGCGGAATCAGGCCAGGGGAAGACATCGAACTGAAGGCCTTTCGAGCGATAGATTCCTGCATTCAACAGGTCATAATCAAGGCGGCAAGCGCCTGTGTCGGACCGCATTTCGCGCCCCGCATGCTGGAAACCAAGCTGAATATCCGGCTACGCACCATACTCGAGACTCCCGGTATCCCGAATTTTTCGATCCTGGCGCATTCCCGGGTTCCGCTCGAAGAGCGACGTAAAATAAAGGAAATGCTGCTGTCCTGGGGCAACGGCCTGAGCGACAAACACCTGAATCTGCTGCAACGCATGAACACCCGCCGCCTGGTTCCGGCAATCGATACCGATTACGATGTCGTGCGCGATTTTCTACGTGGCACGAACATTAACAATAATTGAAGCTACCTTTGCATACATCCCTGAAATTTCGTATCGCGAGCATTATCTTCGTGCTTGAAGCGATAATGATGGGCGTCGTGTTGTGGCAGGTCCTGGGGCACTCCGGGGAAGCCATTCGCAAACAGTTCAATAACAACGACCAGGCGATGCTGGATATTTTAAGCGGCGTCAGCCGCACCGCGCTGCTTACCGAAGAATATGCCGATTTTCAGCCCTACCTGGAAAACCTGCTGGAAACCTCCCGCATCGAGCAGGCATTATTGATCGATTCTCGAGGACTGATAGTCGCCAGCACCAATCCAGCCGAAGTGGGCAAGGCGCCGACTCACCTGCACACCGCGACCGAACAGCATACGGCGGATACGATCGAACATTTCTGGCGCAGTAAAGAGATAACAACCAGCGCCGGTTTGCTTGGCATTATCGCAATCGAGATTTCCAACGAAGCCTTGAGCGAGGTAACCGTCGAATCGCGCAATCTCGGCATTGTCCTCGCAATTATCGGCATGATAATTATCGCGATCGT
>Ga0316201_10002820_pt1 | contig 12561 bp, 13 predicted proteins | sample CS6wburrow_MG_FD_204516 | JGI IMG/M metagenome (GOLD analysis project Ga0316201, IMG submission 204516) | Coastal sediment microbial communities from Delaware Bay, Delaware, United States - CS-6 worm burrow | ecosystem: Environmental > Aquatic > Marine > Coastal > Sediment | place: USA... | reverse complement strand
TTGATTCTCAGGTCAAGCATAGCTTGCCTGTAATTTCTACATTTATTGATCGTTTAGCCAGGCAGCTCGTTTTGCCGGCAACTGGTTGATACACTGGCACCCATTATTGTGCCAGGTGCACGTCTCGGAAATCTCAGCATGACCATACAGACCCCATACCTGTTATTCCTCGGCGATGCCGCCGATCCTCTGGCGGCGAAGGTTGGCCAGGGCATTTGTGATTGGCGACCCGAAAACGCGCTCGGCCAGTTTCGCATGGACGGCTGTAACGCGGACCTCGGACTGACCGACATGAGCATCGCCGAGGCGGTTGCCGCCGGCGCCAAAACCCTGGTGATCGGGGTCGCCAACCGTGGCGGGGTAATTTCAAAGGACTGGATCGCGATTCTGCGCGAGGCGCTGGAGACCGGTCTCGATCTCGCCGCCGGCCTGCACAACAAGCTGGCGGACGTACCCGAACTGGCCACCGACGCGCAACGCCTTGGCCGCAGGTTGTTCGACGTGCGCCACCCGAACCAGGCTTTCAACGTTGGGGCCGGAGTCAAACGCCCCGGTAAACGCCTGTTGCCGGTCGGCACCGACTGTTCCTGCGGCAAGATGTACACCGCGCTGGCGTTGGAAAAGGAAATGCGTGCGCGCGGCATGAAGGCTGATTTTCGCGCTACCGGCCAGACCGGTATCCTGATCACCGGCGCCGGGGTTGCGATCGACGCGGTGGTCGCCGATTTCATTTCCGGCGCGGTCGAATCGCTGTCACCGGAAAACGATGCCGACCATTGGGACATAGTGGAAGGCCAGGGATCTTTGTTTCATGCGTCTTTTGCCGGCGTCACCACCGGCCTGATCCACGGCGCGCAACCCGATGCGATGGTGTTGTGCCACGAACCGACCCGCACCCACATGCGCGGCCTGCCGACCTTCCCGCTGCCCGGCCTCGAGCAAACCATGCAGGCGGCCGTCGACGTGGCCAAGCTGACCAATCCTGCGGCGAAATTCGTCGGGGTCTGTGTCAACACTTCGCAACTCGACCCAGCCGGGGCGGAAAAATACCTCGGGGAAACCGGGCAACGCCTCGGCCTGCCCTGCGTCGACCCAATGCGCGATGGCGTCGGGCGCATCGTCGATCAACTGGACTGATGCAACATGCGGCTTAGGATTGATACCGAATCCTGGCCAATTCGCGGCCAGTTCAAAATCTCGCGGGGATCCAAGACCTGCGCCGAGGTGGTGCTGGTCACGCTTGAACAGGATGGATATACCGGTCGCGGGGAATGCGTACCCTACGCCCACTACGGAGAATCCTGCGCCTCGGTCAGCGCGCAGATCGAAGGCCTGCGGAAACCCATCGAACAGGGAATGACCCGCGAGCAATTGCAGCAAGCACTGCACCCGGGGGCAGCGCGCAATGCACTCGATTGCGCGCTGTGGGACCTGCAGGCCAGGCAAAGTGGGCAGCGCGTCTGGCAGTTGCTCGGCGTTGACATACCTGAGCCCACCATCACCGCCTACACCCTGTCCCTCGACAGCCCGGAGAACATGCAGCGCGCCGCGCAAGCCAACGCCGCTCGCCCGTTGCTCAAGCTCAAGTTGGCAGGCGAAGGCGATATCGAACGGGTCCAGGCGGTCAGAGGCGGGGCGCCGGATGCGCGCCTGATCGTCGATGCCAACGAGGGCTGGGATGCAGCGCTGTACCGAAAAATGGTCCCGGAGCTGTTCAATCTCGGCGTCGAAATGATCGAACAACCCTTGCCCGTCACGAGTGACCACGCCCTGCTCGACCTGCCACGCCCGATCACCCTGTGCGCAGACGAATCCTGCCACACCCGGGATTCGCTGGGTAAGATCATCGGCAAGTACGATATGATTAACGTCAAACTGGACAAGGCCGGCGGACTGACCGAAGCCTTGCAACTCTGCCAACAGGCACAGGCCGAGGGTCTGCAGATCATGCTGGGCAGCATGCTGGCGACCTCGCTGGCAATGGCGCCGGCAATGCTGCTGGCGGAAACCGCGACCGTGGTCGACCTGGATGGACCATTGCTGCTCGAATGCGACCGTCAACCCGGCCTCGAGTTCACTGACAACCGGGTCTACCCACCGTCCCCCGAACTATGGGGATAGCAACTCAGGAGAGCGCGTATGAGCCGCATCGTTTACGTTAATGGCGAATTTCTGCCAGAGGATCAGGCCACGGTTTCGGTCTTCGACCGCGGCTTCCTGTTCGCCGACGGGGTCTACGAGGTCACCTCGGTATTGAATAGCAGGCTGGTCGACAACCGCGCGCACCTGGCCCGCCTGTGGCGCTCGCTCGGCGAACTCGATATGCCGGCGCCCGCTGGCGATGAAGAAATCGAGGCCATCCAGCAAAAGCTGGTGGACCTGAACCAGGTACAGCAGGGCCTGGTCTACCTGCAGGTCACGCGCGGTGTTGCCGAACGCGATTTCATCTACCCTCAAGACTCCCGACCTTCGCTGGTGATGTTCACCCAGCACAAGAACCTCGTGGAAAACCCGTCGGCCGAAACCGGCATCAGCGTGGTTTCGGTGCCGGATATCCGCTGGCAGCGTCGGGATATCAAAACCATCGGCCTGCTCGCATCCAGCATGGCCAAGATGCAGGCCAGGGCAGCCGGAGCTGACGACGCGTGGATGGTCGAAAACGGAGTGGTGACCGAGGGCAGTTCGAATAACGCTTACATCATCACCGACGACGGGATACTGGTGACGCGCCAGTTGGGGCATGAAATCCTGGCCGGTATCACCCGTCAGGCGGTTCTCGAATTTGCCGCCGAACAGGGCATAGAGATCGAGCAGCGCCCGTTCAGCATAGACGAGGCGCTCGCTGCCAGGGAAGCTCTGATCACGTCGGCGACCACCTTCGTGTTGCCCGTGGTCAGGATCGACGGCCACCCCGTCGGTGATGGCCAACCCGGCGCCCTGACCCGGCGGCTGCGCGAAATCTACATCCACAAAATGCTGGACTCGATCGCTGGCTGAGACGCGAGAGTTCTAGCCCAGTTGGTTGAGCGCTTTTTGCAGCCAGTGGTTGCACTGGTCCGGGTTGATCAACCCACGGTAACGTTCGCGCGGGTTGTTCAGCAGGTCGCGCGCGATCCCCGGCTTTCCAGCCTGCAACGCCAGTTCGGCGTAGAACAGCAGGCGCGATGTGTCGGCGATCAGGAACCCGGGGCTGACCCGCTGGCAGCGTTCGATGATCGCCAGCGCACGACCGCTACGTTTCTCCTGCTCCAGCCTGAGCATGATCAGGCGTCCCAGGCATAACAGGAAACGCGACGGCCCCCAGTCGTGCACCCGATCAAAAAGGGTCTCGAGATCGTAGGCTGATACGCCGTCACCGTAGCGCTCGATAAACAGCATTACCGCCTCGCTGTCCCGGTCAGCTTTGACCTGTTGGTAGAGCCGGCGCATGAAACGATCATGCTGCTGCGCCGCCTCGCGCTCTGCCTGTTGCTGGTCGAGTCGCTTGCGCGCGCGGTGCGCATCCTCACGGGTCTTGCCGTGTTTCTGCCGCACCTGCATCGCCTCGATTTCCTCGTCGAGTTCCTGCTTCACTTCCTGCCGGCGCGCGGTCAGCGTCAGCCGCGCAAACAGGTAACCCCAGGCACCGCCGGCAACGTGCGCGACAATATTTGTACCCCCGTAGGATTCAGCGCTCAGCATGGTCCAGGCGTCGATGCCAATATAGAACAGCGCCACGATCCAGGCCGGTATATACAGCACCATTCCGCCTAGCAGGTACCACCAGAATACGCGCACTCGTGCACGTGGCATCAGGTACGCGGCGTAACCGATAACTCCCATCACGACCCCGGACAAGCCAAGCGTCGGCAGGTTCTTATCGTTGCCCAGCCAGACCGAAATCGAGTAAGCCAGCGAGACCACCACGGACAGCAGTAACAGGTGCCAGACGAAACGCAGCCTGGCGCCGAACAGAACCTCAATTGCCGGGGCAAATGCCATGAAGAACAGCAGGTTACCCAGCAAGTGCAGCCAGCCACCGTGCGCCAGCGCACTGCTCACCATGTTCACCGGGTTGAGTGAATCCGGATAGTACATCAGGCTGCGGGTGAACCCCTCCGGCGTCGCCAGTTGCAGCAGGAATACCAGTGCGCATAGTGTTACCACCGCCCAGCTGACGATCGGCGGGCGCGCCAGGGTCAGCGCGGTACTGTAGGGGAGGATGATCATGGCGCGGTCGCAGCGAATGCCGCACCCGGTTCAGTAATGCAGATAGATGATGGCCGCCGCATTATCCCGCGCTTCTCCGGTAAAAGCTTCCGGCACTACCCGGCCGCCATGCGCCGGGAGCGCATGATGACCGGGTCAACCAAGACCAGAACCATGGGTTGTTGGCCCGCTGGTATCACCAGACCAGGTCATCCGGTACCTGGTACTCGGCGTAAGGGTCTTGCGGATCAGGCGTTTCGGCCAAGGCGTCAAACAACACCACCCGCTGATCATTGCGTTGCTGGATCTTCTGCGCGGTGGACAAGGGCACCAGTTCATAGCGACCCTCGATACGCGCGATACCGAGCTTGCCGTCGATGATTTGCTGTTTCATTTTGGCGTCAACGTAAAGCTTGTTGATCTTGCCACGGTGCTCAAACTGGTAACCGATTTCGCAAGCTTTACCCCGCTCGATGCGGTTGTCACGGATCAACTGGTCGATTTCGATCGAGATCGCCTTCTTGCGCGACTGCTCCTGTTTTCTCAAGTTGAGTTTGCGGTCGTGCTCGGCTTTCCTGGCCGCGGCCTCGCGCGCCTTGAGCGTAGCCTGGTCGGGTTGACCACGCTGTTTCTTGGGTTGCTGTGGTTTACGCTTGATTTTTTTCTGGTTGGCCTGGCGCACCTGCTTTTCGGTGACCAGGCCCGCTTTTAGAAATTGCTCCTGAAACGGGTTGCCCATGGTTATAGATCAAATTAGTGGATGAATTGAAGGATGCTGGATTACGCGGATATCCGGGGCCGACGCTGGTTGCTGCAGCGCTACAGCCTGGATAGCCGATGCATGTTTAACAGTACAAACGTGAACAGTAGTAATGCACCCGCCTGATGGATGGCGCCAAGCCAGACCGGCACGTGCAGCAGCAGGGTACTGATACCGAGAAAAACCTGGATCACGACCATCAGGCCGACCAGGTTGAAGCTGCTGCGGGTGGCGCGGTCGAAGCTGTCGCGAAATGACAGCAGCCAGTAGACGAGACCCAGGAACCCGGTGGTCAGCGCCAGCACCCGGTGGTTGAACTGCACCGTCACCATGTTTTCGAACGGGTTCAGGTACCAAGGGGTCAGCGCGAGGATACCCTCGGGCACCCATTGACCACCCATCGTCGGAAAGGTATTGAATATGCGCCCCGCCTCGAGCCCGGCGACAAAGCCGCCGGAGACAATGGTTAGCAGCACCAGCAGAACCAGGTAATGCGACGCCTTGCGGTAACCGGGCCGGGTCGATTGCCGCTTCGGCACCCGCGAGTCGGTCGCCAGCAAGTCCAGCGCGGTCCATACAATCAGCGCGTAGATCGCGATCGCGGCAAGCAGGTGCGCGGTCAACCGGTACTGGCTGACGTGCGGGTTATCGACCAGGCCGCTCTTGACCATGTACCAGCCAAGCAGCCCTTGAAACCCACCCAGTATGAACATGAAAAACAGCCTTGGCGTGAGCCCCCGGCGGATCTTGCCCTTGACCAGGAACCACAGGAACGGCACCAGGAAGACCAGTCCGATAAGCCGGCCCAGCATACGGTGGGCATACTCGAAGTAGAAAATGCCCTTAAACCCGTCGAGGTCCATGTTGCGGTTGAGTTTCTGGAACTCGGGCGACTGCTGGTAGTTGGCGAATTCCTCCAGCCACTCCTGCTGATTGAGCGGCGGCACCACCCCGTGGATCGGGTGCCAGTCGACCATCGACAGCCCAGACCCGGTCAGACGCGTCACGCCACCGAGAATCACCATGGCGAAGATCAGGATCGCACACACCGTCAGCCATTGGGCAACGGAGCGATTGTTTTCGTGGTCAAACATGCTGCAAGGTTCTTCGCTGGTCGAAAGGCATGCAGTATAGCATCCGGTTGGCCATGGTTTCAGCAGCCCGATCAGGCGAACAATTGCTGGGCATAAACCGACAGTTCGCCGAGCAACTTCTGCGCGCGTTCGTCCTGGTGCTGCTGGGCCAGCGTCAGCAGGGTTTGCTGGAACTGCTCGACGGTCAGCGCCGCGCCAAAATCGCCGTCGATCAGGCGTCCCTGGCAAAAACGCTGCCAGCGTTCGGTCTCGTCGGCGTTCAGGGTCTCGGGAAAATTTCGCGCGCGGTAGCGGAACAGCAACACTCGCAGCCGCGGGTCGTGGAAATGATCCTGCGGCCAGTCGGCCAGCTCGCGCGGCGAGGTTTGCAGCAATTCATCGCAACGCCGACGGTCGTCGCCACTGATAAAACCGTCGTACAGGGCGCTGTCCGCGTCGACCGGGTCGAACTGGCGCGGCGCCGAGTAGACCTCGCGCAGGCGCTCGACCAGGTCGGGCGAAGCCAGCAAGCGGTCACGGTGCTGCTCGACGCACGTCCAGTCGATACCCCACTGCTCGGCCTGCTGCGGGTCGAGCGTGGCGACCGGAGCGACCGCCGGCGCCTTGTTGAGATGGACGCCTTTGAGCGGAAGCCGCTCGACACCCGGCGGCAGGTCCAGCGTCGGGGTGTACAGGCGCTCACGCAATTCCTCGGCCGACAACGCCAGCAATGGCGCGGGATCGATCCGCAGGTTGGCGCAAATGATCTCGTTGTGGTTAACCGGGTGCTCGAGCAACGGCAACAGCGGCGCGAGACAGCCCTGCTCGGCCGGGAACATGCCGCTGACGTGGAGTATGATCCCGCGCTTGCGCGGATCGACCAGTTCGGCGACGCGCTGCTTGTGCCGCAGGCCGTAGTAGAAATCGAACAATCGCGGTTGGTGCGTCTTGACCAGTCGCGCCGCCTCGATCGTCGCGCGCACGTCGACCAGCGCGTCGTGCGCCCCCTGCTGCTCGATGCCGTTGGCCGCGGTCAGGTCGGTCAACTTGAAGCTGGTGACGCCGCGCTCGTTGAGCGGCCATTCGATACCGTCAGGACGCAACGCGCGGGTCATGCGCATCAGGTCGAGCACGTCCCACCGGCTGTTGCCGTTTTGCCAGCTGTGGGCGTAAGGATCGAAAAAGTTGCGGTAGAAACCGAAACGGGTCACCTCGTCGTCGAAGCGGATGCTGTTGTAGCCGACGCTGCAGGTCCTAGCACGGCTCAGTTCGTGGTGGATGCGACGAAAGAACTCGGCCTCGGGCAACCCCTCGCGTAACGCCTTTTGCGGGGTAATACCGGTGATCAGAACGGCCTCTGGATGCGGCAGGAAATCCACACTGGGCCGCGCATAGAGCATCAACGGCTGGTCGATGACCTCGAGTTCGGCATTGGTGCGGATACCGGCAAACTGCGCCGGCCGATCGACCCTGGGGTTGGCGCCCCAGGTTTCGTAGTCATGCCAATAGAAACTGGCCTGGGGCATGTAAAAGTCCTGCTGGAGGTTGAAAATCAAATCAAGGTTCGCTGAACGGCAGCAGAGCCGCCGGCCAGACCGCGCCGCTTGCTGCCGGATCGTGCCATAATAGCCACACCTCAGCTCTGTCGAGATTCAGCCGGCCCGTGTCCGCCTTGTCCAAACATACCGCCAGCATCCTGCAAAAAGCAGACGAGAAATGCACCCGCGCCGGCACCCGGCTGACCGTCAAGCGCGCCGCCCTGCTGGGGCTCCTGGTCGAAGCCGCGCGACCACTGTCCGCCTACGAGCTGGTTGCACTATACAACCAAAGCGAGGAGCAGACCATCCAGCCGATGTCGGCCTACCGCATACTACAATTTCTCCAGTCGGAGGAACTGGTGCACAAACTCGAAACCCAGAACAAGTATATCGCCTGCTCTCACATCAGTTGTTCGCACGCGCACCAGGTACCGCAATTCCTGGTCTGCAGAAAGTGCCACAAGGTCAGCGAGATCAATCTGCCAGCCGGGATTGTCGACGAACTGTCGACACAGGCAAAGCTGTCTGGATTCGAGCTCGACGAATCGAGGATCGAACTGGACGGTGTTTGCAAAGACTGTGGCCTCGACTGATAGAAGCCGGACGTCAAACCCGCTGTGAACGAGCTGTAGAAAGCTACCCTTGAATTAAATGTTATGTTGTAACATTATTATGGCGCAGTGAATACCATTCCTGTTCATAGCCTTTCACCGACGGAGCCTTAATTCATGAAACCCCTGTTCCTCGCGCTTCTCATTGCCTGTTTCGCGACCGCGCATGGCGCGCAATACGAGCACCGTGAACACGGCTCGCACCTGCACGGACACGCCCAAATGAACATTGCCTGGTCCGGTCATGAAGTCGAGATCGAATTGCTTTCACCCGCCATGAACCTGGTCGGTTTCGAACACGCAGTGTCATCCGAAGCCGACCACGAGGCGGTTGAAGCTGCGGTTGCCAGGCTACGCCAGCCACTGGCGTTGATCAGTCCAAACCGGTCGGCCGACTGCACGGTGGAACGTATCGAGATCGAAAGCAAGTTGATGTCAGCGCATCATGATGACGAACACGAGCATGAGCACGGAAAAGAGGCGCATCATGACCATGACGACGAGCACGATGAATACCGGGAGGAACAGCATTCGGATTTCACGGTACATATCGGGTACCACTGCGATGCACCCGGAAACCTTGGCACCATCGATGCGCGTGGACTGTTCGATGTCTTCAGCGGTATGCAGGAGATCGAGGTTCAATGGATCAGCGACAGCCGCCAGTCCGGTGCTGAACTGAAGCCGTCGAATACGCTGATTCGCCTGCAATAAACTCGATCTGACGATGGCCCGCGTTGTCTCTTTGAGCGAACTCCGGTTTACCTGGCCGGGTAGCCCCCGGCCGGTGCTCGACATTGAGCGCCTGGATATCGACCGGGGCCAGCACCTGTTCGTGCAGGGCGCGAGCGGTAGCGGCAAGACCACCCTGCTCAGCCTGCTGACCGGGATCAACCAGCCGGACGCCGGCAAACTCGAAGTACTCGGGCAGGATCTGGCGGAAATGAGCAGCATCCGGCGCGACCGTTTTCGCGCCGACCACCTGGGCGTGATCTTCCAGCAGTTCAACCTGTTGCCGTTCCTCGGCATCCTCGACAACGTCATGCTACCCTGCCGCTTCTCACCGCGCCGGCGCAAACGCGCTGGCGACGTCGGGGCCGCCGCACACCAGATGCTCGACGAATTGCAGATTGCCGACGGGCTGCGCACCAGGGAAGTCATGCAACTCAGCGTGGGCCAGCAACAGAGGGTCGCGGTGGCGCGCGCGTTGATCGGTAATCCAGAGATCGTGATCGCGGACGAGCCCACCTCCGCGCTCGATAGCGACAACCGCGACGCGTTCATCGACCTGTTGTTTCGCCGCGCCAGCGAACACGGCAGCACACTGCTGTTCGTCAGCCACGATCGGCATTTGGCCGCGCACTTCGACCACCGCATCGACCTGGGCGAAATCAACCGTGCGCAGCACGAGATGAACCCGTGAAACTGCTGCCGCTGGCGGTCAAAAGCGCGTGGAACCGGCGGCTCAGCCTGTCGCTGACGATCCTGTCGATCGCGATCAGTATCGTCCTGCTGCTCGGCGTCGACCAGATTCGTAAGGAAGCGCGCAACAACTTCATCAACACCCTGTCGCAAACCGACCTGATCGTCGGCGCGCGCAGCGGGCCGATCAACCTGCTGCTGTACAGTGTGTTTCGCCTGGGTAACGCCACCAACAACGTGTCCTGGAAGTCGTACCAGGAGCTGTCGTCGTTACCGCAGGTCAAGTGGTCGATCCCCCTGTCGTTGGGCGATTCGCACCGCGGCTTTCGCGTGCTTGGCACCAACCGGGATTACTTCAAATTTTACCGCTTCGCGGGTCACCGCCAGCTCGAATTTGCCACCGGCGGGGTATTCGACGAGGTCTTCGACGTGGTCCTGGGGGCGGACGTCGCGCGCAAGCTGGGTTATAGCGTCGGTGACCGCGTGATCGTGTCACACGGATTGGTATCCGCCGGTTTCGCCGACCACGACGACAAGCCATTCAGCGTCGTCGGTATCCTGAAAAAAACCGGCACGCCGGTGGACCGCACGGTGCACGTACCGCTCGAGGGTATCAGCGCGATCCACGTCGACTGGCAATCGGGCGCTCGATCGACGTTGCGCCTGAGCGCCGTTCAGGCGCTCAAAATGGACCTGCAGCCACGCGAGATCACCGCGTTCATGCTCGGCCTGAAAAACCGCATCGCAACCTTTCGCGTTCAGCGCCAGATCAACGAGTACCGCGCAGAGCCTTTGTTGGCGATCATTCCAGGCACCACACTGAGCAACCTGTGGCAGTTGCTCGGCAGTTTCGAGATGGTCCTGCTGGCGGTGTCGGTGCTGGTCCTGGTGGCTGGCCTGATCGGCATGCTGACGACGATCATATCGAGCCTCAACGAACGCCGTCGGGAAATGGCCGTGCTGCGCGCGGTGGGCGCCCACCCGCACCACATCCTGCTACTGTTCCTGCTGGAAACCCTGATCATCGTCAGCCTCGCCATGCTGCTCGGCATCGCGCTGCTATACCTGCTACTGTGGGGCATCAGCCCGCTGCTCACCGAGTGGATCGGTCTCAACCTGCAAAGCGGCGCGCTGGATGCCCAGCAGTGGCTGTTCCTGCTGGCAATCCTGTCGCTGTCGTTGGTGATCAGCCTGCTTCCCGGTATCATTGCCTACCGCAATTCCCTGCAGGATGGATTAACCCCCAGGCTGTAAGCCTGGCCAACCCGAGCAACCGTGATATGCATCGTTTACCGCTAGTCCTGTCGTTTTGCTGTCTGCTGCTTGCGTGCAATCAGCCCGACTCCAGCCAGACCGACAATGTATCCGTCTCGACCACAGCCATTACGCCGCAAGCGCTGATCGATCCAACCCCGCGCGGTGACGAATCCGTACCCTCGGAACCGCCGACCCTGCCGACGATCAGTTCGGCGTCGGGTGATTCGGACCCGGCGTACCGCGAGATCACCTGGGACGACCTGATGCCGGAGGATTATCGCCCCGAAACGATCCTGATGAAGTACATGCAACAACTCGAGCAGTTCGAGGACGATGATCCGAAGGCGATGGAAGTCTACGGCCAGATCCAGGCCGAGTTGGAAAATGCGCCGATCAACCACAAGCTCAACGGCCACAAGATCAAGCTGCCCGGGTTCATCGCGCCGCTCGAGAATAGCGATGGCAAGGTCGCCGAATTCCTGCTGGTGCCCTATTTCGGCGCCTGCATCCACGTACCACCACCGCCGATCAACCAGACGGTGCTGGTGATGACCGGTGAAAGCGACCGCATCGCCGTGGACAACATTTACGACCCGATCTGGGTCAAGGGCGAGATTTCCACCGAGGGCAAGAGCACCGATATAGGCGAAGCCGGCTACCGCATCGTCAACGCCAGGGTCGAGGAATACACCGGCTAGCAGCGCCGGGGTACAAATTTGCTGACCAGTTCACACCCCCGACCCCGCTGCAACAGAGGAGGAAGCAACGATGATCAACGCCGAAGAGCGCAGTTGCACGACCCGGTTCGAACTGGGCCAGATGTTCCGTAAAGAGGACGAAGCCAGGGATTTCAACCACGCGGCCAACTGGTTTCAACGTTCGGCCCAGCAGGGCTACCGTAGGGCGCAGTACCATATTGGCGTGATGTATGCGCGTGGCGTCGGGGTGTCGCGCGACCATGCCCGGGCCTACGCCTGGCTCAAGATCGCCGCCTGCCAGGGTTCGCCCCGGGCGCGCCGCTACCTCGAGCGCGTCACTACCCGGGTACCTCACGAGCAGCACCTGGAGGCGCAGTTGCTGGCGCGCAGCTACTACCAGCATTACGTCGTGCCTTTTGCCTGACCCACTACCGCGTAAGACCGGCGTCCTGTGGCAAACCCATGGGTGACCTGGCGATTTGCGCAAGTTAAGCGGGGCAACCAGGCCTTGACCAGACCACGCGATGGTGCGTTAAGCTATTATTGCGCCATGACTCGAACTCGAAGCGGCCTACCCGGCTGCATACGCCGAGGTGCGCTAGCATGACCCAGCTACGCCACGACAGCCTGTTGAACCCGATCCTGATCGCGGGTTGCGTGATCCTGATGACCGGTTTCGCGATCCGCGCGAGCTTTGGGTTGTTCCAGATTCCGATCGCCGAACAGTTTGGCTGGTTGCGTTCCGAGTTCTCGATGGCGATCGCGATCCAGAACCTGGCCTGGGGCATCGGCCAACCGATCTTCGGCGCGATTGCCGAGAAGTTCGGCGACAAGCGCGCGATCGTCCTTGGCGCGATTCTTTACGCGCTAGGTCTGGTTCTGTCCAGTGTCGCCACCACCCCGGGCGCGCACCAACTGCTCGAAGTGCTGGTCGGCTTCGGCATCGCCGGCACTGGTTTCGGCGTGGTGCTCGCAGTAGTGGGCCGCAGCACCTCCAACGAAAAGCGCTCGCTG
>Ga0316201_10002819_pt1 | contig 12562 bp, 12 predicted proteins | sample CS6wburrow_MG_FD_204516 | JGI IMG/M metagenome (GOLD analysis project Ga0316201, IMG submission 204516) | Coastal sediment microbial communities from Delaware Bay, Delaware, United States - CS-6 worm burrow | ecosystem: Environmental > Aquatic > Marine > Coastal > Sediment | place: USA... | reverse complement strand
TCCCGATCATCGCCATGACGGCCCACGCGACCCGCCAGGACCGGCAGGACTGCCTGGACGCGGGCATGGACGACTACATCGCCAAGCCCATCAGCAGCCAGCTCATCGAGGAGGCCATGAAACGGGTCTTCACGACCGACGTTGCCGTCGCGAGCGAAGACGCCGCCAAGCCGTTCCGGATGGAAAAGCTCCTCCAGGTTCTCGATGGTGACGTCACCCTGGCCGGTGAAATCCTGGAGGTCTTCATGGACGACACGACCGAACGTCTGAAGAACGTCACCGGCGCCCTGCACAACTACGACTTCGAGTTCGTGGTCTCCGAAGCCGGGGCCATCGAGGGCGCGGCGGTCAACGTCCACGCCGACGGCATGGTGCAGCTGTCGCGTGCCCTGGTCACCGCGGCCGAGGTGCGGCAACAGGAATACTCCCTGTCCATCGTCGAGGAAATGCAGGAGCACCTGGAGAGTATCGGCCAGTTCGCCTGACCGCTGCCCGGAATCCCGAATAGACCCGCCGGCCTAGAAGCCCGGCGGGTTTTTCTTGTGCCAGACGGTGGCCTGCTCGTAGGCGCCGGCGACGCGCAGGAGCGTGGCCTCATCGTAGAGCCGGCCGACGAAGCTGATGGAGTGGGGCGACTGTTCGTCCCGGAAGCCCGCCGGCAGAACGACCTGGGGATGCCCGGTCAGGTTGGTGACCAGCAGGCTCGGACCCGACAGGCTCGGGGTCACGTACACGTCGACTGCGGCGAAGACGGAGGCCATCATCCGCATGAGGCGCGTGCGCTGGCGGTTGGCCTGGATGTATTCCACCGCCGGAATGAAATGGGCGGCGCGGAACACGTTGGGCCAGGCGTTGCGGACCTGTCGCACCAGCTCGTCGTCGCGTCCGGAGAGGGTCAGCTCCTGGAAGGCGGCGGCCGCTTCGGCCGACAGGATGAACGACAGGTCGTACGGGTCCAGGTCCAGTTCCGCGAGCGGAAGCTCGACGGGAACGAGTTCGGCGCCCTGGTCACGCAGCACCTGCAGGGCCTGCCGGTCGAGATCACAGCCGGGATAATCCTCCGCGAACAGCGAGGCCAGGTAACCGATCCTCAAGCCCGCCAGCGTGGTGGCCGGCGTGTAGGGGAAGGGGAAATCGACCGCGGTGGGATCGAGCCCGTCGGGCCCCCGGATCGCGTCGAAGACCATGGCGCAGTCGGCGGTGCTGCGCGCGATGGGGCCGATCTTGTCCATGGTCCAGCTAAGGGCCATCGCTCCGGCCCGGCTGACGCGGCCGAAGGTCGGCCGCAGCCCGGTGACGCCGCAACGGGTGCTGGGCGATACGATCGATCCCCAGGTTTCGGTGCCGATGGCGAATGGCACCAGGCCCGCGGACACCGCGGCCGACGACCCGGCGGACGACCCGCTGGACCCTTCGGCGGTGTTCCAGGGATTCCTGGTGGTGCCGCCGAACCAGACGTCGCCCCAGGCCAGCGCACCGAGGGTGAGCTTGGCCACCAGCACGGCGCCGGCATCCTCCAGCTTGCTGATGACGGTCGCCGTTTCCGGGCGCACCTGGTTGCGATATGGCGCCGCGCCCCAGGTCGTGGGAGCTGCGGGAACCGCCAGCAGATCCTTGGCCCCGTAGGGAATGCCGTGCAGCGGGCCGAGGTCCTCGCCGCGAGCGAGCATACGGTCCAGTTCACGGGCCCGCTCACGCGCCTGCGCGGGCATCAGGGTGATCACGCATTCCAGGCGCGGCCCGTGGGTTTCCAGCCGCCGCAAAAAGAGATCGGTGAGCTCGAGGCAGGTTACCTGTCCCTGGCGAAGCAGGGTGCCCAGCATGCCGATGTCCGCGAACGCCAAATCGTTCAGGTCGTCGGGCCGCGCCACGGGTCCGACAGTGTCCCACCGCGGCGACGCGTCGGCCGGAACGTCCCGGAAGACGGCCAGGGGTCGTTCGGGAGTGAACAGCAAGGGATCGAACCGAGCGGCCGGCCGGACGGCATTGTCGAGCGGTGTCCGGCGCAGGGCCCGATAGGCTGCCCGTTGTTCGGCGAGGTCTTCCCGCATCAGATCACGCTCCGCGGCGGTGAAGGCCACGTCCGCCACGTCCTCGGCGCCGCTGAAGTCCTGAGCGGACACCCGCTCCGGATCGCGGATCTCCTCCCCGCAACCGGCGAACAATCCGATACAGGCGAAAACGGCGAGCGTACGACGGATGGCCTTCATGGAGTTCCTTTCCGGGGAGGGTCGGCGGCGGCTGTCAGCAAGCAGGATCGCCCAGGTGTTTTTGGCCGTCAATACTCGTTCTCGGGTCGCTGGTCGCCGCGGAAGATGATAGAATCACGGCGATGCCGTATCGGGTATTCACGTTCAAGGGGGCGCGGGGATGACGAGAGCGACGAGAGCGGCCGGCCGGATGCCGGTCATCACCATCCTGGTGATCGGTATTTGCCTGTTCTGTTCGACCACGACCTGTGCGCAGGCTGAGGCGGACCCTGATCCCCGCCCGCCCCGCTGGTCCGGGGTGACGGTCGTCGACGTCTCCGGTTGGGAGTTCCGCAACGTGGAACTGGTCTGGGTGGGCGAAGGCCAGGCGCTCCAGATCACCCGCTCGGACGGCGCCGCGAAGACGTTCGCCCCGACGGATCTCCAGTCGGTGCTGGATGCCGCCGGCGCCGACATCACCGCCGCGGTGGTGTCGCAACGTTTCGCCGCCGGCCAACCGCCCTTCGCGGCGACCGCGCCCGTCGAGGCGCCCCAGTCCCCGTCCGGATATAACGAGATCGGCGCCACGGCGCAGATCAAGCCGCAGACGATCAGCGAACTGATCGCGCCCCGGCTGTTCACGTTCGCCTTCGATGCGGGCGCCGGTTACGGAGGCCCCGTCGGCGACTGGTACCGGGGCATGGATGCGGGGATGCTGTTTGCCGTCGGCGCCCGGATCCGCACCGGCGCAAACGCGTATGTCCACCTGGTGTTCCGGACCCGCGGCCTGGGAACGATTTCGGCCTATGATTACGGCATCGATGCGCCGATCAGCGTCAAGTCCCGGGTGAGCGAGTATCTGTTCATGGTCGGGGGGCACGCGCGGCTGGTCGAGGGCCGCGCGGTGCGGTCCACCGGCTACATGGAAGCCGGCGGCGGGCTGCTCCGCAATACCTACGACATCGACTACCTGGGGAGCTCTTCCGGTTCGGTCAACAAGGTCGGCTTTGCCGCCCAGGGGGGCATCCTGCTGCTGCTGTCCGATCAGGTGGCCCTGGACCTGTGCGGCAGTCTCAACTACAAGCCCGGCTTCTTCTCGAACAGCGAAAGCATGGGCCTGCTGCTCGGGCTGCAGGTGGGCCTGATGTACTACCGCTGAGCCCCTTGTGCACGATCGCGCCGCCCCTTCTGTCCACCGGGCTGGACTGGATGATTCCTCAATAAAAAACTAAATGTTTATTTCTTGACATTACCTGTTATACAATAAACATTTCTATGCAGAGATTCCCGTAGGGCCGGTAATCGGCCTTTTCGGGGACAACGATGGGTGAAGATCCGATCAGGGGGGACTGATTTCATGGTCCAATTCTACCTCGAGGGCGCTCGGGTTCCCGAATTTGTCGCCCACCTCGCCAGCAGCAAACCCGTCTACGCACCGCACCGTACGGGCCGGCAGTCGTATGCCTTCGCGAAGGTCACCGATCCCGGGGCGGTGGTGCTGGATTATCCGCGCACCATGCACTCGGTGAAGAAGTTCTTCCTGCCGCCGCGCGAAGAGCTGCTGAGTTTCGATCTGACCGACAACAGCTTCGAACCGGTGCCGATCGATCCGACGGACGCCGTCTTTCTCGGTGTGCACTCCTACGACCTGGCCGCGGTCGGGCGCCTGGACTACAACTTCACCGTCGGCAGTCCCGAGAGCAACTACCTGACCCGCCGTCAGGGTGCGGTGTTCATCGGCGTGTCGTTCGAGCCGGACAAGTTTCATTTCTCAGGGTCGGTCGGGCTGCGCCCCGAGGACAATGCCGGTTGCGACATCTTTCTGACCAAGCTGCTCGACGGCTATGTCCTGGAGGTTCTGACCGCGGTCGGCGAAGACCTCATGGCGGGATTCGAACTGCCGGCCCACGATGCGGGCAAACCGGCCACCGGCAATTTCCAGCAGCACATCTACCTGCCCCAGACGAAGCTCGGGGAGGTCATGGAGAAAAGCTACGACAGTCCGGTGTGGGAGGAGACCGCCGAGAAGTGCGTCGGCTGCGGCACTTGCAACATCGTCTGTCCGACCTGCTACTGCTTCAATGTCGAGGAGTCCGTCGACATCACCGTGACCACCGGCACGCGTGACCGCCACTGGGACGGCTGCATGCTGCGCAAGTTCAGCGAAGTGGCCGGCGGCGAAGTGTTCCGCGAAGACCTCGCCGCACGCCAGCGGCACCGCATCTTCCGCAAGTTCAAGTACATCAGCGACGTGACCGGCCAGCCCTGGTGCGTCGGCTGCGGGCGCTGTACGGCGTACTGCACGGCGGGCATCAGCATCGCCAACATCGTCAACCGGCTGATCGCCGATACCGAACGCGTCTTCGCGGCGCCGGTCTAGGGGGAAGAGCGCATGACTTTGAGCGAACTGAAACATCCGGGCGAGCTGGAGGATCTCTACAGTCCGGTGATGGCCGAGATCAAGGAAGTCCGGCGACTGAGCGCCATGGAGAACTACTACCGGGTCGAGATGCCCGGCGGACAGGAACTGGGCCACATGCCCGGCCAGTTCGTGGAACTGTCCATCTTCGGAGTGGGCGAAGCCCCGTTCTCGGTGTCCTCCTCGCCCACCCTGAAAGGGTCGTTCGAGCTGGGAGTGCGCCGGGCAGGCATGCTGACCGATGTGCTGGCGCGGCTCAAACCGGGCGCCAAGGTCGGCATCCGCGGACCGTTCGGCCACGGCGTCGATCTCGACAGCTTCCGGGGACGCGACGTCCTGGTCGTCGCCGGGGGTATCGGACTGGTGCCCATGCGTTCGCTGATCAACTACATCATCGACCGCCGGGACGAGTTCGGCCGCTTGGTCATCTGCTACGGCGCCAAGAGCGACCAGGATCTGCTCTTCACCGATGAACTCGAGCAGTGGCGGAACGATCCGGCGATCGACTTCCACGTCACGGTCGACACACCTTCGGACCACTGGACGGGGAACGTCGGCGTGATCACGACCCTCATCCCGGGCCTGGCTCTGGATCTGAACCAGACTGTCTGCTGCGTGTGCGGCCCGCCGGTGATGTACCGCTTCGTCCTGATGGCGCTCAAGTCGCGGGGGCTGTCGGAGAAGGACATCTACATGTCCCTCGAACGGCGCATGAAGTGCGGCGTCGGCAAGTGCGGGCACTGCCAGATCAACAGTTCCTACGTCTGTCAGGACGGTCCGGTCTACCACTATCCCGACATCAAATTCCTGCAGGAGGCGCTGTGATGGCGGTCAAAACCGAAAACGCCGCCAAGCCGCGCGTGGCCATCTTCGATTTCACCGGCTGCGAGGGCTGTGAGCTGAACCAGCTCAATTTCGAGGACCAGCTGCTGGATATCCTCGCGCACGTGGACATCGTCGAGTGGCGGGAGGCCATGGACGGCAAGAGTGACTCCTACGACATCGCCTTCGTCGAGGGTTCCCTGTCGACGCCCGACTGCATCAAGCGCATCAACGAGGTCAGGCGCAAGGCGAAGGTCCTGGTGGCTCTCGGTTCCTGCGCCGTGCTGGGCGGCATCAACGCCATGAAGAACAGCCGGCCCATCGAGGAGGTGCGCTCGGAGGTGTACGGCGAGGACAAGTACCTGTTCCCCACGCTGCCGGCGCTGCCGGTGTCGGCGGTCGTCAAGGTGGACCACAACGTGCGCGGCTGCCCGATGACGCAGATCGAGTTCCTGAAGGTCTTCACCTCGCTGGTCATGGGCAAGGCTCCGGTCGAACCCGATCACGCCGTGTGTGTCGAGTGCCGCCTGAACGAGAACGAATGCGTCTACGAAAACGGCATGATCTGCCTCGGTCCGGTCACCAGGGCCGGTTGCGACGCCCACTGCCCCGGTGTCGGCCAGTACTGCACGGGCTGTCGCGGGCTGGTTTCTGATCCCAACCTGGAGGGTATGAAGGAGATCCTGGTCGACCACGGTCTGAGCGTGGAAGAGGCCTGGAAACGCCTCGAACTCTACAACACCAACGAGCTTGAGGGGGTGCGGCCATGAGTACCGCCGCCGAGACGACCACCGGCAGGAACCTGGACATCAAGGTCAAGCACCTGACGCGGGTCGAGGGCCACGGCAACATCGTGGTCGACATGAAGAACGGGGTCCTCGCGCGGGCCGAACTGGAGATCGTCGAGGCGCCGCGCTACTTCGAGGCGATGCTCCAGGGACGCAGCTTCCACGAGGCGGCGATCATCACCTCGCGGATCTGCGGCATCTGCAGCCTGGGCCACCAGATCACCTCGCTCAAGACCACCGAGGAAGCCCTGGGCCTGGAGGTGAGCGAGCAGACGGTCCTGCTGCGCAAGCTGCTCATCCACGGGGCCACGATGCAGTCGAACGTGCTGCACGCCTACTTCCTGGCGGTACCGGACTTCCTCAAGCAGGGATCCGTCTTTCCCCTGATCGGCTCCCATCCGGAGGTCGTCATGCGGGCTCTGAGGATGAAGCGGCTGGCCAACGACATCGGTGACGTGATCTCCGGCCGTGCGGTGCATCCGATCACCCCGGTGCCCGGCGGTTTCACGCGGATACCGACGGTGGCCGAACTGGAAGACCTGAAGAGGCAGCTGCTGGACCAGATGATGCCCGATCTGCTGGCGACGGTGGAGACGCTCAAGGGCCTGGCCGCGGCGATCCCCGTGTTCGAGCGGGAGACGGAGTACATCTCGTTGCGCAGCGACGACGACTACGCCCTCTACGACGGAGACATCTGCAGTACGGACACCGGCCGGGTTCCGGACCGGGAGTACCGGCGCATGACCAACGAGTACATCGTGCCCCACAGCACGAGCAAGCACGCCAAGGTGTCGCGCAGCAGCTACATGGTCGGCGCCCTGGCCCGCTGGAACAACAATCACGACCGGCTGTGCGATCTGGCGCTGACCGCGGCCGGGGCGCTGGGCCTGAAACCCGGGTGCACGAACCCGTACATGAACACGATCGCCCAGGTCGTCGAGACGGCGCACTGCGCCGTCGACGCCGTGGCGATCATCGACCGCCTGCTGGGAGCGGGCCTGAAGGACGAGAAACCCAACCAGGAACCGACCCGTTTCGGTACGGGTGTGGGTGCGACCGAGGTACCGCGCGGCATCCTCTACCACGAATACACGTACGACCGGCAGGCACGCGTGGTCAAGGCCAACGCGATCATCCCCACCGGCCAGAACCTGGCCAACATCGACGACGACATGAAGAAGCTGGTCCCGGAGATCATCGACAAATCCAAGGCGGAGATCACCCTCCACCTGGAGATGCTCGTGCGGGCCTACGATCCGTGCATCAGCTGTTCGGTGCACATGCTGGACGTGGAATTCATCGAATAGGCGGACAATGAGAATCCTGGCGGTCGGCAATTCTTTCTACGGGGACGATGGCGTCGGTACCGCGGTTCTGGACAGGATTCGCGCAACGGGACTGCTGCCGGACGCGGAGATCTTCGACGCCCACAGCGATCCCCTGGCCCTGATCGACGAGTTCGATCCCGAGGGGCTGAATGTCGTCGTCGATGCGGCGGACATGGGTCTCGAACCCGGTACGGCGGTGGTCTTCCGGCCCGAAGAGGTCGCCTTGAAGATCAGGTCGGACCGCTTGTCCCTGCACGGTTTCGACCTGGCCGCCGTGTTCGACCTGGCGCGTGGTCTGGGTCGCCTGCCCGCCCGCCTGGTGGTCGTGGGCGTGCAGCCGGCGGCCATGGATCCCGACCAGGGGCTGTCGGCGGCGGTGACCGCCGCCGTACCCCGGGTCATATCACTTATTCAAGCGGAGGTCCGCAAAGATGGCACTGAAGACGATCCTCGTCATCGATGACGACATCGACCTGGTGGAGGTCATCCGGGTCACCCTGGAGAACCAGGGGTTCGCCGTGATCGACGCCCAGTCCGGCGAGCGCGGCATCGACCTGGCGAAATCCAGCGACCCGGATCTGATCATCCTGGACGTCATGCTCGGCAAGGTTGACGAGGGCTTCCAGGTGGCGTATCAGTTGCGGGCGGAGGAGGCCACGCGGGACATACCGATCCTGATGCTGACGGCGGTGGCCGATCAGACCGGCTTCGGCTTCGATCCGTCCAGGGACGGCGAATTCCTGCCGGTGAACGAGTTCCTGGAAAAACCGGTGAGCCCGCGGGCTCTGGTCGATGTGGTCCGTAAGCATTTGCCCACCAGCGTGTGAGGTAGAATCCTGAGCGGTCAGGAACAAATAGCGCCCCAGTCTTCGCAGTTCGTTTCGGCCCAGTCATTGCGGTTGCGTCTGGACTGGTTCAACAAGCTGCGCTGGGGTGCGGCCCTGGGCGTGCTGGTCCTGGTCCTGGTGTTCGGCGTCGTGTTGAAGGCCCCCATCGAGATACGGGGGCTGCTGCTTACCGGGGCCGCCCTGCTGCTGCTGAACACGGTCTACGTGCTGCGCAGCCTCCGGGTCCCGGCCGAAGACATCAACAGCGAGCTGCGCGTGATGAAGGTGCAGATGGTGGGTGACCTGGTGGTCCTGACCATCCTGCTGAGCCTGTCCGGCGGCATCGAGAACCCCCTGCTGTACATCTACGTGATCCACGTGATGATCGCGAGCCTGCTGTTCAAGGGTCGCCAGATCTTTCAGATCGCCTGGCTGGCCATTTTCCTCTTCACCGCCGAGGTCGCACTCGAGCACTACGGCGTGCTGCCCCATCACCACCTGCCGACGGCCCGCGAGGCGTCCCACGGCCTGCCCTTCATCCTGTTGACCCTGGGTTCCTTCTGGCTGGTGCTCTTCTTCTGCGCATACGTGGGCGCCCTGATCATGCGGCACAACCGTGCGATCAAGGACGAACTGGTCGCCCGCCAGGGCGCCCTGATGAAAGCCGACCGGGGCAAGACCGACTTCTTCCGGTTCGTGAACCACGAGATCAAGAGTCCGGTCACGACGGCCCAGAGTGCGGTGGAAACGGCCCTCGAACTGGATGGCGGGGCCATGTCGGCGCAGGCGCAGGACCTGTTGCGCCGGGCCGTCGGCAGGCTGGAGAAGGCCACGCTCATCGTCAACAATCTGGCCCAGCTCACGCGGGGCGGTGACCTGAAACCCGGGGAACTGCGCGACGTCGACCTGAACGAACTGGTCACCGCGGCCGTGGACGACCAGCGCGACCTGGCCGCCGCCGCCGGCGTGACCATCGAAACCATCCTGCCGGACCCGCCCCTGGTGCTGGTCACCAGCCGGACCATGATGGAGACGATCATCGCCAACCTGGTCGGCAACGCGGTGCGCTACAACCGGCAAGGCGGCCGGGTCTCCGTAAGGCTGGTCGACGCCGGCCGGCACATCAGGCTCGTGGTCGAGGACGACGGGATCGGCGTGGCGGAAGAGGACCAGGCCATGATCTTCGGCGAATTCTACCGGACCCGCGCGGCGCAGGAACTTTCGGACCTGGGCACCGGCCTGGGGCTGCCCATCGTGCGCAAGTTCGTCGACAATCTCGGTGGCAGGATCGAACTGGAAAGCGCCCCGGACCAGGGCTCGACCTTCACGGTCGTGTTGCCCCGCCGCTTCGGTCGCGGCCGTCTGCGCTAGGAGGATGTCATGGGCGCCATGATCCAATGTGGAGGCCTGATGGAGCGCGGCGACCTGTGCCTGGTCGAGGTCATGGGATTCGACTGGCGCCCCGGTCACGCGTGCGGGATCCTCGGCAAGTTCGGCCGGGCGGAGATCGCCTTGTCCTATCTGATCGTCGGCAACGCCATCGGGGGCGACAAGAACATGTCCTTCTGTCTGCGCACCGACCTGCTGGCGTCCAAGCGGCACCTGCTGGATGAGATCAAACGGGATTTCAAGGCGGACAAGCTGGAGGTCCGCGCGCCGGTGGTGATTCTCACCCTCTATGGACCCCATTTCCTGGAAAAGTTCAATCTCGCCAACGAGGTGTTCTCGGCGCTGTGCACCGACGGCATCGACGCCCATACCGTCAGTTCCTCGATCAACAGCATTTCGGTCGTCGTCGATACGATCGACCGCGACCGGACCGTCGCCTGCCTGCGACAGAAATTCACCTGGCCGGAATAGGATCAGTCGCCGGGATGGCGGCGGCCGAAACGGCGCCAGCCGCGGCGCAGGCCGCGCACCGTTCTGACCATCAGGAAAACCACCAGCGCCAGGGCGATCAGGGGAACGGCCAGCGCGAGGATGGTCAGCGCGGTGGCCGCCCCGGTTTCCAGGGTGGCGAAGACGGGGTTGCCCGCACCGGCGGTCGTGGCGGTCGATCCCAGGCGCAGGGTGGACGTGGCCCCCTTCAGCAGACCGGCCGTGCCGCCGCCGGCCACCACGGCGATGACCCACCTGAGCCAGGGCTCCACATCGAACAGCGTCGACGCCATGAGCAGCGTGCCGGCCACCACCGCTACCGGGCCGGCGACCGTGTCCAGGAGGTGGTCGAAGTAGGGGATCAGGTAGGCGGCCACTTCCAGCGCCGCGGCCACCCCGAACATCACCAGGGCGATATCCGAGCCCAGCCAGTCGAAGCCGTCGGCCAGCTGAATGCGCCCGGTCTGGGCGGCGATGCTCACCAGCAGAAAGGGCACGAAGACCCGAAAGCCCACGGCCGCCGCCAGGCCCAGACCGAGAGCGGCCCCGAGCAGATATCCGGGCAGACCCTGCGTCAGGCCGTCCACGGCCTTACCTGAGCAGCCAGGTCGTGGTCAACCGCAGTTCGGGGCTGCGCTGCGAGACGTCGGGGTATTCCTGGTACATGCGCTCGCTGTTAATCAGCCGGTACTCGAGGCCCAGGCCGACGTTGTACTTCAGAGGCAGATCCAGCCGCACGATGGACTCGGCCACGAAGTGGTCCGAATCGTTGCCGTTGACGGTGTGGATCCAGCTCTGGGAGTGGCGTACGAGCAGGAATTTCCAGCCGTCGTGAATCAGCTTGGCGGACACGTCGTAACTGAAACCCGGTCCGTAGTCGTAGGAGCGACCCGAGATGCCCCGGTAGTCGGACTGGTTGGCGCCGAGGACGATGAAGTTGGTCTGCAGCTCGGTGCGGATCTCTATTCCGGACGGGGTGCTGAAGCGTGAGGCCAGGCCCCCGCCGAGGCTCTGGGCGCCGAATTCGATCCGGTTGGTGTTCAGGTAGTCGAACTTCACGAACCCCGCCAGGATGTGCGTCGTGGGTTCGGACTCCTTGAGGTGGGTCGCCCCCAGCAGGCCGTCGACTTCGGCCCTGCCGATCAGCGCGGTGTCGTTGAAATGGAGGTGGAGGTTGAAGTCGAAAGAGTCGAACGGATTCTCCAGGTCGCCGGCGAAAATATCCCCGTATTCGAAGTCGAACCGCAGGTAGATCTTGGTCGTGTCGGTGGCGCTCCACAGGTTTTCGTCCGCGACGGTGCGGACGCCGGCGTCCATCTGCGATCGGAACGCGTTGGGGAACCGGCCCGGCGGATTGGCCTGCACCTTGCCCCAGTCTCCATTGAAGATCCGGTTCAGGCCGCCCATGGGGTTGATGACCATGCCGCCGACCTCGCGCAAGTTCCGCGCGGACCCGCGCGCGGTGTTGTCCCGCACGGTCATCGACAACCGGTGCAGCATCTCGCCCAGGGTGAAGCCGCCGACGCTGGTGGCGATCCAGTCGTTCATCGACGGGTGATGGACCTCGAAGAGGTACTCCCAGGTCCACGACCCCATGAAGGTCCAGGGAATCGACTCCCAGAAGTCGTACCCGTTGGCCCGGGCGGCGTTGAAGTAGAGGCTGCCGTGGTAAGGGTGGGCGAACTGGTTGGTCGTGAAGTTGTTGTCGTCCCACTCGAACCCGTTGGCCAGGTTTTCCCGCCACGAGTTGAAGCCGATGCGGAAGCCGGGGTTGGCGCCGCCCTCGCGGATGTAACGATCGTAGAACCAGATCAGGCCGTTCAGGCCGATGATCTGCACCGTGGTCATCAGCGGCTTCTTGGGTGCGAACAAGGTCGAGTCATCCAGGGCGGACCGACGCTGCGCGTCCCAGGTGATGGGCGCGGGCTCACTGTCGTCCCACTGCTCGGGCGGCAGGATGCCCTGCGGCTGATCGGGGCCGGCGGGGTCGATCTGGGCGACGACGGCCGCCGGGGCCGTGAGCAGCGGCAGAAGCACGAGGATGCCGAATAGCGTGCGGTTCATCAGTACAGAACGACTCCCGCGCTGAAGTGGAATTCCGTCTCGCTGGGAGCGTCCGAGGCGTACTCGGCGTAACGCGTGCTGGAGCCGACCGCACCGAAGAGGCCCCAGCCGTCGTTCAGTCTGTACTCGCCCAGGGCCCGGACCTGCAGCGCGTACTGGAGCCGGTCGTTCTCGGCCGGATCGGTCGATTTCTGCGGGATGATATGCTGGAGGCCAAGGTCGACCGTCAGTTCCCCCCTGTCGTTCA